>LNFM01003335.1_pt1 | contig 31824 bp, 24 predicted proteins | sample 596031 | NCBI WGS metagenome assembly LNFM01 (sample SAMN04254537, study PRJNA301005) | activated carbon metagenome | isolation source: dual media filters at the Ann Arbor, Michigan drinking water treatment plant | place: USA: Ann Arbor | reverse complement strand
GTGGCGCGCTCCCAGCGCATTTTCATAGGAGTTCCCCACCGGCCCGAGGGCCGACCCGCCGTGTCAAGAAACTGGCGGCAAGCCGCCAGTTTCTCACTAGGAGAATGAAATGAAAGGTGCGCCCCTATGCCAATGACCATGACGTCGGCGCTGGAGGCCATCCTGTTGGACCTGCCCAACCTCGCGATCGCGGTCAGCGGCGGGGTCGACAGCATGACGCTCGCTCATGCGGCGCACCGGGCCGCGTCCCGCACCGCGCACGGTGCCGGCGTGCCCGGCCTGCTGGTGGTGCATGCGCTCTCTCCCGCCGTGCCGGCGGAGGCGACGGCCCGCGTGCGCGAGCATGCGAGCCGGTTCGGCTGGCGGCTCACGGAAGTGGACGCGGGCGAGTTCGCCGATCCCCAGTACCGCGCCAACCCGGTCAATCGCTGCTATTTCTGCAAGACCAATCTCTACGCGCGCATCGCCCACGTGACCGAGGGGCCGATCGCCTCGGGCGCCAACCTGGACGATCTCGGCGACTACCGGCCCGGCCTGATCGCCGCGGCCGAGCACCGCGTCCGCCACCCGTTCGTCGAGGCCGGCATGGACAAGGAAGCCGTGCGTGCCCTCGCGCGCGGCTTCGATCTTGGCGACATTTCCGAGTTGCCCGCGCAGCCCTGCCTGTCGAGCCGCGTCGAGACAGGCATCGCGATCAGCGCCGAGGACCTCGCCTTCGTCGCGCGCATGGAGCGCACGCTTGCTCCCCACGTGCCGCCGGGGACGGATCTCCGCTGCCGCGTCACCCATCGCGGCATTGTCGTCGAGGCGCCCGAACCGGACGACGCGATGCGGCGCATCGCGGACGAGCTGTGCGCGGAAGAACGGCGCCGCTTCCTGGGCTTCCGCCCCTATCGCCGGGGCGCCGCCTTCCTGCATGAATCTTTCCCGAGCAGGCCTTCCCCGGGCGGGCCTGCTCGGAGCGGGCCTTCCCCTAGCGGACCTGCCCTGCGCGGGCGGGCGTGAGCGACTTCGTCCTCGACTGGGAACGCGAGGCGCGCACCGGCGTCGCCGAGGCCGTGCTCTGCGAGCCGAAGACGCCGGCCCAGATCGCCGCCATCGTGGAGACAGCGGCCACCAGCGGCGCGCGCCTGCTGCTGACGCGGCTCGCGCCGGCGCAGCACGTCGAGCTGCCGGAAGCGCAGCGCACGCGGCTCGATTTCGACGCGCTCTCGCGCACCGCCATCCTGGGCGGGCCGCATCCCGGCACGCCGGTCGAGGGCGCGCTGATCGTCGCTGCCGGCACCGCCGACCTCGGCCCGGCGCGCGAGGCGGCGCGCACGCTGGCGTTCCACGGCCATGCCGCGCCGGTGATTGCCGACGTGGGCGTCGCCGGTCTGTGGCGGCTCAACGCGCAGGTCGGCAGGCTGCGCGAAGCCCGCGTCGTCATCGTCGCGGCCGGCATGGAAGGGGCGCTGTTCAGCGTCGTTGCCGGCCTGGTCGCCGCGCCGGTGATCGCGCTGCCGACCTCCGTGGGCTACGGGGTGGCTTCCGGCGGTGCGGTGGCCCTGAATGCCGCGCTGTCGAGCTGCGCCCCGGGTGTCATGGCGATGAACATCGACAACGGCTTCGGCGCCGCGGCGGCAGCGATCAAGATCCTGGCGATCGCGCGGCGATAGCGAGGCTGCGTTCGCTACCGGGCTGCGTACAGCCTGACCGGCGCTTCGAAGCCCTTGAGGGTGTAGTCGCGCCCCTCGTCGTTCCAGGCGAGCTCCAATGTGCGGTCATGCACACGCTGCGTCACGAGAATCGCGCCCGGGGCTGCGGCGGACTGCGCGCGTGCGGCCACGTTCACCACGGTGCCGATCGCGGTCAGATCGCGATGGGAGCGGCCGAACTCGCCGAACTTCATGGTACCGGAGTCAATTCCAATGCCGACGCCGAGCGATCCCTCGTCGAGGTCGTGCGTCCGGGCAAACTCCGCGAAGCGGACGCGACAATCCTCCTGCAGGAGCCGAGCGGCCGCGATGGCGCGGGCGGCATGGTCGGCGTGCTTCACCGGGAAATTGAACACCGCCATGACGGCATCGCCGATCGTCTTGTTGAGCAATCCGTCCTGGGCCCAGATGGCGTTGCCGCAGGCATCGTAGAAGGTATCGAGCAGCTCGGACATCGTCTCCGGCTGCAGGGTTTCCGTCAGGCCGGTATAGCCGCGCAGGTCGGCGAACATGACCGAGGCATCGATGTCGACGTTGCGGGCCCGCATTATGGTGGTGAAGGCCAGCTCGCAGAAGGTGCATGTATTGGGATTCATGCGGCTCGGCTTGAGACCGATGGCCCGGAAAGGCAGCGAGGGGATGCCGCGCAACGGCACCGGCAGGCGCAGGTTCTGCCAACACCCCTTGCAGATCAGAGACGGCGATCGCGTCATGGAAACCTCGCAGCGCCGGATCCGACGATTTCGAGCCAACCGTCGCCTGCGACAGGCGGGACGATGATCGACGCTTCTCTCGCCGTCGGCATCGGCGTGAGCTGACGCTGCCCGGACGAAGCCGCCTGGCGCTTCAGGACGCTAGCACCCGATCGGCGACCTGGCAAAAGCGACATATTCCCAAGAGCCCGGCCGCCTGCCGGGGAGGCGCCTGCCGATGTGTCCGCCTTTCGATCCTCCAGCGTGCAGCGTCGCAGGAGGGCGCCGACCGCGCCTTCGTTCCCGCCGTCGAGCTGTCGCCTCGTAAGGCTCGCGTAAGTGAAAAGCCCGTATGCCACCTTCCTGACAATCACGGCGGTCATGCTGGTGCTGATGGCTCTGCCCAACATCAAGAAAGCGCGCGAGGAAGCCTTTCAGGAAGAAGGCTGAGCCCGCTTGAGCGGCCTGTTCCTCGAGGAGCGCGGCACGCTGGCTGCGGTGAACCTCGAGGCGTGACCGTCTCTCGGCAATCGTGACCGAGCCCGGCCGGCAATACCGGCTGCCGGGCCTCGCGGGGGCCTGTCTCAATTTGAACAGACAGCACCGCCCGGCCTGATCGATCCTCGGGGCGCAAGCCGGCGGCGGCGCATCAGAAGAAGTAGTCCGAGCAGCATGGGAGCCTGACCATGTTCACCACGTCGGAATTGCGGAGCCTGGCCCGCAGCAAGCGGGATAGCGCCGCACGGGCTCGACGCTTGGCCGGCATGCTGTCTCAAACGATCGACCTGAACCGACTGCTGAAATACGCGGTCGAGCTGGAAGGCGAGGCCGACGAGCTGGACCGTCAGGCCGGAAATGCACAGTGAGGCATTGTCGAGGTGTCCGGGATGCTCATATTGTCACCTTATCGGCTCGTCACCAGCCGTCGCGGTTCGCCCGGGCTCCCGTTTGACTGGGAGATCCACGACGCGGCCGGTGCCGAGGTCACCCGGTCGCCCGTTACATTTCGATCGCGCCACGAGGCGGTGACAGAGGGCGAGAAGGCCGTGCGGGCGCTCACGGACACGGCGGCGATGAGGGAAAGCAGGGATCGGCGTGCGGCGCCTCGAGGACCTGTGAGGGCGCTGCAGACGGAGGTGGCGATGGAAGATGTGCGGGAACGGGTCAGCCGGGTCCTGGCCGAGCAGTTTCAAGTCCCCGACGAGCGCCTCACCGAGGCGGCCACGCTGGACAGGGACCTGGGTGCAACGAGCCTCGATCTTGTCGAGGTGGTGATGTCGCTCGAGGACGAATTCTCGATCGACATCTCGGATGACGAAGCGTCCCGCCTCAACACGGTCGGCGACGTTCTGGCCTGCGTCGCGGCAGGGGTGAGGCGGGGAGCTTCCCTCCGGGCGCCGATCAGCCAATGACGACAAGCTCCGCCAGGCCGAGGCATTTCCACTCATAGTGCGCGGTTGCCGGGGACGTACGGCCGATTGCCTCGGATCGCGTGGCTTCGTCTGGGACGGCAGGCGCGAACAAGCGGCTGCAGGCGCCAACGGCTGGCCGTCGTCGAGCGACTGGAGCCACGTCGGGACTGTCGGCCGCGCGATCAGACCAGCGCGTCCATCCGGGCCGGGCTGGCCGACGGTGCGAACAGGCTCAGGTTCAACCACTTGCCAATCGTCCGGCTTATTTGAGGCGCGCCGACGAGTCTCAGCCGTTCGTGCTCGAGCTCGCGGGACAGCGAGCACCGGCCGAACAGGATGCCAGTCAGAACGGGTATTTGGGTTTCGACATAAAGATCCACATCGAATCCGGGATTGGACAGGCACAGGTCGACTGCCATGCCCGGCTTGGCCAGGATCCAATAGGTGCGTTCCGTCTTGGGCGCGTCCGTGAAGTAGAACCGCATGACGATGCGCTTCGGTGGCAGCTCGTCCGTATTGATCTTGCGGCGCAGCAGCCACATCAAGGTCTTTGCATCGCGATCACACAGCGCGGTTTCCGCATCGATGTTTCGCTGGGCCCAATGCCCCAGCGCCAGCAGGATCGTATGCAGTTCCACGGCTCGCGGCGTGCGGACGTAGTCGATTGTCCCGCTTCCCTTGTCGGTGATCCTTTCGATCAGGCCCTGCTCCTCCATCTCCTTGAGCCGCTTCGACAGGAGCGAGGGCGATATGCGAGGCATGCCGCGGCGGAGATCATTGAAGCGAGTGGTGCCACACGACATCTCGGCGAGAATTGGCATCGTCCAGCGCGGCTCGAGGAACTCGCACGCCTTCGCTATCGGGCAGAACAGACCGTACGGTTTGTCGGGCATTGCCTGGCCTCCTCGAGCGAGACTACCAACACGCGGCACCGGCACCTAGTCCAACTAGTGTACCGGGAGCGCTACACATCGCTGACTGGAGACGGCGCCATGGGATCGGCGAATGTGCCCCGAGGTTGGAACGCTCGTTTCATCGTTGGAGGCAGGTCATGTCGAACACGCAAGAATCCAGGTCCTTGGACGAGATCAAGCTCAACGCCTTCATTGGCCAGATCCTGTCCGATCTGGGCGGCGCCTCCAGCGTTGCCCTGGTTCGCATGGGCGATGCCCTTGGCCTTTATAAGATCCTGCACAGTAAGGGGGCGATGACGTCGGCCGAGCTCGCCCGGGCGGCAAAGGTCGATGAACGCTACCTGCGCGAGTGGTTGTCGCATCAGGCGGCCTCGGGCTACCTGTCCTACGAGCCGGAGACGGCACGCTTCTCGCTGCCGCCCGAGCAGGCCATGGTGTTCGCCGAAGAGGACAGCCCTGTCTACATGATGGGTGGGTTCGACCTGATGGCGGCGCTGCTCGACAATCAGGACAAGGTCCTGGCGAGCTTCAGGTCCGGGACGGGTGTTGCCTGGGGCGATCAGGCGGGCTGCATGTTCTGCGCCGTGGCGCGCTTCTTCCGGCCCGGCTATCACAACAGCCTGGTATCGGCGTGGCTCCCCGCTCTCGACGGCGTCGCGAAGAAACTCGAGGCCGGAGCCCGGGTCGCCGACGTCGGCTGCGGCCACGGCTGGTCGACGGTCCTGATGGCCAAGGCATTCCCGAACTCGCAGTTCATCGGCTACGATTTTCATGCGGGCTTCATCGACGAGGCTCGGGCACACGCCAAGGCGCACGGCGTCTCGGCCAACGCGCGGTTCGAGGTCGGGTTGGCCAAGGACTACCCCGCCAGGGATCTCGACCTCGTGACGTGCTTCGACTGCCTGCACGACATGGGCGATCCGGTCGGTGCTGCGGCCCATATCCGCCAGTCCCTGAAGCAGGAGGGGACGTGGATGATCGTCGAGCCGATGGCGGGAGATGCCCTGCAGGACAATCTCAACCCGGTTGGCCGCCTCTACTACGCCGGCTCGACCATGATTTGCCTGCCGACCTCGCGATCGCAGGAAGTCGGGGCGGCCCTGGGAGCCCAGGCAGGCGAGGCCAGGCTGCGCGAGGTCGTCCAGGCAAGGGGCTTCTCCAGTGTGCGCCGCGCGACCGAAACACCTTTCAATATGATCCTCGAAGCCCGTCCATAGGCCGTTCGCGGATCACAGCAGCGAATTTGCGTGAGCTAGCGAAGCCAGTCGTATGGCGAAAGGATCAGGAATGTCGAACTTGCGAGCCCGCGAGGCATTGGAACGCGCACGGCGCCTGTTTATCGAGCGTCCAACGGCGGCCCGGAAGACGACCCTCCCGGTAACCGCCGTCCTGCAGGATGGTCTCGAGTGTCTGCTCAGCAGCTCCGAGGGGCATACACTCGTGACCGACATGTCGAAGGCCCTGGGCGGCGGCGACGCTGGCAACAGCCCCGGTTGGCTGTTGCGGGCCTCGCTCGCCGCTTGCACCGCCACGTCCATTGCGATGAAAGCGGCGCTCCAGGGAATTGAGCTGCGGGCGCTCGAAGTGACCGTTCACAGTGACGGTGATCTGCGGGGTGCGGTCGGAATCGACGTGGCGTCGATGGCGATGAGCGGCATGCGCATGTCGATCAGGATCGGGGCGGACAACGCGCCGGAAGCAACGCTTCGCGAGATCGCGACGTGGGCAGCAACGCTATCGACTGTCAGCGCCACGTTGCAGGAGGGACGAGCCTTGCCGTTCGACGTGACCCTGATCCAGGGCTGATCCAGGGAAGTCGACCGCTCACGCCGCTGCACCTCGACGACGCGACGGACCGCGCCGACCACACCAGGCAGGCGATGTCGCCTGTCGTTCGACGATAAGCAACCAGCTGTACAGGGCAGCCCTCCTGGCTCGACGCGCTTCCTGCCCGGTGCGCAGGCGTGCCCGCGTTGACAGATCTCTGCGACTGTGATGACTTCGAGCGGATCACACGCTGCTTGTGCGTGGTCCACGCTGTCATCTCCTGCTCCCGTCGACCACGGCAAGCCTCGAGACAGCGAAGTGCGGCCACTTCCGTGACGCCGGCACCTCCAAGGAACGGAGAGATCGTCGATGAACCGCATACACTCGTGCATGCTGCATCTTGTCGCCGTCGTTGCCGTCCTCGTGTCGCTTCCCGACGGGGTCCGGGCCCAGACTCCGCCAGCCGAGACCAAGCCGCAGGCCGAGTCGCTCGAGAAGCTGGTTACCACTCTCGAGAATGACAAGGCGCGTGCCGAGCTGGTCGAGCAGATCCGCGCCCTCATCGCCGCCCAGCAGCGCGCCGGCAAGGACCAGCCGCCGAGCGTCGGCAGCCGCTATCTCGATGTCGTAGCCACCGGGTTGGAGGAGCTTCGTTCCACCGCGCTGGACGTCCTTGCCGACGTCGCAGACCTGCCCTCGGCCGGCCGTTGGCTGGCGCTTCAGGCCGGCGATCCGCAAAGCCGCCAGCGCTGGGTCGATCTGCTCGTCGCCTTCGTCGCCGTCTCTGCAGGGGGCGTGATCGGCTACTCGGCCCTGTCGCTCCTGGTCGCCAGATGGCAACGCACGATTGCCGCCTGGCAACCGCTCGGCGCCCTCGCCCGAACCACGCGTGCCGCCGGCTTCCTGCTTCTCCTTCTCATGCCGGTAGCGGCCTTCGCCGCCGGCGCTCTCGCCGTCCTGACGTTCATCGAGCTCGACCTGCGACTGCAGCTGGTCGTTGTCGCGGCGATCAATGCCGTTGTCGTGGGCGGCGCCATCCTGCGCGTGGCGCACGCCGTGCTCGCGCCCGCGCCCGATGCGACGCGGCTATGGCGAGGCGGCATCGCCGAGGGAACTGCCCGACAGGCCTTCATCTGGCTGCGCCGCCTGACGATCCTGGTCGCGGCCGGATACTTCGTCGTGCAGATCGCCGACCTGCTCCTGATTCCGGCACCGGCCCGCCGGCTGCTGGTGTCGCTGGTCGGCCTGGCGACGGCGACCCTCGTGGTGGCCTTCGTGCTGCGCAGCCGCGTCGCCGTCGCCGCCCGGTTGCGCGGCGAAGCCGGAGCAGAGGGCATCGGCGCCCTGCGTCATCGCCTTGCCGATGTCTGGCATGTCGGTGGGGTGATCGCGACCCTCGCGATCTTCTCGATCTGGTTGCTGAAGGACTCGATTCCGGTCGAGTTCATCCTCGTGAGCGGGGCCAAATCCGTCCTCGTTCTCGTGCTGGCAGGCGTGGCGATGGCTGGGGTGAAGAACATGGCGCGGCGCGCAGCGGACCGCGACGGCCTGGTCGCACGTGTTTTCCCGCGCCTGCTGGCGCGTGGCCGCCGCTACGTGGCGCCGATCGGGCTGCTCGTGCGCCTGGCAATCGCGGCGATCGCGGCGGTTGCGGTGCTCGAGGTATGGGGTATCGGCGCCGTTGCATGGCTGCGCTCGCCGGCTGGCCGGTCCTTGTCGAGCACGGCATTCGGCCTGGCCGTCATCGCGGCCCTCGCAGTCGTGGCGTGGGAAGCCATGAGTGTCGCGATCGAGCGCACGCTCGCCCCGGCAGACGGCGGCGCGCGGTCGGCCGAGCGCGACCGCCGGCTGCGCACCCTGCTGCCGCTGGTGCGAACGACGGCGAATGTCGCGCTGGCGGCAATCGTCACGATGACCGTGCTGGCCGAGCTGGGCGTGAACATCGGGCCGCTGATCGCCGGCGCCGGGGTGGTCGGGATCGCCGTGGGTTTCGGTGCCCAGAAGCTCGTGCAGGATGTCATTACCGGCGTGTTCATCCTCATGGAGGATACGATCTCGGTCGGCGACGTCGTCGATGTCGGGAGTCACTCCGGCCTGGTCGAGGCGCTCACCATCCGCTCGGTGCGGCTGCGCGACCTGGCCGGGAGCGTGCATACCGTGCCGTTCAGCGCGGTCACCAGCATCGTCAACATGACCAAGGACTTCTCGAACTTCGTGCTCGATGTCGGCGTGTCCTACCGCGAGGATACCGACCAGGTGGTCGAGGTGTTGAGGGAGATCGACGCCGAGATGAGGGCGGAACCGGAGTTCGCCGGACGCATGATCGCACCGATCGAGGTGCTGGGCGTCGACCGCTTCGCCGATTCCGCCGTGATCATCAAGGCGCGCCTGAAGACGCGGCCGATCGAGCAGTGGGCGGTCGGGCGGGAATTCAACCGGCGCATGAAGAAGCGGTTCGATGCCCTGGGAATCGAGATTCCGTTTCCACACCTCACGATGTACTTCGGCGCCGACAAGAACGGTGCAGCCCCGTCGGCTCACCTGCGGCTCGTCGAGCCGGAGGCCGGCGCTCAGCGTGCGATGCCCGGCGGCCCGGCGGGTCGCGCAGCACCGCTACCAGCAGACACGGACCTCGAGGCCGAGCGCGGCGATGGACGCGAAAGTCGAGACGGGAAGAGGGCGAGGCACAGCGCCGATTAGCGCCGATCGCGCGGGGACAGCTCATCGGCACGACAGGTGGAGCTGGTGCGTGAACTCTATCTGCGCACCCTCGGCCGGGATGGGGTTGGCCGGGAGGTCGGGATCAGCCCAGAGGATTCGTTCGAGCCTGGCCGGCGTCCGCAACACCTTCGAAGACCAGCCGCATGGGCCAGCAGCTGAGCCGGGCCGGGAACGGCGAGCAGGAGCAGGTTGCTGGACGGGGGCGCGTCGCGAGGCGAGCATTCCGCCTGGTATCGCGTCTGACAGGAGCCCACCATGAGCGAGCCGGAACCCAAGCCCGTGTCCATCCCTGCGACGCCGCGACGACGGCAGGCCGGGCGGCCCCATTGCGCCATCTGTGGCGAGACGATGCGCGAGCGGATCGTCTTCGGCATGGTCCGGCCGTCCCTGGCCGTTGGTCTCGCTGCCGCCCATCCCAACCTCGCGGCCGAGGACGTGATCTGCCGCAAGCACCTGACCGATCAGCGCACGCGCTATGTCGAGCAGCTCCTCGAGCGGGAGCGCGGCGAGATCTCGCAGCTCGAGCGCCAGGTCGTCGAGAGCCTGGCCAGGGAAGAAACGGTCGCCCGGGACACCGAGAGAGCGTGGCAGGGAAGCCGTACTTTCGGTGAGCGCGTTTCCGATTTCGTCGCGGATTTCGGCGGCAGCTGGAACTTCATCCTGAGCTTCTTCGTCGTTCTTCTCGTCTGGATCGGCTTCAACGTGTGGGCGGCGGGCCGGGCGGGCTTCGATCCCTACCCGTTCATCCTGCTCAACCTGGTGCTTTCCTGCATTGCCGCGCTGCAGGCCCCGGTCATCATGATGAGCCAGAAGCGGCAGGAGGCGAAAGATCGGCTGCGGTCCGAGAACGACTACCGGGTCAATCTCAAGGCCGAGTTCGAGATCCGCCATCTGCACGAGAAGCTCGACCATCTGATCAACCGGCAGTGGGAACGGCTGGCGGAAATCCAGCAGATCCAGCTCGAGATCATGGAGGATCTCGCCGCGCCGAGGCGCTGAAGGCCCCGATTGCCGCTGCACGCCTCGCCCTCGGCCGGCGAGGTCCACGCGACGCCGCTTTGCGTGCGCATGCCGGCGGTTCCGGCGCCGCTCGCCCGGCCGCGTGACGCAGCCGGCGATTCGGCAAGATCGGGAAAGCCGGGCTAGCGAACCGGCGTGATCGCGAATGCCGAGCGTTCGCTGAACACCATGGTGACCATGTCGCCGGGCTTGAACTTTTCCAGCTCGAACAGGCCCTCGGGAGTCTTGATCCACGGCGAGCGGACGATGCCGCCGTTGGCGTCGGCGATCTCGATCTTCCTGGCCGCCCTGTCGATGCGCACCACCATGCCCTCCAGCAACCACAGCCTGGCCCGCATCTCGCTGCCCGGGAGGCCTGGCGCACGGGCGGGGTCGCGCATCATCTCGCGCGCCTTCTCCGTCACCTCGGGCGTGGTCCTGGCGACGAGGTAGTCGGTGACGCGATAGTAACGCACGTCGACCAGCTGGCCCGCTTTCAGGCCGGCGAAATTGGTGACGCGATCGATCGCCTTGAAGGTGAGCGTGTCGCGCTCCGGGCTCTGGACCACGACCGTGCGCCTGGCCGGATCGATGGCCAGGATCGTGCCGCGAATGGCGATCTCGTCGACCTTGGTCAGTTCCGGCACCGGCTCGGAACGGGCGCTGCCGGGCGCGGCACCGACCAGGACGACGGCGGCGAAGGCCATCGCCGAACGCAGGAATGCACTTCTCAACATGATGCCTCACGCGGTGTGGGTCGGCGGTCTGTGTCCAGTTCTAGGCCGGCGCGACGGCTCGACCTTGACCTGCCTCAAGGCGGCGGGCCCGAGGCCGGCTTGCCGCCCCGCTCATGCGCCGATGCTTGCTCTCTCCTTGCGGATGAGCGGGATTGGGAAATCCGGACGATCAGCGTGGCTCCCACTCCCTGCGCGCGCGCAGCAGCCAGCCGTTGGCGAAGACCCGCTGCCCATCGATCACCAGCCCCACGCTGTCCCCGGTCGACGACGCGCCGGCGATCCGCGGGCATCTCAGCATCAGGGTGAAGGCGTCCCGGGCGACCCGCTGCCCGGCGATGGTGTCCGACGGATAGTGCACGCCCAGGACCTCGCGCAGCTTCGCGATCCGTTCGGCCAGGCGCCGGTAGGGACTCTGCCCGTCCGCCGGGGTCGTGCCCAACACCGCCGGCACCACCTGCTCGAGGCATCGCGCGATCAGGAAGGACTGGAGCGAGTGGCCGCTCGGGTAGGCCGAATGCCCGGGCGGGTCGATTGGCGAGAGAAGGCTCGGGTCGAGGCGCATCGGACGCGGCCGGTTGAACACGCCTTTGTAGTGCATGCACAGGAACTGCCCGACCCTGAGCGCCGCTGCCGCGAGATAGTAGGTATGGGGATGGGTCTGCAGGTTGAACTGCAGCAGCGCCCGGAAATAGCCGATGATGCCGTTGCGCTGCGCCAGCGCCTCCGCCATTGCGCCGGCTCGGAACTGGGCGAGCAGGCGCAGCTGCCGCAGCTCTTCCTGCAGGCCGCCGCAACTCTCGATGTCCTTCGCCATGTCGTCCTGCAGCTCGTCGCCGGGGTCGCGCTTCATCAGCGTCGTCCAGTCGAGCACGCCCGCGGACGTCGTCAGCTGCACGAGCTCGGCGAGCACCAGCAGCGAGGCGTTGTCGGGCGTGAAGTCGCCCAGCCGGGGGGCGATGGCATGCGGTGCGATGGGCCAGTCGGCGGCCGGCTCGGGCGGCCAGGTGGCGTCCTTCAGCCGGGGCGGCCAGCGGTGACCGCGATAGTCTGACTCGTCGGGGTTCCGTCGCAGCGCGAACTCCGGCGCGACCCCGATCGGTCGGAACACCGAGCGGCGTCCGCCGCCCAACGAATCGAACGATTCGAAGCCTTCCGCCCCGTCGGCGCCGTCCGCGCCATCTGCTCCGTCCATCGGACCGAATGCCGAGCCCTGTACCATGATCTGTCTCCCCTTCTTGACAATGGTCGAGCCACCCAAGCGGCGGTCATGTCGTCACTCCGGCAAGCCGGCCTCCCGCAGGTGTGCGGCGAAGGCCTCGCGCAAGGCCGGATCGAAGAACGGCAGGCGGGTGCCGGCATAGGCATCCAGCGAGAAGCCGGGCCGCAGGGCGATGAAGCGCGCCGCCACCTCGTTCGCCTCCTTGCGCGATCCGTTGGCCGCCAGCGCGGCGGCGAGCAGCAGCAGCGTCGCGCCGTGCAGCGGGTTCTCGGTCGCCGAGCGGCGCTGCCAGCGCACCGCCTCCTCGAAGCTGCCGCTGGCATAGTGCGCGATGCCGATGAACATGAACTGCGAGTAGCGCATCGGGTCGTGCGGCGACAGGCGCAGCCCCTGCTCGGCGCGGCGCAGCGCCTCCGCGCCCTGCCCGAGATAGGCCAGCGTCGCGCTCGACAGCGTCCAGGCGAGCGGATGGTTCGGGCACGCCGCGAGCGCGTCGCGAAAGCAGTCGAGGGCGGCGGCGCTGTCGCGGCGCAGGATGGTGTTGAGATGGCCGAGGGTGGCGAGCGCCAGCGCGTTCGCGCGGTCGATGCTGACGGCGCGCGTGGCGAGCTCCAGCGCCTTTGCCGCGTCCTCGTCCGGGTTCTCCGACCAGCCGCGCCCGATGCGCACGCTGTGCCAGCGCGCCGCCCAGGCGACGGGCAGGGCGAAGTCGGGCTGTTCGGCGATCGCCTCCGTCAGGAAGCTGCGCGCACGGTCGAACGTGTCGCGGTCGGGGCTGCTCATCGTGTAGAGCGCACGCAGCATGCGGTCGTAGGCGGTCAGGCTCTCCGGCGGCTTGCGCATGGCCCGCTGCAGCTCGGCCGCGCGCACCTGCGGCGCGAGGTTGGCCACCACCTTGCGGACGATCTCGTCCTGCATGTCGAAGATCGCCTCGGCGGCACCGAGCCGCATGCGCTCGCCCCACAGCTCCGCGCCCGAGTGCGTGTCGCACAGCTGCACCGAGATGCCGGGCCCGCCGGCCATCCGGTGCAGGCGGCCGAGCAGCGCGTAGCGTACGCCGAGCGCGCGGCCGACCTCGCGCGGGTCGGGGACGCGCCCGCGGAAGATCGCGCTCGAGGCGCTCGACACCACGAACAGCTCGTGCAGGCCGGCCAGCGACATCGCCACGTCCTCGGCGAAGCCGTCGGCGAAGTAGGCCTGTTCCGGGTCGCCGCTCTGGTCGAGCAGCGGCAGCACCGCGACCGAGGGCATGCCGCCCGAGCCCTGCACCGGTGCCGCGATTCGCACGACCTCGCTCTCGATGCCGAAGATGCGCGCCCGCCGCTCGAAGCCTTTCAGCTCGGCAAACCCGAGGTCGCGGCACTCCGACGCGCCGGCCGTGTCGCCCATGCTCTCCCGGGCGCGCTCGGAGATCACGATGCCGCCGGGCACGGCGTGCGTCTGCAGCCGCGCCGCGAAGTTCACGGCGTCGCCGAAGATCTGGGAACCGCTCTCGAACACCTCGCCGACATGCACGGCGACGCGCAGCGCCATCGGCAGCGGATCGGCGGCGTCGGGACCTTCCAGCCGGGTGCGCACGCGCTGCTGGACGGCGCGCGCCCAGGCGACGGAATCGTCGACCTTCGGGAACTCGAGGAGAATGCCGTCGCCCGCGACGTGCAGGATGCGCCCGGCCTGCCGTTCGGCCTCCGGCTCGATCACGCCGTGCAGCAGCGACATCCAGCGCGCATACGTGCCGCGCTCGTCGGCGGCCATCAGGGTCGAGTAGCCGACGACGTCGGCGAACGCGATGGCGGCAACTCGACGGGTGTCACCAGAGCTTTCCACCGCACCTCCGCGGCCCTCGAGCCGGCGCCGGGCGTCACCTCGATGCCGCCCCCGACCGGGGAGCGGGTCACCGCCGCGCACCGGCTCCACGACATCATGGCGCCCGAAACCGCGAGGCGCTAGTGTTTCGACGATCGCGGGCCAGCGCGCTCCCGTCGTCGGCTCGCATCGCGATGGGGGGGCAGCCCGATGCCGAACTCGAACGAGCCTCGCCTGGTTCTGGCCGTACGCGCCTGGCGGGAAGTTCGCCTGGCCTACGAGATGTCGAACGTCGACGCGGTCGAGACGCAGCTCAAGCTGCGGATCGACAAGGTGACGACCCCGCCCAGCATCGGCCAGCCCAACCCGGCGACCCAGTTCGAGGTGGTGGCGCTTCCCTCGAATGCGCCCATCCCGAATGGGCTCACCATCGAGTCGGACGACTTCCGCAAGATGCTGGTCTTCGGGCTCGTGATGACGGGCGGCCCCAAGGCGGCCAAGGCGCTGGCCGCCGCTGTCGAGCCCGCCTTCGGCGCCGACGCGAGCATCGGCGCGGACCTCGCTGTGAGCCCGTCGCAGAATGCCGGGCACTTCTGGTCCCACTGGTGCCCCGACGAGGCGGGCTACGGGCTGGTCGGTGATCGCGCCATGGCGCTGCGGACGATCCGGGCGGAGCAGCCTCCGCTCGCCGCGGCAGGCCTGCCGGGCCCCGGGCGGGTCAATGTCGTGTTCGTCGATACCGGCCTGCCGCTGGCCCTGCTCCCCCCTGGGGACGACGTGTTCAAGGGCTGGCCCGTCCTGGAGGACCCGCTGGATTCCAAAGGCCCGGTCCGGCTCCCCGGCAAGCCGCTCACCGGCCACGGCGAGATGGTGGCGCTGAACGCGCGCGGCGTCATCGACGCCGTTGCCCCCATCCCGGCCCCGAAGTTGCAGCTGCTGGACTGCCCGGTGATTCCCGACGGCATCACCAGGCTTCCGGTCTTCCTCAATTCGGTCATCGCCGCCCTGTTCTCGGTCTGGTCGACCATCCTGTGGTCGCGCGTGCAGGAGGAGGTGACCGGGCAGCCACGCACCGGCTGGGTGGTGTGCAACGCGTGGGGCGTCTTCGACCCCAGCCTCGAATCGCCCGAGGTGCCCTATGCCGACAACCCTGCGCACCCCGTCGCCATCGCGCTCAAGTTCATCGAGGCGCTCGGCGTGGACATCGTCTTCGCCGCCGGCAACTGCGGCCAGTTCTGCCCCAATGCGCGCTGCCATCCGGACTACACCGGCCCGGGTCGCAGCATCAACGGCGCCAACGCGCTCGCAGAGGTGCTGACCGTCGGCGCCGTGCGCAACGACCGGCTCTGGCTCGGCTACTCGGGCCAGGGTCCGGGCATCGCCGGCATGACCCACGACAAGCCCGACCTGTGTGCGCCGAGCCAGTTCGAGAGCGACGGCCATGCGGCCCCGAACACCGGCACGTCCGCCGCCTGCGGCCTGGCGGCCGGCGCCGTTGCGCTCCTGCGCACGCGGTGGCCGAGCGCCGAGGTGTCGCCGGCCATTCTTCGCGGGATACTGCGGGAGAAGGCGGCGCAGCCGTACGGGCCGACTGGATGGCAGGACCGGACGGGCCACGGGATCCTGGATGTCGCGGCGACGGTGGACCGGCTGAAGGTGGTGGCGCCGCAGGAGTGATGGTCGGTCAGCCTGGCGCCAACCCCATCCCGTAGGCTTCGGCGATCTCCCAGAACCAGTCCTCGTTCAGGCTGGGGTTCCGACCGCTTTCCTCGATCGCACGTCGCGCACGGGCGAAGATTGCGTAGCACGGCTCACGATCGTCGTGGCGATGAAGCTCGGTGCCGGCCGCGCCTTCGAGGACCCTGGGCGTGCGGCGATCGAGGTCGGCGGGTGGCGGCGGGCCGCTCACGCGCCTTGGACACCGACGCGCCGCGCGACCTCCAGCACGGCATCGAGCTTGCCGGCCCTGAGGAGATCGATGGGCTTCCTGTTGTTCAGGCGCGGCTCGGCGTTGACGAGAAAATTGAGCAGCATCCAGGAACTCTTGGTTCCCAGGGCCTGGCGCACTTCCTTCAGCCCCTCGACCGGCCTGCCGTCATCGCGGAACTGCGCGACGGGATAGACATTGCGATTGCTTGGACCGGGAACGGCGAGGAGACGGCCCTCGATCACCTGCTTGTGGATGCCCTGCCGGGTGAGATGCGTGAGGCCGCGGACCGTGTCGAGATCGAACGTGCCGCCCGACGCCTCGAGGTCCGCGGCGATGGCCTGAGCGCCTCGCAGCAGGGCGCGCGCGCGCGCTCCCGGCTGGAACGCCTCTTCCTTGATCCTGGCGATCGGCTCCAGGGTCGCTTCCGAATCGTCGTCCCTGGGGAGTCGGGAATACCTGAGCTTCACCAGCCTGGACTTCCCGAGCTTTCCAAGCCCGGTCCGGAACTTCTCGAGGTTTGAGCCGCCCATGATCATGACCTTCGTGCCGGCGGGAACGCTGCCGGAGGGCATGCTTCTGAGATCCTTCACATCCATCTCGACGCCGTAAAGAGTACGGTCATGCCCCGGCTTGTCGGAGGTGGCTTTCGCGCCCGTCGTCTGGTGACGGCGAGCTTGCTGATTCGAGGATGCGGACATCGGATTGGCCTTGCAGCCATAGGGGGCAGCATAGCCGCGATGTCAACCAGGTAAACTTGGTAAACTGCTGCGTTCCTCGCGGATAGTCGGCAGAATCGCCCCGCCAAGGCCAGCAAGGCTGGTCGGATGCGCGAAAAGGCAGACCATGGACGAACCGCAGCGTCCCGGTGCTCGCATCACGCCTTCCCCGGATGGGCCAGATCCTCGATGAACTCCGACGCCGGCGCGACGCCCGTCAGCAGGAGGTGATCCCGGGCGCGCGTGCAGGCGACGTACAGGAGATGCCGCTCGGTGTCGTAGACCTCCTGCAGGTCGGCATCGTCGCCGACCGTCTCGATGCGCTCCTGCAGCGGGATCACCTCGTCGTCGCAGGCCATGACGGCGACCGCGCGGAACTCGAGGCCCTTGGCGAGATGCATGGTCGCCACCGAGACCTGCCCGCTCGCCGTCTCGACATGCTCGTCGAGCCGGCGCGGCACGAGACCGGCACGCCCGACGGCAGCCATGGCCCGGTCGAGCTGGGCGTCGGAACGGACGAAGACGCCGAGCTCGTGCGGCAGCAGCCCTTCGCTGGTGCGGCGCGTGATCCACGCGGCCACTGCCCTGGCTTCGGCCTCCTCGTCGCGGACGACCTCGATCGCGGGTGGCGGGCCGTTGAACACCGAGACCGTGTGCCGCCGGTCCTCCTCGTTGCCGTCCAGGTCGGCGAGCGCCGGGCCGAGCAGGCGATCGGCCTGGCTGCGAATCTGGTGCGAGGTGCGATAGTTCACCCTGAGCGTTCGCGAGCGCCCGCGGATGTCGACGCCGAGCGCCTTCCACGAGAACGGCTGCTGGAAGATGCGCTGGCCGAGGTCGCCCGAGAAGAACAGCGCATTTGGCCGGCCCGCGCCGAGCGCTGCCAGGAACCGGAGCTGCGCCACGCCCAGATCCTGCGCCTCGTCGACCACGGCATGGTCGAAGGGCTTGTGTGCCGCCTTGGCTATCGCGCCCGCCAGCACGGTGAACATCTCCGCCCTGGTGATCGTGCCCTGCCGCGCCAATGCCGCGCGCACCCGCTCGAAGATCGACCACAGGACCTTGCGCTGCGCCTCGGGCAGGCGCGTCTTGCGGCCGAGCCGGGCGACGTCGCGATAGGCCTCCCAGGTAGCGAGTTGCCAGGCATCGACCACCTGCTCCCACTCCGTCAGCAGGAAGGGCACGCCGAACCTGTGCCCGCCGACCGCCGCACCGGCCTCCCGGATCGCCGTCCGCACGTCGTCGCGGCTCGCGATCCTCGCCTCCCCGAGGTGCGCCTTGTGGAGCCGTGCCGCCACCGCGTCGATCGCCTGGACGTCGATGCGTTCGGCCAGCCGCGGCTCGTTGCCGAGCAGGCGGCGCAGGCGGGTGCGCAGCGCGTGCGCCAGCGTGTCGGAGAAGGTGGTCAGCAGCACGCGGGCGTCGGGATGGCGGCGTGCCAGCCAGGCGGCGCGATGCAGCGCGACGATGGTCTTGCCGGTCCCCGCCGAGCCGGCGACGCGCGCCGGCCCGTTGAGGTCGCTGCGCACGAGCTGCTCCTGCGCCGGATGCAGGAACACCGTCCACCGTTCCCACGGATAGTCGAGGGCGCGCTCCAGCTCCTCCACATTGTGCATGATGCGGAAACGGCGCTGGGCATCGGGATGAGCGAATGGGTCGGTGCCCTCCGGGACCGGAGCCGCCTTCTGCGGCGTTCCGCCGGTCGCCAGCTCCAGCAGGGCTTCCGCGGCCTCGGCCGGCAGATGATCGGCCAGCGCGAGCAGCGTTTCCTCGGTCGCCATGCGCACGTCGCCGAGCCATTCGGCCGGCACGCCGTAGCCGAGCAACTCGTTGTCGCTCAGGCCCGCGAAGAGCGGCGGCCCCGGCGTCGCGGGGGCCGCCGCTGGCGGCGCAGGCGCGACCGGTGCCTCCGGCGCTGGCGTGACGGATGCCTCCGCCTCGACGTACTTCGGGACGACGATCTCCTTCACCGTCTCCCGCACCTCGACGAGCTGCGCCGCGCCGGTCCTGGGATGCGTCTCGATGCGTCGCCGCTCGGCCCACTGGTAGGCCTTGTCGTGATGATCGACGTAGCACAGCAACAGGCTCGTCCCGGTACGATGGACGATGATGCGCACATCCTTGTTGACCCGCACCGACGCGAAGCTCGGGTCCTTCGGCCGGTCGAGCTTGTGGAACTGCAGCCCGGGATGGGCAGGGTTGACCTGCAGGTCGAACGCCGTCGTCTTGACCGCTTTCTGCTCGTCGCCGCCGAGGCGCGCGAGGCTGTCGGTGAAGGTGTCGGCGATGCGGAATTCCACGCCTTTCCCCCTGATTCAGTCCCGCCAGTCGTCGCCTGGCATGATGCGTTTCATGAATGCGTCGAACAGCGGCACGGTAAAGGCCGTGTCGCCGTGGTTGGGGCTCCAGACCATGCCCTTGACGATCAAGGTGCTGCGCGTCGGGCCGAGCGAGCTGACGCTGCGGTCGAGCTCCGCCGCGATGTCGCCCGAACGGTGGGGACCCGGCCCCAGCTCGGCCATGGCGCGCAGGTACTTTCTCTCGCTCGGCGTCAGGCGGTCGAAGCGCACGCGAAAGAAGCTCTCGTCCAGGGCGGCGACCGCGCCGGCCGACGCCGCCGCCACGTCGTTCTCGCCGATGGGCGATGCCGCGGCCGTGTCCCAGGCATGCTTGCCCCATTCCTGCAGGAAATACGGGTAGCCGTGCGTCTCGAGCACGATGCGGTCGAGCGCGGCGGCTGTCACGTCGGCTCCCTGGTCGTGCACGGGCTTGGTGATGGCGAGCTTGGCCGCATCGGCTGGCAGCGCGCCGATCTCCGGGAACTCGAACATGCGCTCGGCATAGGACTTGGCGTGGCCCATGAGGCCGCGCAGCTGCGGCGGGCCGGCGCCGATCAGGATGACGGGAAGCTGGAGCTGCGCGGTGCGGTGGAGGGCCGTGATGAGGGCGGCCAGCTCGGCTTCCTTCACGTACTGCAACTCGTCGACGAAGATCGCCAGCGCCGTGCCGGCCGCCTTGGCGGCTTCGCCCGCGGCCGTCAGCAGGGCCTGCAGGTCCTGCTCGAGGTCGCCGTTGTCGGCGAGCCCGGGCTCGGGGTCGAGGTCGAGGCCGACCTCGATGTCGGCATACTTTACCTTCAGGCTCCGGGCAAAGCCCGCCAGCGCCCGCAGCGCGCGTTGTGAAAGCGCCAGCGCCCGCTCGAGGCGGGAAAGCCGCAGCAGCGCCTGCCTCAGCTGCGGCGCGAGCAGCGCGGGCAGCGAGCGACCTTCCGGCGCCTCCATGCGCAGCGTGTGGATGCCCGCCGCCTCGGCGTCGTTGCGCATGCGGTCGAGCAGCACGGTCTTCCCGACGCCGCGCAGCCCGACCAGCATCAGGCTGCGGGCCGGCAGGCCGCGGCGGACCCGCTCGAGGGCGATGCGGATGGTCTCGCGCAGCTTGTCGCGGCCCGCCAGCTCGGGGGGCGGCGTGCCGGCCCCCGGCGCAAACGGGTTGGTGACGGGGTCCATGCCGGAAATGTAGGGAAATTAGTCAAATTATCAATGAACGATAAATTGCCTAATTTCGCTATACTTCCGGTCGCCGGCGCCGGGGCAGCACCCCATCGAAGGCTGACTGCGGAACGAGTCAGACCCGAAACACCTTCATCACCTCGTCGCCCAGGTGATTGATGACCTTCACGGCGATGCGGCCGCTCTTCGGCTTCTCGAACGGCCGCGAGGTGTCGCTGTGCAGCGTCGCCCAGGCTTCCGGATCGATCTCGGCCCTGAGCGTCGTCTTCAGGGCGCCATAGGGATCGTTAGCGCCCAGGAAGTAGGCGTGACGCACGAAGAAGCTCTCCTCGTTGTAGTCGGTGTCGATGAACCAGCAGGCGATGCCGTCGGCGCCGTCGCTCACCACCTCGCCGGTCTGCGGCTTGAAGACATCGACGCCCTTCACCTTGACCTTCATGCGGCCGTCCTTCTGCGGCAGCAGGTCGATGTCGGGCTCGCCGAACACCACGAACAGGTTGCCCTTGCCGGTGTTCTTGAGGTCCTCCGCCATGTGCAGGTCGGCGTTCATGCGCGCCTTGAGCACCGGCAGCCGACCGAGCTTGCTGAACTCCGTGGTGTGCGCCTCGTAGTTGAAGGCGCAGGCGATCAGGACGTCGAAGCCGCCATCGGCGGCCTCGCGGGCCGCCTGGACGAGGTCGGCACGCTGGACGGTGCCGAACTCGGGGCCGATGAAGATGGCGGCGCGCTTCTCGGCTTCGCCTTCGAGATAGCGGCCCTCGGCGCACACCAGTTCGCCGGGCCAAGGCACTACCGAAGTGAAGGCGATGCGGCCCTCCTTATGCGCCTGCTGCACGCCGGCCGTCTTAAGGTTCTCCAGGATCATTTCCGGGAAGGTCTGCTTACGGCTGAATTCGTCGCCGCCCTCGCGCAACCCGTTGATCAGTTCGTCGTCGTCGTCGACTCCGAGCACCCGATGAGGGCTAAGGCTTTCCACAGTGAAGGGGCCGGCGACGCGGACCTTGCGTTTGTCTTCAAAAGGTCGATCGTAGAGATGTTCGTGTTCAGCCTTGGCAGCAATCGAGGCGTCGATCTCTTTCTGTCTGGCGATGCGTGCTCGCCACCATTCGGCATGAAACTTCTTCGCAGAATCCGGCCACGTCTTGTCCGCGTCACGCGGAATCTCCCACTCTTGCCACGTCTTCTCGATCGACGCGTTTAGATTGTCGCCAATTATTCTAAGAATATTGGACCACTTCTCCGCGATTACGTCAATCTCGGCATTGTTTACTATAGACTTAAGACCGATGTGAGGGATGCGCTCGTACACAAAGCCGGCTCGGAGGCTATGTTGAGCGGCCATCGAACTGGGTGTCTTTTGAGTTATTTCCGCCTCTTTAAACTTTCCATCGCGCGAGTCCGCAAGAAGATAGAATGGATAGCGGGCGCCCATGATGCGGGCGCGAGCTAAAGCCATGGCCACTCGAGACGTATCCATAGTTATCCAGCGCCGCCCCCATTGCTCCGCAGCTGTGGCCGTAGTGCCCGAACCACATGTCGGATCAAGCACAAGGTCTCCGGGATCGGTAGTCATGAGGATACAACGTTGGATGGCTCCGACGGCCGTCTGAACAACGTAGATCTTCGGGTCCAGACGGCTTTGTATTCCACCAATATCTCGCCAGAGGTCGTTAAGGCTATACGCTGGAAAGTCATTCAATTTCCGAATATATCGGACAATGTTTCTACTTGGTTCAATTCGGTTGGCAGCTATCAGTCGCCGAAAGCCCTCCTCGTTCGTCTTCCAGCGTGATTGCAAATTGGGTCGGTATTCTTGACCTTGAAACTTCACTGGAAACCAGGACGCAGCACCCTCTCCCTTATCGCGCCCCATACTCTGGCTCGTGAGATTATCGTCGGTGTACAGTTCACCAACCAAGGCGTCTCCACTCGCTGGCCTAGACGGCAGTTCGTCAACACCGGAGACCGTTCCATCAGCGAATATGAGCTTTCGATACTTGGTGGCGCCTTCTCCGCCGGCTTCTTTAGTCAAGAAAAGAGGCCGGAATTTTGCGTTCTGTTTATTCCGTGCATACCAGAGGATGAAATCCAAGGTCCCGCCCAGAAAATCAGACGTCGCACCAGTCGTCTTCTGATATGTAATCACCGATATGCAGTTGTCATCGCCAAATACTTCGTCCATCAGCGCTCGCACTCGGTGCATGTTCTCGTCACCAATCTGTACAAAGATGGAGCCGCTCTCATGCAGTAGATCTCGAGCGACCGTGAGCCGATCGCGCAAGTAGGCCAAATATGAGTGAATGCCATCGCGCCACGTGTCTCGAAACGCCTTCACCTGCTCCGGTTCACGCGTTATATGACCAGCATTGCCATCCTTTACGTCGCGACTCGTCGTCGACCACTGGAAATTGCTGTTGAACTTGATGCCGTATGGTGGATCAAAATATACGCACTGCACCTTGCCGCGTAGCCCCTCGCGCTCCGCAAGGCTCGCCATCACCTGCAACGAGTCGCCGAGGATCATGCGGTTCGACCAGTTCTGGTCGTGGCGGTAGAACTCGGTCTTGTCCGCGCCCTTGGGCATGCCGTTGAAGTCTGCGAACAGGTCGGGCGTCTCCTCGCCCGCCTCGTGCGCGCGCTCTCTGGTCTGGCGCAACAGGTCGTCGATCAGTGCCTTGGGATGCACCTTCTCCTGGATGTAGAGCGGCGGCGCGTTGACCACGAGATCCTGGCCGTCCTGCTGGTCCTTGCCGCGCCACACGAGTTGCGGGTCGAGATCGGGATTGCGCGGATAGCGGAGCTGCAGCGGCTTCTTCTGGTGCTCCTCGATCACGGCCTGCAGCTCGGCCGAGGGGATGTTCTTCCGCTTGGCTTCGTCGTGCTTCAGGGTCTCGACCGTCTTCCCGGCAGCTCTCTTGGCGGTTGTCTTCCTTGCCATATCACTTCGCTCCGCCCGCCGCAGCGGACTCGATGACCTTGTCGAACTCGGCCTGCACCTTCACCTTCAGCTCGTCGGCGATCACGTAGACGTCGGTGAACTCCGCGAAGGCCCAGCGGCCGTACCCGCCGATGTGGTTCACGCCCGGCACCCAGTAGGTCTCCATGGTCGATTTCTTTTCCTTGGCATCCTCGCGCCGGTAGCCCTTGACCTCGGCGACAAGGTTGAGCGGATTCCCGGGGCCGTGGCCGTCGTCGATGCGGACGATGAAGTCGGGCCGGTAGCGGCGAATCTCGGAGCCGTAGCGATACGGCACCTCGAAGCTCATGCCCTGGTTCTTCACGTAGGCCAGCACCTTCGGATGTGCCTCGGCGACGCGGCAGAACTCGGCCTCCCAGTCGCTGTCGCACACCGTCCAGTTGACGTGGCAGTGTAGTGCGCTGGTCTCCCACAGGGTCGGGCGCGAGGTGTTGAAGCGCACGTGGCGCGTGCTGCCGGTCGGGTTGTAGGGATCGAGCAGGGCCTTGACCGGCTTCTCGCCGATTAATTTCGCGGTGATGGCGGCGGTAATGCGGTTGCAGGCCATGTCGGCCAGGTCCTGGTACAGGAGCTGCGCCGGGTAGGTGCCGCCCTTGCAGATGAGGCAGGTGTCGAGCCATTCGCGCGTGATCCGCTTGAGCTGGCCGAACAGGTGCAGCTTGGGCTCCTCGCCCGGATCGCGCCACTTGGTGTAGAGCAGCCGCTGCGTGAGGTTGAACAGCAGGGTCGACGGCCGGACGTCGCCCAGATGGGCGAGGTTCATGGTCGCGCTCTGGCCGATGATGCCGGCGCTCTGCGTGATCGACGGCCCGACCAGGTCGGGCGAAAGCTCCAGGACGGAGTCGTCGTTGAAGGCGGCGGTCAGCCTCTCCTCGGGCAGCTCGACGCGATAGCCTTCGACCCGCGGGAATCGGATCTCGAGCGGGTCGCGCTCCGGGCTGACGGCGCGTACCAGCACCGTCTCGCGCGGCGGCTGCGGGGGAGCCACGACCGGCTTGGCCGTGAAGTCGAAGGGGATGCCGAAGATGTCGGCATACTCGACGTCGAACAGCTTCTCGTCGTTCAGCTCGTAGGACTGCCGGCGCAGCGCGCGGCCGATCACCTGCTCGCACAGGAGCTGCGTGCCGAAGGCGCGAATGCCGAGGATGTGGGTCACCGTGTTGGCGTCCCAGCCCTCGGTCAGCATCGCCACCGAGACGACGCAGCGGATGTCGGCGCCCAGCCGGTCGCGCTTGCCGACCGTGTTCATCACCTCGCGCAACAGATCCTGGTCGGTGATCGAGTCGGCGGCTTGCCGATCGCCGGTCCGGCTGACGATGTCGCTGCGGAACCGCTCGATCTCGTCGGCCGCCATCGTCCGGAACTGCGGATCGAGCGCGTCGCCCGCCTCTAGCTGCTCGCTGTCGATCAGCAGCGTGTTGGGACGGGGCAGGGGATTGCCGGTCGTCTCGTCGAAATTGCGGAATAGCGCGAGGCGGCCATTCTCCAGCCGCGTCGTGCCGTCGTCCTGCTGGCGGTGGAAGCCCGAGACGAAGTCGTAGACCAGCTTGGAGATGGCCGTGTTCTGGCAAACGATGATGAAGCAGGGCGGGACGCCGATGCCCTTCGCCTTCCACAGCTCGAAGGTCTTCTCGTAGTGGCCGTAGAGCGCCTGCAGCGCGGTCTGCAGGCGGGCCGGCAGCTTCAGCGGGTCCAGCTCGCCGCCCTGGCCGCGGCCCTTCCGCGGCATGTCCTTGCGGATGTGCTCCCACAGGTTCCGGTACATCGGCATCTCGGCGCCGGGAATGTTCTCGGCGACCGGAACGCGCGGCAGCTTGACGATGCCGCATTCGATGGCGTCCATCAGGGCGAAGTCGCTCATGGTCCAGGGGAAGAGCGTGCCCTCGGCATAGCCCGACCCGCGCAGGAAGAACGGCGTCGCCGACAGGTCGATTACGCGGCTCAGGCCCAGCTTGCGGTTGACCGCTTCGAGGCCGGAAATCCAGAGGCGCGCCGCCTCGTTGGCCTTCTCGGCTTCCTTGCGGTCGTCGCCCTTCAGCTCCTCGTCGTCGTCCTCGGCCGGCCTCTCGCGGTAGCAGTGATGCGCCTCGTCGTTCAGCGCCAGGATGCTCTTCAGGCCCATCAGCTCGGGCATGACCCGCTGCAGCATCTGGCCTTCGGTCTCCTTCGTCTCCAGCTCCTCGCCGGTGCGGCCCTGCAGGAGCAGGCGGCCGCCCTTGGAGAGATCGAGGCGCTCGCGGCGCTGGAAGGCGTGGTAGTTGGTGATGACGATGATCGCCTTGTTCAGCTCGGGCAGCATGTCCTGCGGCACGATCTCGCGGCTCGCGTAGTAGCTGTCCGGATCGTTGGGCTGCAGGACGCGCAGGCGATCCTTGATGGTGAGGCCGGGCGTGCAGACCAGGAAGCCGCGCGTGAAGGTCTTGCTGCCGGAATGGCGGACGGCGTTGACGGTCTGCCAGGCGATCAGCATCGCCATGACGGTGGTCTTGCCGGCGCCGGTGGCGAGCTTGAGGGCCAGCCTCATCAGTTGGGGATTGGCTTCCTGGTTCGCCGAGGCGAGGCGGTCGAGCAGCCGCCGGCCGGCGCGCGAGTGCGGGGCGACCTCGGTGAGCCAGATCGCGGTCTCGACCGCTTCGACCTGGCAGAAGAAGGGACGCACGCTGGTGAACGCATGCTTGCGTCAGTGCTGCAGCAGGCGGGCGGTTTCCGGCGTGACCTGCCACTGGTTGGGATTGGGCAGGTCGCGCCAGCTCTCGACATGGCCGCGCACCTCGTTGATGACGGCCGTGACGTCGTATTGCTGCGTCTCGGTCGAGAGCCCCTTGCCCTCGTCGAACACGAAGCCCTGCTGGTTGCCCTTGGCCTTGTGCTTCTTGGGCTTGGGGATGGGCGAGATGAACTGCGCCGGCCGCCGCCGCTCGAGGATCGCCTGCGTCGGCTGGCCCGCGTCGTCGAGCTCCCAGTGCCGCGTGGGTGGCGCGTACGGCGAGTTCAGGATCGGGTGGTCGAAGAAGGGGTTCGAGGTCGTCACGTGAGTCGGAGATCGCTGTGCATGCTCTTGGGGCGAAGGCTAGCACAAGCCATGAGCAACGCGCGGTAGAAATACCCTGACGTTGGAATGCCGTTGAATGCGGACAGAGAAATGCGGGGCCTGACGTTACTCGGTAGCGCACCACCCCAAGGGCCATATCCTTCCAGTTTCCGTAGACGCGCCGCAGGTGCTTTGAGACTTGGGAGCGATCGTCTCGAGGTCCGCCTCTACGCCGCCTGCAACGCCTTCTGCACAGCCTTGGGCGCTCGGTCGATGACCAGGAGGTAGGCTCGGGTCGGACCTTCCGGCTGGCGCAAGCCCTGCTCCCAATGGCGCAGCGTGTTGACGCTGAAGCCGAAGCGGGCTGCGAACTCCTCCTGCGTCATGCCGAGCCTGGCGCGGATCGCCTTCACGTCGATCGTAGTAGGGACGTGGACGCGATACGCCTTGGGATCGGCTTGGCCCTTGGAATAGGCCACCGCTTCCTCGAGACCCTGCCGAATGCCCCTCGCTACCTTGCCCATCTCCTTCTCCTAGTCCATTGGACCAGAGGCTGCGACCAAAATCGGCGTAACTCGACGTTCCGCAGTGCGCTTGCCATGAAGGGGCATTTGCCGTTAGGTCGCCAAGCGTCGCCTGTGCCGTCGGCGGCAATAGTAGAGTTTATCCATAGTGGGCCGGGAATCCATGGCGACGAGGAAACGTGAAGGAAATCGACCTGATCGCAGGATTGCGCCGCTGGATTTCCTGTCTTGCAAAGCGCGGACGGAGCTGATGGACCGTTTGCAGTACGTCGGGAGCGCCAACCACAAGCTCAGGCCCGGAGACTATGGATTCGTGCCCAGCCATAACCCGCGGCCCTCGAAGTCGCCTTGCGACGACCTGCGGCCGGTTCAGTTGTCGGAGGCCGGCTCGCTCTTCAGGCAAGGCATCGCGCTCGGCATGGTCAGCAGGTTCGAGGAAGGCGGCGCTCCCAAGTACGTCTGGGCGGTCGACGAGTTCGGCGAGGTATATGAAGCCAAGACCAAGTCTGACCACGAACACGCCTATCACGGCTATCGCCTCAGCGACGACGACCGGGCGATGCGCCGTCATGTGATCGAAGAGTGGAGGCGACGGTGTCGATCGCCCTCGACCTGAGTCTCGCGCCCGAGCGGCTCGATGATGGCGCGCCAGAGGAGCGAGCGGCATTCGGCCTCCTGACGCTCAGGACCGCGCACGCCTCGCTGACGGAAGGATTCGACTATTTCTTGAACGGCTATCGGCCCGGTCCCCTCGCTTCGGGCTATCACCTCGCCGAGTGGCTGGCCTGGAACTGGTGGCGGCTGCGCTGGGAACCCCGGTCCTCGGCGCCCGATTGGTCGATCGCGCATGCCATGTCGTCTATCGGGGAGGGGTATGTCTGGCCCAACATCGATATATGGTCGGACGGCGTCAGGACGGCGATCATGTCGAAGCCGTCGCACCGGCCTGATGCCAGGCCCTTCCGTTATGTCGGCGGTCCGCCGACGATTGTCCCGTCGACGCTCTTCGAGGGGACGCTGGACACTTTCATCCCTCGCATCATCGGCCGACTGCGCGCCGAAGGCGTGGGCGACACCAATCTCGATCGGGTTTGGCGCGATGTCCTCGTCGAGCGCCGAGATCCCGAGCTTGCGAGGAGGCGACGGCTCGAGGCCCTGATGGGACGCGACGCGGATTCCGGGGACGACGACACCGTGGAGTCCCTGATCGGAGATGCGGTCCGCCTGGGCGAAACGGCGATCGAAGAGGTGGCGGCCGAGCGCGCCCAGGCACAGGAGACGGAGCGTGATTTGCTGACGGCGCAGGCTTTCGATCAGATGGCGGGGGCAAAGGGGTTCGATGCGTCGGTACGGGATGCCGTGAAGCTGGAAGGCGAAGTGGCGCTGAGGCGAACAGCCGACGTCGCAGCCTGGAAGCTTGGGGCCGCGGCGGCACAGGCTTTGCGGCGGCAGGAACGATTGGACGCGACACCGATCGACGATAGGCAACTCGCGCGCATGGCCGGCGTCGAACAGGCAGCGCTGACCGGGGGGCCGGACAGAAGCGCAAGCCTGTCCTTTGCGCTCGACGCTCGGCCCGGCGCAGCCAGGTCCAAGATCGTTCTTCGATCCAAGTGGGTCGCCGGCCGTCGCTTCGATCTCGCCAGGCTTGTCGGTGATCGCTTGCTGCATCCGTCTGGAGCGCTTCATCCAGCCACGCGGGCCTATACCTATCGCCAGAAGGCGCAGCGTTCGTTTGCGGCCGAGCTGCTGAGTCCGTTCGAGGCAGTCGACGAAATGTTGAACGGTGACTATTCGCCGGAAAATCAACAGGACGTTGCGGATCGTTTCATGGTGTCGCCAATGACCATTGACACGCTACTCAAGAACCACGGGAGAATTGAACGAGTCGATTCTGATGAGGAACTCGACGCATCGGCAGCTTGAATGACGATGGCGAGCGAATCTCCTTGCGGGCGCCCGACGCCGTCCGGGCCCAGGCTGTGGCTGACGCGCGTCGTCTGCAGGGTCGCCGCGACCTTTGCCGCGATGTGCCCGGGTACGATGTCCATAGTTCTACATCACGCGGAAAATCTGCTATTGGGGCAAAGGAAAAAAGCCTATTAGCGACCGGGAAATTCTTCTATTTCACCGCGAACGGCCTGTCGACGACAGACGTTGAAGCGGGCGCTCCGAACCCTCACCGCGTGATCCAGAACGTATCCGGCTGGTAGAGCCCGATATAACCCCCCGGATCCCAGGCGTAGTAGCCGTCCTTGGGCACGTTGCGAACCTTGGCGCCGACGACGATGGGCTGGAGGATGCCGTTGACCGTGCCGATGGAGAACACCTGGTCGGCGTTGAGCTCGAGGATGCTATCCCAGGCCGTGCGCCGCCCTGCCTCGCTGGTCGCAGTTTCCCACTCCCGGACGTGGTCGAGCAGCCTGCAGGCCGCCGCGAGGTCGCACGTCTCGCCGCGCTGGCCGCCGGACTCGACGTAGAGGCCCCATTGCGGCCACTGCAGGCCGCCTTGCGTCGTCGGCGCGAACTCCCTGGGGCTGGTGTCGGCGGTCGGCACGGCCGTCACCACGCCGGCATAGGCCGTCATCAGCGACTGGCCGGCGAACGTGCGCAGGCGGAAGTTCTCGCGCGTCTGCGGCTTGGACAGCAGCTTGATGCCGACCCGGCTCCAGTGCTCGGCAATGAGCTGCAAGGCGTCGGCGTCCTCGCTCTCCTCGCTGGCATGCTCGACGATGATGGTGGCGGGCCTGCCGTCGGCGAGCAGGCGCAGGCCGCGCCGGTCGCGCCGGTCGAGCCCGGCCTCGTCGAGCAGCCTGTCGGCGAGCGCGCGATCGAATTGCGCCCAGCGGGTTGCGTACTCGCGCTTGAACAGCGGGGACTGCTCCATGATGGTGTTGTTGGAAGGCTTGGCCAGGCCGATATAGACGACTTGGTTCAGCTCCTCGCGATCGATGGCGAGCGACAGCGCCCGGCGGAACCGGACGTCGCGGAACAGCTTTCGCCACGTCGCGTCCCTGGTGTTGAGGTTGGGATAGAGGGCAAGCTGCGAGCCCGAGCCGGAGACCCACAGCCGCACGGCGGCGCCCGACGTCTTCGCGCTCAGCCGCAGGAAGGTGTAGTCGCGCAGGTTGAGGTAGCGCGGCTGCAGGTCGGCTTCGCCGAGGCCCGCCTTGGCGGGTATCAGGTTGGTCGCCGCCAGCGTGAAGATCACGCGATCGACGTAGGGAAGCTGCTGCCCCTTCTCGTCGATCCGATGGAAGTAGGGATTGCGCACGAACACGAAGCGGTCGGCCGGCGGGGACGTGGCGAGAACCCACGGGTTGAGCGACGGCAGGTCGACATTGTCGTTGGCGAACATCGCATCGAGCCGGCGGAAGACCGCGACCCAGCGTCCGCCCTGCTCTGAGCCCCGGGCCGCCTTCACGATCTCCTCTTCCGGCCTGTACCGGGCGTGGAACTTCTTGAGATAGTGCGCCGGCCGGAACAGGAAGAGCGGGGCGGCCCGTGCCTGGCTCGCGATGAAGTAGGGGTTGGGCTCGTCCCAGACGTACCTGATGGTGCGCTCGTCGACGATCTCGACGCGGGGCGGCTTGCCGCCGACCAGCAGCTCGGTCGGCGGACCCGACGGCGAGAGCTCCCGGTTGTTGGCGACGTCCTCCCAGTAGAAGCGGAAATCCTCGGTGGTGAAGGGATGCCCGTCGGACCATCTGTGGCCGGCGCGCAGCTCGAAGGTGAACTCGCGGCCGTCTTTGACCTGGTAGCTCTCGAGGATGTCGGGATGCAGCTTGAACTCGGCGTCGTGGACGATCAGCCGCGTGTAGCTGTAGACCGTCATCAGGCGCGTATCGCGCGTACCGGCGACCAGCATGTTGAGCTGACCGCCCGGATGACCCGGCCCGTCGTCGCCGGCAAAGGCCCTGATCACCCGCGGCTTGGCGGGAAGGCGCTTGCCGACCGGCGGCAAGGCGCCCGATCTCACCTGCTCGGCGAACAGGGGGACTTCCTGCGGCGCCGGCGGCTCGCTCGCCGAGGCCGGCCTGCACAGCAGGGAGAAGAAGAGGGCTCTGGTGAGGTCGCGTCGCTTCATCGTGGCCTGTCCCTGCGTGCTCTTCGTCCTGCGCCGGGCGACGATCTACCGGCCGGCGTCGATGCCGGACTTCGGCAGTCCGCTCGCCGGGTCTCCCTCGCGTCTCAGCATAGCAAACGCCGGGTGGCGGTGACACCGCGTGCCGCAAGGGTGTGCAACTCGACGCTCGCGGACCCTGCTCAGGATGTGCTGCGCTCCACGGGAAAGGACCACAGGGTCGAGAGCGGCAGGGCCAGGCGCCCGGGGCCGAAGGAGAGCACTCGATCGCCGAGATAGACGACGAATGCCGTTCCTCTGCAGGACCGTCCCGGCCCCTCCTTCAAGTGCCAGTCCATGTGCCGGAAGTCGTCCGCGCCGACGGCCGTGGAAGCCTTCATCTCGAACAGGGCGAGAACTCGTCCGGGGGCCTGCGCCACGATGTCGATCTCGCGCGGGGCATGCCGCCAGTGATAGAGTTGCCAGTGCTGGTCGAGGAGAGGCAGCGATTTCTCGAGCTCGCAGAACACGAAGCTTTCCAGCACATGGCCCAAGGCCGTCGGATCGGCGCCGACCCCGAAGCTGCCGGCTCCTTCGCCCCGCAAGGCGGTGGCGCACCCGGTATCCATGAAGTGCAACTTGGGCGAGCGAATTTCCTTGCGTGCGCCCGATGCCGTCCACGCTCCCAGTCGATGGACGATGCCGAGACGGGAAAGCGCGTCGAGATAGGCGTTGATCGTTTCCTTGCGCGCGCCGAGGGCGCTGCACAGGCTGGTGACATTGAGCTCTTCGGCGGTTCGATGGGCGAGCTGGTCGACCAGCCGCCGCAGGGTATCGGGTCGGCGAATCTCGGCGACCGGCGCGATATCGCGCTCGACAATGCTGGCGATGTACGCTCGATAGCGCGCCATGCGATCGCGGTCGCCCAGGGGGCGGATCTCGGGGAAGCCGCCGCGGACGATGATGTCGATCGCGTCGGCTCTTCGATAGGCAGCGGGCGCGGGCAGGTGCTTGGGGTCGACGACAGGCTCGCGGCCCACGATGTCGAGGAGCCGGCAGGGTCCCGCGCGCATGATCTCGGCGGCGCTGAACGGCCGGAGCGTGAGCGTCGAA
>LNFM01003824.1_pt1 | contig 31828 bp, 66 predicted proteins | sample 596031 | NCBI WGS metagenome assembly LNFM01 (sample SAMN04254537, study PRJNA301005) | activated carbon metagenome | isolation source: dual media filters at the Ann Arbor, Michigan drinking water treatment plant | place: USA: Ann Arbor | reverse complement strand
GCCAGGCCCGCGTAATCGCGCAGTTCGGTCGTACCAAACAGGCAATCAGCGGTCACAAGGTAGCCCAGGTACTCTTGCTTGTACTGTTGTTGGACGCGCATCTTCATCTGCTCGCCTAGCAGCATGGAGTCACGCGAGAACAGCAGCGCAGCACGGTACTTGGTGTCGGTCGGGCTGGAGGTGTTCCAGTCAACCGTCAGGCCAAACTCGTCAACAAACGATGCGCCGGTCGGAGCGGTGGAGGTAAACGTCACAGATTGGGTGCCGGTCACGCTGTTGACATGAATCCACGGGCACAGCGAGGAAATATAGATTTCCACACCATACAGGTTGCCCAGACGGCCAGTGCGCAGGGCAGTACCGTCACCACGGAAGGCTTGTTCCGTGAATCGGGCAATACCGCGCATGACGTTGGCTTCCACCGGAGGAATCACAAAATACTGCTCATCGCTCGGAACGTCATCATCTTCCAGATTCTGGATCATGGCGCGGAAGCCAGCATCGGTAATCGCCGCACCGTTACCGGTGTTGGTGTTTGCAGAACCGGAGAATGCAGTCGTACCGTTGCTGCCAATCACAGCCGATTCGTAGAGGTTGGTAGCACCAGCAATGGAACCACCGTTGAAACGAGCGCCGATCTTGTGCAGTTCGCGGTCAATCCGCTTTGCCAGAGCATAACCAGCATCGTCCGTGTAGAAGGGCTTCATGCCATTCAGAGCCTGAATGTCAGCGATGTCCTCGTACAGTTTCGAATACTCGTAGTGCTTGTCAATCGTGAGGATGATTTCTCCAGCGGTGTCAGCAATCAGCGTAACCTGAGTGTTGGCAGCCTTGACGGAAGCATCGCCGCGAGCGGGATTGGGCAGGTAGAAGGTGTCACCCTTTTTACCTTGGACGGGCATCTTCTTGACCAGATTGGCCATGACAGTTTTGCCCTTATAGGTTGCGATAGCTTCATCTTCCCATTGCGCGGGAATCCACTTGTCTGCAACCGTAGTGGTCGTGTTATTCGTACCCAAAGGCATGATAGTTTCCTTTCAAAGTTGTTTACCGGACCCGCCCCTCATAGTAGGCACGCTCGATTTCTTCTCGTCGTGCTTCAAACTCTTGAGGTTTGGTCAATTTAAGCTGGATGATGTCCGACCTACGGTAAATCTTTTTGGAACTCTCTCCACTGCCACCAGTTTCAACACTTGCCTTCTTGAGCGATTCGGTACGATTCGCTTTTTCAACAGGGTCAATCTTGGGCTTTGCAGTCAAAGTCTTGCGCTCTTTGTAAAGAGAATACAACTCGTCTGCGGCCTCAACGTCAAACTTCTGGTCAGCTTCAATGGCAAGCCGAGTCCGTACTTTGCTGGCTGCAATCCAACTCCGAAACTCGGGGTCGGCTGCTAGTTCAAGTGCGTCAGGATGCTTGCTCAGTAGTTGGGCACGCGCCTGCTCTTGATAAGCCTGCAAGGCATACAGTTCTGCCTGCTTTACCTTCGGATTTGACTCAACTGCGCGTCGAATCGCCTCCTCAGGGTTCTCAAAAAAATCGACTTTCGCCGGTTCTTCTTCAGTCTTGGGCTTCAGTTGTGATTTGATAAGCTCATCAGCAAGTCTTCGAACTTCACCGACCTCTTGAGACTGACGCGCAATAAGCTTTTCAGCCTCTTGATGCATCTTGACGATGTCTTTGAGAGTTTTCCCTTTGTATCGGGGCTCCAAATCATCATCTTCCTCAGTATCTACCGCTTCTTTGGTCTCTCGGGCCTCATCAACGGCTTCCTCGGTCAAATTCTCAAACTGCTCCAAATCCTGCTGCTCAGACATAAATACTCCTGCCCAAATGGGTTGTCAGGTTAAACAACCTCTGCCTTTCGGTTACCAGAGGACTAGCTGAAATGTACTCGCAATTTTCAAAGTTAGCAAGTGGTCACTAACTTAGATGCAAGCACTCACTTCAATTTTTGCGAAATTAATACTCTTCGGCCCAGCTTTTTTTGCCTTTGACCTTGCGATTCTGCTCACGGATGTTTGCCCAGCGGTCGTATGCGGTTGGGAAATCACCAGTAGTTCCATCCAGTTTGATGCTTGGCATAGAGACTTGTCGGTTCGCGTGACCGCCGCATTCACACTCAACTGAATGTATGTTGGTACTTACTAACTTTTCAAACATTTCGCCACAGTCGTGACAGAAAAAGTCATAGAGTCTCTTCATTCTTTAATTCCTCATAAGCCTTTTCGGACATTTCCTTGAGTCCAAGGAACCATTTCATGATCGAAACCTCACCTTTTCTGAAGAACATCTTGTCTGCTGAGTCGATATTATCCAGATTGTTAGTGGCCGCTAACATTTGCTCAACATCTTCAACCAAGTCTTTCCAGCCTTGTGTTGCCATCATTGAGAAACGTTCTTCGTAATAGCGTTCAAGTTCTTTGTTCATCATTGGTCTTTGATTAAAACAATGTCATAACCACCGGAAAGGTCAAGATGCTCTGAATGAAGTTCGTTATAAAACTGTTGCAAGGCTTTCATTGCCGCATTTGAGACATGGCGATACGCTCATTGCTGTCGATGTCTTTTTCTTTCAGCATCAACTGAGCAAGTTTGTAGCGACGGTCGAACTCTTGGTTCGCCTCATTGTCCTCAGAAGGGAGATTTCTACTGATAGCAGAGAGAACCTTGGCCTTTGTTTCTTCGGGTGCGAGTTGAGCGTTCACCATGTTCAGGATGATCTGGGATTCCTTTAAATGAGTCGCAACTGTCTGATCTGCAATCTGTGCGTCCACCAATTGCATTTGTTTCTGCATCTGGGCCATCGCAGTTTCTTGTTGAGCAGGGTCAGGCTGGGCAAGCTGGATCAGTTGTTGAGCGATTTCCTCACGATCCGCCATGGAGGTATTTCTCATGATCGAGGCCATGAGAATAGGCGTTAGCGGAGAATCCGCCCCCAGAGTCTGGACGAGGAAAGCCAGTTGTTTCTGTTCGTACTCACGGGCAATAATTCCAAGAGTAGCTGTCGGGATGAAATTCACATCCACGGACGGATACCGCTCAGGATCGAACTGCATGTATCTCCAGCATGCTTTTTGAACGAACGGAATGATGAAGTCTTCCTGGCGATTCACCAAGGCGCGTTTGTTCTTCTTGATCATCGTGGCAACGGCAAGATCAAATCCTTGTCCACCATCACGAGCTACCTGAGTCACTTGTCCATTGGAGTCTACGGTATTCGTAGACATTAGGAGCATACGCTCAAACTCATTGGCCGTCTGCATGGCCTGACCGTCAGTCTGACCAAACTTCATCGGCGTGAAGATTTCGGCAGGGTTCCCGTTGGCCAGAAGGGACTTACCCGGGATGACCTCAAACTTCATCCCTCTTGGGATACGAGTCGCGTCAATTCCCATCATGGGGGCAGTTGTGAGGGCAAGAGAATCCATATGGGACCTCATGGACCCATCGATTGCCATCTGCATATTGAAGGCTTTTTCAATCGTCCCACGCCCCGGAAGACGACCGGGAACGGTGTCATCCTGATATGTCAGGATAGGACGATCCTGCATCATGTACGGGTTCTCTCCGTACTTTAAAAGCATCCCGTTGTTCCCGATGACTACGATAGCTTCAACCATGTCTTCGTAGTCATCGAGGCCTTCGTTTTCTACCAAAGGTTCGACTTCTTCTTCCCCGAGATATTCACGAGGAACCAGACCGTAGTAGGTCAGAAGTAGAACTTTCTCGTCCTGAAAATTCGTCTTTTCCTGAGTCGCCTCAAATTTATCCTCCGAGTACATGCTGTCAATATTGACATTCAGGTACTTCCCCGAGGTAATGCCTTGGGCGATTCTATGGAGAGAGACGTACTTTTCAATCGCAACGCCCATGCAATCTTCTACGGATGTCCCGTTGGGGTCCCAAAGGAAGTTTTTTGGGTTGACGGGGACAAGCTGGACGGAGATTCTTTCCCTTGGCATCGTTCCATAGGCCATTTCGGTTGCGTTGACCGGAACACTCGTCGGATAGAACTCTTTCTTTTGGCTAACAATGACTTCGCCAATACCTGTACCATAAATCTCTGCCATCAACTCAATGTGATCGACTGACTTCCTCACTTTATCCCGAGAGAAGTCCTCATAGAGTTGTTTTTTGATCTTGTTGACATCCAGTTGTTCCTGATCTTCAAGATCGTCTTTGATGTCAAACCACTCACCTTGTCCGAAGATGGCCTCCATCATTTCGGCATGACGGGTCTCTACTGCTTGTTGGGAGGCGGGAGAAATAATGCGGGAACGCTCCGACTGACGAATCTTGTCGTCTTCCGTCCACTTTCCTCGAAAGATTCTTTCGTACTTTTCCCAATCATCCATGAAGTTCTGGTCCCGATAGTCTCTCCATCGGTCGCAGTGGTCCATGACGAAAGCAATGAGCTTTTTTTCGCTTTCAGTGTATTCATGGTACACGGGCTCCGAATCATCAATCGGAGTGATTTGTTCGGCCTCGCCCTTGTTTTGAATCTTCATGTTAGCCCAAAGTGAGTAATTGCTTACATTCTACTCAGTACCCAGATATTGTGTCCAGAGGCTGGTAGTCGTATTCCTCATCCTCGATGTAGGTTGTAACAGCCATCTGGTCGATCATGGAGAGGGCGTCAATCAAATCATCGTGGACGCTGGAAGTCGGAAACATGAGGTACTCGTCCTTGAACTCATCCCAGTTTTCTTCTTCATTCAGGATGATCCGACCGTGTTCAAACCTACCTTGGAGCGCCCAGATAATCCGGTCGTTCTTTTTCTGATTTCCGTGGGTAAGTGGTTGGATGTGGGCGAACTGGTTGTTTTTCCTCATCAGTTCACTGAGGTAAGGCATGACAGCGTTAAAAAGAGAGCCTTTTTCAATCCCTACCTTCATGGGTTTGAATTCACGGATGTTTTTAAGGATGCGGATGGCGGTTTCACGAATATCCCAGCGTCCATGTTCAATTTTCCTGACAAACCACTTCGCGTCATCTTGTTGTTTGACGACACAAATCGCTGATTGGTCGAGTCGTTTTTTGCTTTTAGAGGCTGATTGGCCTACGGATTCAAAACCTGCAAGGTCAACCGCGATGTAATAAGAGCCCGGTTTTGGTTCTTTCCCAAACTTCAACCATTGTTCTTTGAAAACATCCGTCCCAGCGTTATCAAAGTCAGCCAAGTATTCCTGGCGAAAAGCAAAGGTACTCAGAGTTCTCTTTGCAGCCTCGATTTCAGCGGGGTCGATGAGTTCGTTGTCTGCTGTATAGAAAAGCCATGACTTCCATTCATCGTCTTTTTCATGAACTCCAATCTGATAAAGGTCGTAGAAGTGGTTTCTTCCCTTTGGAGTCCCAATAAACAAAGCCCGGCCCTTATGGCGAGACAAAGCAGCACGGATAACCTGCTCCCACACAATCGGCTTCATGTCTGCGTATTCGTCCATGACGACATACCACAGGTCCATGCCTCGAAGGGTATCCGGTCTATCAGCACCACGGACGTAAATAACACACCCGTTGACCAGAGTTATCTCCATGTTATTCACATGGGATGAGGCAATGATCTCATGCCCCAAGTCCATCAACAAGTCCCAGATAATGACTCTTGCCTGACCTTGAGTAGGAGCGACGTACATCACTCCAGAACCTTTAGGGCATTTCAGGGCTTCAATGAGAAGGGAAACAGCAGCCAGACGAGACTTGCCTGAACGTCTTCCAGCAACTACTACCTTGAATCGAGACGGATCAGGAAGAACCTTCCTCTGCCATCCCAAAAGCTCGAAATTAAGATTTGCCATCAGGTCCCTGAAGCAGCCACAGGACAAAACTTCCCATTTTCATGAAAAATCTCAAGCTCCGTAGAAGGATAAAGTTCGAGACTATTCATCAACTACTCCTATAAGCTCTTTTAAAGAAGGCTCATCCCATAGCACTAAAAGATCATCAGTAAAAAAATACAGTTTTTCAGCAACAGCATGAGCGTATGTCATTTTTGCAATATTGCAGTTTATTTCTTTTATTTTTGATGTTGCGTATTCCAAAATCAACGCCCTGTCTTCTAAAGAAGAATTGCTCATTGAATTAATAACCAACAAAGCAGCATCTCTTTTATGAGAATCGCCGCATTTATGATTATTAAGAAAAATCTTTGTTTCAGGATTCATCAATCTCTCCGGTATCGTTGTCTATTGTAATCGGAGATTCACCAATCCCAGTGATGTTAATCTGCACAGCAGTCCTGTTCCCACCCTTTTTAGGTTCAAACAGGCTGACAGGAAGAATCCGATCCGCACACATCTTCAACGCCGCCATCTGCCCAGGATGATCATCATCCATAGCAATCTCAAACGTCTTGCGAATCACCTTGGTAGCACGAGGATCACTCAAGAGATATTCCTTGAAGTCCTCCATCCTCTGCTTCTTACCCTTCGTCGTAGCTACAGGCTCCCTAGCCTTCACCACAGGGTTCATATTCCTCATCTTCCAAGCCTCCTTATTCAGCTTGGACTTCTCTTTCCTAGTCAGCTCCTTCACAGGCCTGGAACTCAAATCAATCAACTCATCCAGCTCTTCATCTTCAAGGTCCATTCGGATTTTCCTTTTCGAGTCCAATTTCTCTTTTCATGTGGGGAGGAGGATACAACAACTATCTCACCACAACTCACACCCTCCCCCCCCCTAGTGATCGCTCACTTCTGTCTATTCCAACAGTAGCAAGCACTTACATCACTCACTTCAGGTGCTTGCTTAACATAATGGGCATCGTATCTGCTACATCCTAGCCTGTATGTTAGTGCTTACTATAGTGTAGGTTATCAAACTCTCTGGCTTTGATAAGAACTGTGAATGTAAGGGCAGTCGATGGTCCCTCTCATGCATCTCTCAGGCATCTCTCAGCTATCTCTCATCCATCTGCTTCGCTTGCATCATCCTGGCGCTGATCTATCCCTATCTATATCGCGTGCGCACGCGCGAGGTGATTATACGTTAGCGCTTGCTAACATTGTCAATACGCTGATGTGGTATTTCTAGGTAAAGTCCTGCCTCCGAACTGAATCGGATTGCAGGCTGTTCTAGGGCTTTGCAGTTCGTTAGCTCTGCAATGCTCCAAGGGCTTACCGGGGCTAGTCCCGTCTCCCGCAGTCCCTTGGCCTTGTCTGCTCTCCCGGCTGAGGTGAACATCCGGAGCATGGCAAGTAGCCTACTGCTTGCGCCTGGGGCCTTCTGTGCGCTTCTATGATCCGGCCAGAACGTTGAGCCCATGCATCGCCTTATCTACACCTTGCGGCTTCCTGCTGGCTTTGCTGACAGGCATTCCCGATAGACTCCGGATGCCCTCATTCTAAGTGTTTACACTCACTGTGTAAAGAATCAGTGCTTTCTAAGTATAAACCCTAATGGCATTCTGTCATTTAGTGCCGATAATTGAACCATCAGCAACCACTAGGAGATAGAAATGAATGCCCTCGACAATATCCCGGCACGGCCAGCAATGCCCAAAGTCTCCCGCGAACTGCATAACTCTAGCAGGTATAACGCTTGCCTTGTCGGTCCTGGATTGATTGTTCAGTCGCATCGAACTGGCACTGGCAAGCTGCTGCCGCGCAACCATCCGCAGTTTTCCGATTACCTTGAGGCTTTCGATTCTGCGCTCGATAGCACCGAAGCAGACGCGCTCTGCAAAGCCTTGATCTAAGGGTTAATCCCTATACCATCCTGCCATTCTGTCACTATCATTCACCCATGCCGACTAGATATCGGCCTTCCTTTAACACTCTGGAGAAATAATCATGCAAGCAATCCGCACCCGCTACATCGGCCCGACTAACACTCGCGGCTCCCGTATCCAAGCCAAGTGCGAAGCCAAGACAATCTATGTCAGCTACGATGATGCACTGAACATCGAAGAAAACCATGCCATGGCCTGCCGGGCTTTGCTTCGCGCCATGAGTTGGGATACGCCTTTCTATACGCCTACGGTTGCTGGCGTGTTTGAAGGCGACCACTATCACGTTTTCACGCCTAAGGCTTGACAACCAGCCAGCCATTGCGCCTAGCATCCTGGGCGCAATACCGGGCGTGTTGACCCGATTGGAGTAACCTATGAATCTGACACCTGAAACCATCCAGCAGACGCGCCAATGGTACGCTGACAACGCCATGGCTTGCATCGCTGAAGTTCAAGAAGGCCGCGTCAGGGTAAACAATCCAGAATCCTACTTCGCACGGTGCCTGCAAGATCGGGCCGACGCCATGGCGGGTAAATTCGATCATTCGTTTGCTTTCCGCCAGCGTGCCCACTATTTCCAGACCGGTGAATGCGTCCCTATTCTCCCAGCCTAACCCAGAAAGGCCAATCATGAATACCCGCAATGAATACGTCTCTCACCTTTCCCGATGTGCCTCTCTCGGCATCGAGCCCTTGCCCTATCGGCGCTTCCTGCTGATTCTTCGGGAGATCGGGCTATGATTGAACTACTCTTTTACTTCTTCCTGGCTGGGTTCTTTGTGACCATCCTTTGGGCCATTGTCGGGGCGCTGGCAAAGGCAATCGAGGACATGCTATGACGCCCTTGGAGATCAAGGAAAAACGCCTACAGGCCGGTTTAACGCAGGCCCAGGCGGCCAGAGTAGTCTATGTCCACATTAGGACATGGATCAGGTGGGAAACGGGGGATATTCCAATTCCTCGGATGGCGTGGGAATTGTTCACACTGCGGACTGAATGCCCTATATAGGCTTTCGACCTGTAAATTTTACTGTGTCTTTGGCCCGCCGTGCAGGAATCGAAACCACATCTAGACGGTAGAAACGTCTTGTTCTAATCCTTTGAACTAACGGCAGTGGTGGGGTGGCCGGTGCTGTAGTTTCCGGCTTTGTATAAACTATCCGCCCTACGGGCTGAGGATGATCCGATCAGTCATCCGCCTCCCGGTGTCACCGGGCATTCTGCTTTAGATCGGCACAGCTTTGTTGTCAGTGCGGATCAGCACTCCGCATTCACCCCGTAACCTTTAAATCCTGTACTGCTCTTTATCCTTGCCGTGCAAAAACTTCGGCAGCCTTACGAATTGGTTTCGTGCAAGCATCTTCAATACTCCATCCTCTGCGTCTGCGATTATCAAATGCGTTTCTGCTGATCCCGTTTGCTTGCGCCGTAAGCCAAGCCATTGATCCATCTGCAAGCCTAATCGTGTTTAGTTTGTTTGCTTGCTGTTCTTTGTTTGTGACAAATGTGCAGTTTGATGGTTCGTAATCACCAAACGGATTTTTTCTTTCAATTGTTAGGCCATCTTTATACCCATTTTTTAATGCCCAGTCTCTGAAATTTTCAAACTTCTCCCATTCTGGACAAATTTTTATTTGAAGCGCAAGATAATTTTTTTCTTCGTCTTTTACTCGACGCTTCATTCCATCCCATCTTTTGTAAAGGCGCGTTTTTGTTTCGTTATGGGTAGATGATTCTTTATTTCTTTTAACAAGCACACATCGTAAGCATGATTTAGTTTTTCCACTTACTAGCGCATGTGATCTAACTTCTTTTTTAATACCACAAGATGTACATAAGCAACTGTAAAACCTCACGTGGTCACGCATAAATGTTTCACCAACCAACCAAAATCCAACCATTTGTCCGGAAAGATTTTTAAACATTTGCTTACTCCAAAATAGTTAATTTTGGAATTATGGCTCATCAGCCATATTAAATCAAGATCAAATCTTGAAGTCTTCTAGCTTTTTGCCAATTGCAAGTCCATGAACTACAAAAGCGGGTTTGCGGCCCCTCCCCGCCCATGTCTTGCCTGTCTCTGGATCGCGGTATTTAGGCTCCAGTTTGCGGCCTTTTAGCTTGCTGGGTTGCTTTTCCATGCTTGCCTTTCAGTTTGGGTTGATGGCAAGTTTGCGGCACGATGACCGCATCGCGTGCTTGCTGGCCCCACTACTAATAAAACCAGCTTAAAAGAACATGCTTGCCATCAAGATAGAGAATTGTTGCGGTTGCGATCCGCACAGAGCACCGGGATGAATGGGTCGGACACGCTTTGCTGCAGCAACTTCGCTCGACAAGCCCAAATGACCGGCCTCATACCTGCCAATTCTCTAACTTCATGGCACCATAAAGAAGACACACCGGGCTACCTTCCGCATTTTTCGGGCTGCATGCTACTAGGTCGCTTTTTTGCCGCGCCGTCACCGTTTCTGTCTGCCGCCTGCTCGATCATGTCGCCAGGGCTTCCAGTCATGCGATGTGTCTACTTCATGGCACTGTCTCTATTATCCTCTCTGTAGGTTTAAATACAATAGGTGTTTACCCTAGTGTTTATTTATACAGGCCAGTGTTCTTTGCATGTTCCGTCTTTGTAACTGCGCGGCGGATTCATCCACGGAGAGCGCGGCCCTGCAGGTTTAGCCCACAGCACGCGCCTGCATGTGTTGCACGGCGAGACAAGCTGGCCTTCATCGGTTGATACGCCTGCACAGCGGCAGCAGTCATAGGGAAGTGTCGGATGGTCCATGTTTGTCCTAAAAAGCGCCCCAAGGGCCTGCTAGAACCCTCGGGGCTGAATGATGCATAGGCGGCAACTGCGTAGGAGGGACGCAAGCCTATGCACCAGGAGAGATCATTCCAAGCGCCCACATTGCTGCTGCGCGATCCTTTGGTTTTGCTGTCATGTTTGACACAATCTCCCGCCACGCTTGTTTCTGTCGCTCGTATGCTGCCTCAAATGCCCTGCGCTTTTCTGCTAAAGGCGCTCCAGATTGATCGTACCATGTGTGACAATTCACGCAGCCCCAGACTGTTTTATGATCGTCCTGCTTTCTTGACTTTCCTTTGCCTTCATTCTGATGCGCGGCTACCGTGGTTTGTCCATAGTCAAGTTGGCAAGACTCTACAGCCATAAATAGGCACGGCTTTCCTTGCGCCATGTCTAGCAAGTGCTGGTTACGCTGGCGTGGTGTTTTAAGAATCATTTTGTAGCCCTATCTTGCGCTCTGTTAGACGCTTCTTGGCTCCGCCATACCTCAATTGATAGCTCGGCAGCAGTCATCTTCCACTTTAGCGTTTCCTCGGCCTCTACAGCAGTTCTAAGCCCTTTCAGTAGCTCGATGTACTCTGGATGCGCGTAGGCATACGCTTCCTTTGCGTTTACTGCTCCTTCGGTCTGAGCCATGAGCAGGCTTTTCTTGCTTCTGAGAAAGTTCTCCACATAGACCCTCTCAGCCTTGGCTTTGGCGAACCTGGGGGCTGTCTTAATGAGGTACTCTACAGCAGATCGCGGATTGTTGTCTTCCATTACAGCCATTTCCATTTATAGCCATTTTTTATGTTTTTTAGATGGCGAATGTTTATACCAAGAGACTGTGAAATTTCTTTTATGTCTTCTTTTGCAGCAATCCTATTTTTAGCGGTTTTTATGAGACTTTCTGAATATTTATTGTTGCCATTTCTTTCGCCGCGATTTGATGTCCCGTGATCTATCTTGTCCATCTCGTTAGAGCTTTTGCTGCCAACTCGAAGATTATCTAAACGACAATCTGTTTTTATCCCATTTTTATGGCATACATCCATACCAAATGGAATTTCACCAAAATAAGTAATTGCAACCAGCCTATGAACGTCAAACGTTTTTTGTTTATCTTTTTGATAAAGTCTTACTGTTAAATAGCCTCTTTTTGTATGCAAGTGCGGTTTTATTTGTTTGCCAACTTTTGCGCCTTTTGCTTTACCAATTCTGTAAATTAATCCATCTTTGGTTATGCCATAAGATTCCCAATCTGGAATTGGCTTTACGTTATCAAAAAGGCTCATTGTTATTTATTCATGTGGGTCTTTGGGTTCGCTCATTTGCTTGCACGGATGGCTGGTGCGTCCATTTTAAGAGCCAACAAAATGCAATCGTCCATTGCTTTGCTTTGACTTACCGCATCATCGCAAGTTGCCATGTTACTAACAGCCCAATAAAGCTCATCCCTCTCCTGCTGCAAACGCTCACACATGGCCTTGATCTTGTCTAGTGCGCTGGCTTCTACTTCGATCTTCATTGCTGTTCCTTTGCTTTGGCGCGTGCCCTTCCACGCCGCACCACCTCTAAGTACACGCCTAAATCATCGCCTCTCTATGGAATAAAACAATAGGTGCTTACCCTAGTCTGTGTTTTCATCCAGCCTTTAGCACATTCAGTGCACGTATCGCGGCCTCAGGGCCATCGACAAGGCAGACTGGGTAACCCTCGTACAACTCAAAGAAACGCTGCTGTAGGGCCGTTTTCTTGCGCTGGCTGGCATATTTTGCGCCGTCCTTTACCTCAAACAGCGCGAACCGTCGATTAAACCCTACCAGCAGGTCTACAGGCTTTCCAATGACCATTACCTTAGCTCCTGCGGCCTCTAGTGCGCTGATTATCTGGCTTTGATTGGCGTCTACACGGAGTGCGTATCTCAATTCAGCCCCCAGCTTTCTTTGCTTCTTCGCTCGATTTCCTCATAGCGTTCTTTAACTCGTTCGCAATTCCACAATACAACCCGCTCTGGTCTTTGTCTAGCTCTTTTGCTCTGTGCCATGCGTGGTTTTTCCAACCAGGTTCCTTTGATAGCTTGATTAGCCAGTCTAGGGTTGTTTGTCGGGCTGTGGTTAGGTTCATTTCCGCACAAGATCAATAGCCCTCTGTACTGCCTTTGCTTCCAGAAACTTCTGCTGTTTCTTGTAGCTGTCTCGGAGCTTGGTTAGCTTTTCTAGGATGGTCATTCTGCAAGCCTGTAAACAGTCCGCTGATAAATCCCATCGGCAGACACAATCTCTTTTCTCATCAGACACTGAATCGCTCCCCAAGCCTCGCTAGGCTTCCATCCGGTTATCTCTACTATCTCACGGAATCTTAGCTCTCCATGCTCTAGAAGGCGTCTTAGGGCGTAGGTCTTGGTCATGGTTCGATGCTCTTAATTCTGTCGCATGCTGATACATTAGGGTCTTTTACCCATTGTTCTGCTGCAATCTCAGCAGCCTCATCCCTCATGGATTCACGGCCTGCTAGCCATGCCATTTCGCACATTTCATAAGTTGTTGGACGTCCGTCCTTAAATTCGTGGCAAGATTCCCACCACTCCTCAAACTTATCCCTGCTCATTCTGCTCTCCTTGCGGCGTCGCCGTGGTAAATCATTTTTGCTTCCAAATATGCCTCATGGGCTTTTTCAGGGGTATCAAAATATCCGATGTGTTTTTTCCCTGCACCTGTCTCTATTTGCGCAACAAACCTATTTTTACCTTTTTTCAAATAGACTCCGGCAAATCCTGATTGGTTGTGTTTTCTTGGTTTGTGCTGATTTTGCTGATTTATGCTTTTTGTTACGTCTCGTAGATTACATGCCTTATCCTAGCCTCTGGATGGTTGTGGTTCTATAGGTGTTTACCCTACATTATTTGTAACACCAGCAAGCAATGCTCCAATGCTTCTAGGTCCGCGCTCGATAGCAGTGAATCCGCCTTGGTAGACGTTTTTCGCGGCCTGCTCATTCCCGATCATTCTAGGCTCCGGCGCTTTTAGTCCGCGCTTTGCAAACAGTGCAGCCGATGCGGTTTCCCCAATCAATACCTTCGGATATTCGTAGTCGCTGCGGCCAGCGTATGCGGAATAACTCTTGCAAAACTGGTGCTGTAGGTAGCTCAAGTTTTCCATGCTGGTTCTACACATCTTCACCCATCCGCCACAATCGTTTACAGCGGCATTAATCGCGGCCTCATCAAAGCACACATCCGTATAGGCTCCGACGCTGCACATTGCGTCGTAAACCTTGCCCCAAGCCACCATAGAGCGATCCGTCTTTGTGCCTTGAAGAAGTCTAACAATGTCTGCCACCTTCGGCGCAAATTGGCCCTTGTCCGGGTCTTTGGCGTGAGAATTAAAAGCCTTGGACACGGCTTCAAACTCCAAGTCTTTGCAGGCATCCCAAAAAACGTTAAGCATGAACTCGGATGTGTCCTGCTTGTAGTAACTCATCACATCTGCAACCATCTGGAAAAAATCCTGTTTTTTACTGTATTCCATGTCCGTCCTTTTCGAGCAACCGTTTCACCACTGCGCGGTTTGAGGCTTCCAATGCCTCCTGCTTGTTCAGCTTCGGCGGCGCACCTTTTGGCGGGAGCACCTTTGCCAGCCATTCCAGAGGCTGTAGCGGCTTAGCACGGATGCACTCTCGCAATGCGTCTACAAGCTCACCGTCACCGTGAGATTTCCGCAGGCCACCCAAGAACGTCCTAGCCTGCTTTTCAGGCGTCCCAGCGTTGGTAAGCAATGGGACCCCGTACCCGAAGATTATTTCGTCTGGAGTGAGCGGCGCTTTTGCGCCCGTACCTTTAGGTACGGAATTACTCTTCTCTTCTCTTCTCTTCTCTGGTAACGCTTTTGTAACGCTCGGTGCGTTACTTTCTGCGTTACTTCTTGCCTTTTCTACCCTGTTTTTTGTCAATGCTCTTGTTTTTGCTGTGTTTCCGTTGTGGTAATTGAAGTTTGGAAGGCTTAAATCATGCCCATTCTGTACTAGCCAGCCGGTAAGCGCCATCTGCTCCGCAAACCCTGTAACGCCAGTGATACGGTCAAGAAACGAAAATGTAACGCACGAAGCGTTACCGTCAGTGGTGTGAGTGTCAAACCAAGACCAGACGCGGACCAGTTTTCCGACTACCGCATCTGGATCAATTCCAAGCCTAGAAGCGATTGCAAGAACTTCCGGCTTGTCAGGGGTGTCTTTTTGAAGTTTGATCCAGTCGCCAGCCATTACGCGCCCCTAGTGCCGATAATCTCAAGCACAAAATAACGGTAGTGGTTAGCCGTCTTTGCAAGCCTAGCGGCCTCTTCCTCGGCTGATTCTCTGGTGTCGTGGTAGCAAGTAAAGCGGACTGATTTAACGTCCGATAGCTGCCTTGCAACAGCATATTTGCCAAGCATGTCGGATGCTGGCATTCCTAGGATGTTGCGCGATGTCCTCGGCTTCTTTTTGAGCTTTAGAGTAGCCATAAGCCTAAACGAAAAAAGCTCTATCTATCCCCTCGCATTGCTGCGTTGCAGGACCGGCCAGTACCGGCAGGAGATAGGTAGAGCTTTACTGGGTACGCCTGCAAGCGTTGATGTGCATTTTACGACAATGCTAAACGTGAGTCAATACGGCGCATCCGGCACCTTGCTCGGATCAAACTTATTTGCTGGCAATAGGGTTAGTCCGTTATGAATTGGCCATGGCCATGGGGCGCGTTTATTCTGCATCACTTCACCCATTTGGTTTGCGGCTTTGCAGGGCGCAGGCGGTAGACCTTGTAAGCCTTGTTATCGGCCCACTGTGAGTCAATTTGATGGCCTTCTAGGCGTAGTTCTCCCACCCTGGTAGCCAGCTTCATCGTACCGCACTGGCGGAATGCTTCCGCCGGGCTGATCCAGTTCTTGAGGGCTTCTAGGATGCGTTGCTTTTGGGTTTTCATTGTTGCTCCTTAGGAAAAGTTTTTGCGATCCATTCATCCATTTCTTTTTCTAACGCCTCATAGTCAATCGTATAGGCAGAACTGAATCCGGATTCAGTATCTCCAAAAGCATAATCATGTTCAACCCAAAAGCGATTGCGATAAGGCGAATAATCATCGCCAAGTTTTGAGCGTAACCATTCGACAATTTGTTTTGCTTTCATTCTTTCTCCTTCAACAAGTTAACTTCTTCCTCACTCAACAGTCGGGCTACACACTCTTTCTTTTCTACTATATCAAGGGTATAGACTCTTCCAGCTACAAGGTCTGTAAAGTCTTTGGGTAGAGGCTTTGTAGTGGTGAATTGGATTAGGATAGAGTGGTTCATGAGGCCTTCCTTTTTCCTGCGATTTCTCGGCAAACCTTGCGCACGATATAACGCGCATCAGGGCGACTAGCAAGCCATTTGCTTAAAAGCGGATGGTCATCCTGCATAAGCCCTGCAGGCCAGCCGGTTTTCTTTTCAATGTCTCGTTTCACTTCAATCTCCTAGCTGAGTTGGTTAGACCTTCCCTACCTTTACGGGTGAAGTATGGGTCTTTGGCAAAGATGGATGGTTCGCCTGTGTTCTAGGTAAATGCAGTGTGTGTGCTGCGTGGTGTACCGTCATCCCAGTTCATAGGGCCTCGGCTACTAGAAGGAAGAAGATGCGCAATTGATCTTTAGTCGCATCATCTAAAACTCCGTCACCCCAGCGAAATTCTCCAGCAGCATCAAAAGCATATTGTGCTACTGATTTGTAAGGATTAATATCCTCACACGCAGACCGCCGAAGCTCTGCTTTGATTTGTGATTTAGTCATACTTTCTCCTTCTCAAGATCATGTAGTTTCTTCATTGCTTCTATGGATTCTTCGGGGGTTTCGCCGGGGCGGATTGGGCGCAATACGTTATCGCCAATACCATTTATTTGTGAGCCACAACCACATTCACAATAAACTTCTGGACCCTCATAAGTCCAATATGGATGCCCATTTAGGGTAGTGCCTCCAATGGATTTAAGCTTGAAAAGCTTATCAACAAGGCCCGTTTCTTTCATTTCTTGCGAGTTGATAACAATCGCCATATCACCCGGTTTGCAATTCATATCTCACTCCTTTACAAAAAACATCCTAGCCCTACCCTCAGCGCTTAAATGAGGTGTAGCCATTTCCAATGCTCGCATTAATACAGCCTGCCCCAAGGCTTGCTCATCCTCTGGAGAGTCTCGTTCTTTTGCGATGATGTGGGCCATCTGCTTGGCGCTTTCTAGGATGCGCTCTGATAATAGCCGCTCTTGGGCCTCTGTCATTCGGTAGCCTTACGGATGGCGGAGCGGGCAAGTCCGATCCGGATTGTCAAATAGCCATCTTGTTCCATGTATGGACTCACTGCGTGTAAAACACCTTTCAAAGACTTTAGCAAATCCGGTGCTGCTGCTATTAGCTTGGCGTTGTCTCTGGTTTCTTTTGCCTCTTGCTCATGAACACCGTCATAAATAGGCTTCAAAACATTTGCCACTTTGTAACGGCCTCCAGGTAAAGTTCCGCGAATCCTGATATATGGTTTATCGCATTCTTCCGGCAAAACAGCCCACGGTCCTTTGGTGTGCATGATTTCTCCTATAAAACACCCACAGAATACACCCAGCCTATAGCCTTTACTATAGGGATAAACCCTTAGGTCTGTTACATGTAGGTAGGGTTTTCACCTATGGTTTTTTTTGCTGGGCATGGCATTATTAAGCCACATCAACCAATAGGAGGTTATATGAAACAGCAAATTCTCTCTCGTTTTACTGGCGCAGTTCTGTTTGAATGCGATGTGCCGGATACCGTTTCTAGCGGATTGGCGATGCGCCATACGTTGGAGGCGGCTGTTAAAAGCGGTGCCAACCTGAGCGGTGCCGACCTGCGCGGTGCCGACCTGCGCGGTGCCAACCTGATCGGTGCCAACCTGCGCGGTGCCGACCTGATCGGTGCCCACCTGCGCGGTGCCGACCTGAGCGGTGCCAACCTGCGCGGTGCCAACCTGATCGGTGCCAACCTGCGCGGTGCCGACCTGATCGGTGCCCACCTGCGCGGTGCCGACCTGATCGGTGCCGACCTGAGCGGTGCCGACCTGAGCGGTGCCGACCTGAGCGGTGCCGACCTGAGCGGTGCCAAAAACGCAGATTACGCTATCGCTCAAACTCGCATCCTTCCCGAAGGCGATTTGATCGGCTGGAAGAAGTGTAAAGGCGATGTGATTGTCAAACTGCGCATCCCTGAATCTGCTAAGCGTAGTCATGCATTTGGCCGCAAGTGCCGCGCCGAATATGCTGATGTTCTGGAGGTTTTCGGAGGAAATGCGATCAGCCAGCATGACGGAAAGACTGAATATGTCGTAGGCACTCGGGTTTATCCTGATGGCTTTTCTGACGATTGGCAGAAAGAATGCGCTAACGGAATTCATTTCTTCATTACTCGGATTGAAGCCGAGAACTACTGAGGTAAACATGACTAACCCACGCGGCCCCAACGACTTCCCGCCCACAGACAAAGAGCTTGAGGATTACTACGGCAAGCCTGTAACAGAATACGAGCGTATGGACGCTATCCGTCGCCAGTCTGAGGCATTTGATAGATTTGATCTGTCTGAAATCGTTTTAGACCGTGCAGACGAAATCATGGCGATCTTGCTGGATAAACGTGCTGATGGCTCCATCATCTGCGCGATCTTGGAAGAAGAGCGAGATAAAGTCATCGCCCGCCGTGCCAGCATGGAGCTTTACGGTAAGCCTGATGTAATCAAGGCATCGGAGATTCAATCATGAAAACCATCATCGCATTTATCATCGGACTTTTTAGTCTGTCGGCTAATGCTCTTGACATTGAAATCGGCGCAGGCCAGACCCGCTGGAACAAGCCGCCGAACTCACAGTACTGGCAAAAAGAATTTCCCCATGCTTTTGACCTGCTGAGTCCTGCGTATTACATCGGCGTTACCGATGCCACTAGCCACCATCCGAATTGGTTCAATGCTTGGTCTAACGGCCTGCGTTATCGCTTTGGCTGGCTTGACCTTGGTAACGTGCGTGGAGAAGCGTGGGCAACCAGCGAGGATGCGAACTACTCCGGCGTTGGCGGTGGCTGCTATGACATGAGCCGATGCCGTCCAGAGGACTTAAACAAGTGGGATACACACGGGCGTACTCGTGGATTTGAGGCGTCTGTAGCTCCTGAGTGGACGGTAGGCCCTGGTAAAGCTTTCGTGAAGCTCGGTATCTACGCCCACCGTCCGCGTGTTAATGTTCGTATCTGGAGGCAGGATGTGGACACAGGACCGACTCACTTTGACTACAAGCAACGAATCAATGTAGGGCCGGTTCTCGGTGTCGGGTACACGTACAAAAAGGCGTCTATCAGCCTGAGTTGCTACAAGATCAATGCAAATGCAAAAGGTGAGGACGATCCGACGAACGACACGAATCCGGTGAACATCCCGCAAAACTGGAGCGAGAAGATGTGCGGCACTCGCGTTTTAATGGCTACTTTGAGGTTTTGAAATGGAAGACTTCGAAACCAATCCGCGAGGCACTGGCGAAATGCTGCGACAACTGCGGGCGATTGACGAATATTTGAAAGGCACACAATGAACACGAACCACGACGCGCTGCGTGAGGCGCTGAAGCCATTTGCTAAGCTATTCCATTCCCTGCAAGCGGATTTCGATGGGCCGCTACCGACCGCATTTGACGCGACCATCAGCACAGAAGATGTGCGCCGGGCCGCTTACGCCCTCTCCCAGCCAGAGGCAGCGGCGCAGTGCTGGTGCGAGACTTGCCGGCCCGTCACGCTCAATGACATGCGGATGGTGTTGTGCCCCGATTGCGGGAACAAGCGATGCCCTAAGGCTACTCATCACGACAACGCCTGCACCAACAGCAACGAAGTCGGGCAACCCGGCAGCTCGTGGGTGAACGTAAAACCGCTCTCCGCATCCCCTGCCGCGCCAGAGGGGGCGAATCCGGAGCGTGAAATTGAGCAGCTAATCCGAGAGCGAGACCAACGCGATGAAATCATTGATCGGCTGTGCGATGCAGTGCTTGGCAGTGAGCGCCCAGAGTGGAGCAGCGCCTACGGATTTGATGACGCCGTCGCGGATGTTGAGGAGTTAATAGCCGAGCTTCTACAGCCATCAGTGAGTAAGGCTTGGGATCGTTTCGAACGGGCAAGTACCGCCCAGCCTCAAGCGAAACCATGGGGAGAGTGGGATGCTGTGCCTTCTGTTTTACCACCTGAGCCCCAGCCTCAAGCGCAGGGGGAGCCTACAGTTGGATGGGTTCACGGGTGGGAGCTTGAGCGCGCCAACGAGTCAAAGCGTTGGGCAATGAAAGAATGCCGAGAACTCCGCGAAGCCATCGCCAAGAGAGACGCAGCACTGGATGCGTGTGTGGAGGCGCTGGAAAATATGAAGAAGGTTTCTGCTGCGAAGAGCGCAATGGCATACCTGAGAAAAGGCATCGGCACAGCTACGGAGGATGTTGCGTGGCTGCGTATTGATCCAGCCATCACCCAAGCCAATGAAGTGCTGGGCAGAAAGGAAGGTGCGGGAGCATGACGGTTAAGAAAATTCCAGCCGCCATGTTCTCCCCCGTTCCGATCGGTGGCACCGGGATGATGTTCATCCAAAACCCGGCCATCGATCCGACGATCTGCTACGCGCTGATTCACAGTCAACGGGCTGACAAGAGCGTCGATCAAAAGGTTGCGCTTCAAGCTTCGGCGGTCATCGATTCTTTCGATTACTTGCTTTCGAGCCATTGCACCATGAAAGAGGCTGTGCGTCGTCTTCGCATTTTGCGAACTGCGCGCCGTGAACTTTTGAAGTTTTGAAGGACCACCCATGACCACCCAACAAGATGAGCGGACGGAGTTGATCCAGTTCGCAAAAGACCACACCATCGGCGGCAGCGAATTTAATCGAAAGATGGCCAAGATAACCGCCCTCCTGGAAGCTGACGCCAAGGGCGGGGAGGCGGTGGGATATGTGAATGCAGACAATCTGCAAGGCATGACGCTTGGCCACTACTCCTACGCGGAAATTTATAGCGACGATTCGGCGGGACGGATTCCGGTCTACACCCGCCCCCAGCAAGCAGCGCAGCCGCTGACGGAGCAAGAGGTAGACCGCCTGATCGAGAAGCACGCAGGCGGTGCCGAGTGGACAGACGACGAATACCGTAGCGCCGTGAAACTGCTCAGATCAGTCGAAGCCGCCCACGGCATCACAACCCAAACCCCGCACCCCCAGCCTCAAGCGCAGGGAGAGCGGAGTGTTTGCCCGCTTGGCATGGTGGATACCTGCTGTCAGGAATTTAAAAACTGCAAGTCAAAGGAATAAAAATGCCGCAACCTAAATTTGCCCCAGGCCCCCGTGGATGCGCCTACACCGAAGCTGATGACTTCAACATGCAGATCGAGCACGTCAACAACGAGTTCTTCTTGGATAAGTGGGCTGGCGGAGGATGGACGAACATTAGTGTGCACAAGACCTACGCTGATGCACTGGCTGCACGCAACGAGATTATGAAATTCCTTCGCAGTGGTGCTGCTGAGGATGTGGTTACAGCCACTGACAGCCGGGAAAGACCGGCAACTATCAAGGAATCCTTGACGGTTCACGACTGTTTCGGATGGGCGTGGGAGGATGCTGGCGGGCAGTGGGTCTTTGTGAAAAACTCGCCGGGGCAAGAGCACGCTATAGCCTGCCACGCAGCAGCGCTGAAAGAAATCAAGATTGACCAGCCTCAAGCGCAGGGAGAGCTTACAGAATACGACTGGTCGCTGTTACAAGCCACACAAGACAGCTTGCGAGAGCACATGAGCCTGATCGCCCAGCACCGTGCTGCGCTGGAAAATATCAAGTACCACGCTGAGTTTTCAGGTGGGGGTGATGATTCTGCTGTTTTGCGCGGTCAACTCAAGTGCATCTTGGATGAAATTGCCGCCATCACCCACGCCAATCAAGTGCTGGAAGGGGGTGGGAAATGAAGTGCTATCTCTGCCACCAAAACCACGAAACGCGGCCGTATGGAAAAGACGGCCAGCCCATTTGCTTTGACTGCATGATGGGGTCAGAGGAAACGCAACGAGAAGCCGAAAAGAATTTCGCCCAACAGCTTGAGGGGTCTGCCGCACATAGCAGTCCCGTATTGCTCGGTAAGGAAACTGGCCCTGAACCTATCGGCGGCATTCGTCATTGAAAGGACACCCCATGACCACACAACACGATAAGCGAGCGGAGTTGATCGCCTACTACAGCGAACAGTACCGCAAATTCGGCAACATCCAAGACAAGCAAGCAGCCGCCCTGCTGGCCGCCGATGCACAGGCAAAAGAGCCGAAAGTGGTGGCAGATGCACTGTATCTGGATGGGCAACTTTGGGATGTAACTTTTACTCCTGACAAGTGGGACCACCTCCTTACTGATGAACGGTACACCAAACAACAACTCATCACCCTGCAATCCCACCGCGAAGCGATGGCGAAGGCGGAAGAAAAATACGAAGCCTTATTTGTGCATCTGCTGGATGTGTACGCGGTGTTTGGTGCCGAGTGGGGAGACAACATCTTTCTAAATATCACACAGCACAGCGCCAAGAAAGACGCAGCGTTGCAGGCGTGTGTGGAGGCGCTGAAGCGCAGTAAGCCTGTCGAGATAGGGTCATATGCCCGAGAATTCCACAGCGCCGCCATCACCCAAGCCATTGAAGCCGCCCACGGCATCGGAAAGGATCTGGCATAGGGTAAACACCTATTGCATGAGTGTTTTTAGTCTGTAGTATTGGTGTTTTTAGGAGGTGCTGTGTATATTCTTGCAAACATACTGCTGCTTTTCTTGGCATTGGTAGCTATCTTCGGCTATCTTCACTTTGCCTTGAAAAGCAATGACCCGCTAGAAAAGGCTAATCGAGAGTTTCGTAATAGAGAAAGGGTGAAGTGATGGATCAAGAGTGGTACGAGACTGTAGCTAGACAAGAGGAATGGGAAGAAGAACAAGAGGCTCTTCGCTGGAAGATGGTGCAAGAGCGGGTAGAGAAAGATCGGCAGTATCTTGTGAGGAATAAGAAATGAGCGTTTACACCAAACTGAGCGAGGCTCGGGCAAAGTTCCACTCAATGGAGCTTAAAAAGACCGGGCACAACAAGTTCGCTGGCTACTACTACTTTGAGCTTGCTGACTTCATAATTCCTGCTTTGCAAGTATTCAAGGAATGCGGCCTGTTGGGGTTTGTTAGCTTTGGCAAGGAAACGGCAGAGCTTCGCATTGTTGATCTTGATGAGCCGCGAGACTACATTGTTATCACATCGCCCATGTCTACCGCTGCGCTCAAAGGCTGCCACGAGGTGCAAAACTTGGGTGCGGTAGAAACCTACATCCGGCGTTATCTTTGGGTGGCAGCCCTAGAGATTGTGGAGCATGATGCGATTGACTCCAGCCAGCCTTTAGTCCATAGCCCTGTGCAACCTGTAGGAGTCGATCCTAAGCGCATGACGCTGATTGTTGATGTGGCAGAGGCCGTCAAGGATAAATTCGACCAAGATGATGTAATCGGTGCTTATGAGGAAGCGTCAGGAATCACCGATCCCGAAGAAAAGCAGGCCCTTTGGAAGCTACTGGATAGCAAGGTACGATCTGCAATCAAGAAACATGCTGAAACACTGAAAGGCGAATAATGGCATACGACAACGAAAACAAAGGCGTGCTATTCCGCACCCAAGAGAAAAAGACCGACAAACACCCGGACTATGAGGGCAATATCACCATTGATGGCGTTGAGTATTGGCTTTCAGGGTGGGCACGTGTCAGCGCCAAGGGCACAAAATTCCTTAGTCTGAGCGTCAAGCCAAAAGTGCAGCCCGAGACGCGCAAGCCCAGCCATGATGGCGCAAAGGCGCGCCAACTGCCTCCTAAAGGCGGTTCCAGCGGGTTCGATGACTTTGACGATTCTCCGCCGTTTTGACATGAAATACATCAACCACAGCACCGAAGGCTTCATTGTATGGGGCCATCTAGGTCATGCAGAGCTATCCCATAAGGATGTAGCTGATCTAGTCTTGTCCAAGCTCGGCGGGTCTATCAAATCCGCTGGGTTTGTGATGATGTTCGATGATGGGCCTTACTGTGAAGGTGAGTCTATGTCTCTAGGTATTCATTCGGAACCAGGGGATACAGAGGCTCTTAAAAAGCAATGGGGGATTGAGTGAGCTGGCAAACAAAGCGTAAAGAGCCCTATACGGCCATCGGCATCAACAGGATGAAGTGCATTCGATGCGGCGACAAGGCCGTTTTTCAGTGGCAGATATGCAGCGACGGAAACAACTACAGACCATTGTGCGGGCCATGCGATGTGGCGCTAAACAAGCTGGTTTTAGAGTGGATGGGCCACCATGACAAAAAGCGATTGCTTGCCAAATACAAAGCTGAAAAGCTAGGGTAAACACCTATAGCAATCCCATCCCAAATAACTACCATGTAGACATGATTTTTCACCGCCCTAGTTCCTCAGTGATCTGCATGGCAATCTTCTTCCTGCTGATCTGGTTTGGGTTCTTTAAGCTGGTATTCTGGCATTACCCTAGGTTCTATCTCACAGGCAACAGGAAGTCTTATCGGTTCATCTACCACTATGCAAAGTCACTTGATCAATCTGCCTGTGCTGGGGCTTTTGGTGGAAATAGCGATGAGACGATCAGTAACAGGGCGGGGAGAATCTTCCAAGAGCATCGGTTTAACTCGCCTTGGTGGTGCATTTTCACTAAAAAATTGACCGATCATTGGGAGCCAAACCATGTTGAAAACAGTATCGAGCCGCTTAGGCCAGACCCTACGGAGGAATGATGTTCGAACCACTCAAACCCAAGGAGTACCACTTTGTGGACGTACAACCTAAAAACGAAATCGACTGGCGTGCTTGCTGTGTCGTGCTGGCTAACTCACACCTACAGTTTGTGGATTTTGTGATGAAGGCATGTCCAAACAACATGGCTATCCAAGACCTCGGGGCAGAGCTTCGGGAGCGGCTAGCTGATGTGATTGCAACGGGGACTATTCAAGGGGCGAAGAAATGAACAACACCACTCGCAAGTATCCTCGGACTATGAACGAAGCCTTCGGCCCATACGCCTATCTTGATACCACTGAGAAAAAGATGGACTGGCAAGATAAGTTAGTCATGTGGGGCTGTGCTGTGGCTGCTGTGGCGCTTATGGTGGTGCTGTGGACAAGCTAGGCCCCATCGTCGTCCTAGTCCTGCTAGCCGGGTTTCTATGGGTTCCGTTTACCATGAAGTACGCGGATATGAGACAGCACCATGAAATCCGCCAGCAGGCCAAGAAAGACGCCAGGATCGAGCTACACAAGCAGATGAGGAAGTCTTGTCAATGCTGGTTTGACGACTCTAGGTGTAAGGCTAGTAAGGCTATAGTGGCTTGTAAAAAACCGGAGTGGATGTGATGACTGATCGTGAATTGCTGGAGTATGCAGCTAAGGCTGTAGGCATTAAGCTAAATATCGGCCAAGGAAGTCAAGAAGAAGGCTCGTGGATTTGGCCTATCAATGTTGATACTGGAGAAGATTGGATCCCACTAACAGACGATGGCGATGCGCTGCGGCTGGCTGTGAAGCTGCATATGGGAATTGAAGTTTGGGAAGAAGGCTATTCAATAGCTACTGACGGCCAAGGAGAAAACATGGAAGAATGGCATGAGGGCGATCCATGCGCCGCCACCCGCCGCGCCATCGTCCGTGTTGCCGCCTCAATCGGAAAGGCTATGCAATGACAGAAGCACTACTGATCGGCGGTCTAGTTACTCTTGCTCTCTATGTGATTGTTAAGGTAGTGTGGGTGCTTTGTGTGCCGGAGGATTTGAAATGAGTCAATTAACTGTAGATGATGTTCTTTCTTTGCTTTCTGAACGCGCTCAGTGGTGCAGAGAAAATGGTGAATCAGATATGAGAAACATTCTGAACACAATACGATCCATTAAGACGCTAATTAGCGAAGGAAAATCTAGGGAAGATATTCTTGATTATTTTTCTGATGATGACGAAGAAGATTAATCCGGCCAAGCATCCTGCATCAGTCTGAGGTCTGAGACGCATCTGTCAGCTTCTTTTGCCAAGCCTGAATATCGCTCGATGCTTTCTCGGAATACGTCATCGAGGGCGTTTGCGTAGTTACGGACGGCATCGCAACTTTTGGCGGGCATTTCGGCTCTGGCTGAATCAAGCTCGGCGCGCAAGCTGTCAACATTGGAATCAAGATCACGAGCAAGAGCCATGTTCTTTTGAGCGCGGGTTGTTGCTTCATTGAGTGCCTTGTCCTTTCGTGCAATGTCTGCCTGATACTCGCGTTGCATGGCTTCCATAGCCTTGCGTGCTGCTTCGGATTGCTCTGCTCGGGCCTCTTGGATTTTCTCGCCGTAGCGGTAATCTTGCACTTGCCATGTGGCTATGCTTGCAACGATTGCGGCAGCGCCTGCGGAGAGTAGGGCGATTTTCAATCAGTAACTCCAGCAAATCAATTTCTGAGTGGTCAAGAAACTCTGGAATTCCGCAGCCAACCTTGTATTACAGAGTTCACAAAATGGGCTTGGATATCCAGTCTGCTATAAAACTAGGGATATGACCACAGCATCGGTCGGGGCTGGCTACCGTCTTCAATATCATCCAGATGGAGAAACCGACCCTCTCCCTTTTGCTGGACGCCTATCCCTGTAAAACCGTGCTGCAAGGCCAGTTTTAGCAGTTCTACAGCCTCTGCGCCTCGGATGGCTACATCGCACGCACGACCACTTGCGTGAGCGCCTGGGACGGATTTCTTGGCTTCTATGGGATGAGTAGGATCACGGTATCCGCTGGTGATCTTCATGGGCTTGCCGTAGGCTGTGCGGAGCCTTTGAAGGCGTGCCATGAAGTCGGGATGCATGGCAGATTTGCCGGTATGACGGCACCGGAATTCATCCTCGGAGAAGTTGGGGTAGTCTGACCAGTTCATCCGTACTTCTTCTCTAGAAAGTCTTTAACGTGCAGACCTTGCCTCCAGAGCCAAATCCAGAATAGAAGCATGGACCCTAGACCAATAATGAGCAGTGTCCACATCGTCCTTACCTCTCCACTGACAGCACAGAAGAACATGCCAACAGCGGAGAAAACGATAGAACACAGGAAAAGGAGAACGATGGGAGGAGATTTAGTAGGAGCCGCCGCCGCCATGCAGATGAAATGCACGAACATACCAGCACCTATCAATGCAACTAGCATTCTCTCGAATAGCATCAGATGCATGATGCTTTCCCACGTAGCAAACACTTCATTCATGATCAGTCCTTTTTACTCGGCATGTACTTATCCCACATATACGGCCACAGCAGAGCAACAAGGAATGCGGCCAGATATAAAGGCGGCTGACTCACTCCGGGAACGGCGACAGAAACAAGCCATGGTGCACCAAGTCCACCCAAAAAGACAGAAATGATTCCATTGCTTACAGATACCACCTTGCTAACCTCCGGGTGTCTAAGTCTATAAGCCACAGCCCCAACCCCGGAAACCGCCCACGTTACCCAATCATGCGATACGAACGCCGCAGTAGCTGCTGTTGCTGTAGAAGCCGCTATAGCGTGTTTTGAAGCTGCTGCGTAGGCGAACAAAAGTATCAGCTTTCGTTTTAGTCTCATGTCCTTCCCTTTTCAAGAAATAAGCGGATTCTAAGGTTGAGATAGAACCAGATCATCCTAAGAAGGAACAACCCAGCACTGACGATGATAACGCTCACTGTAGAGACACTCTCTCCAAGAGCTTGGTAGAAACTAGGGACAAAAGCCGCGTTGAACAAGAAAATCCCGAGGCTCTCCACAAAGGCGATTGCCCAGCTTTTCTTGTCCCCTAAGTGCTTCATTTGAGGCTGTGGCAGATCGCCGCAAACTGCGATGGCCCAAAAATCTCAGGGCACTTTAAGCCTACAGAGGCCCCAACAGCGCCGTTGCAGAACCATTCATCCCACTCGCCCCACGAGAAAGGCATACAGGAAGCAAAGGCCCCACGCCAGTCATAGGGCGCGCCTTCATGGTCAATAAACCACTGCTCTGCGGCCTCTGCGCTCCATTGAGGCACGTTCACAATATCCCAATGCTCAAGGTTCAGGTGGCAGCGTTTCATGCGAACGCCACCATCCCGAAGACTTGCAGAGCCGATCAGGACTGATCCGTCCTCGTACTCTCTCAAGATAGCTTCTACATGGGTGACGTTTCGATAATCACCTTTCTGAACAAGGCGAGTCAACCACCACCCTAGACGGACACTTGGCGTATCCTTGGTGTGCTTCCCGATGTATAGAGCTACGCGCATTACAGTTTTGCCGCCTCGATAAAAAGTGCATCCATTTCTGATTCAGTCATACCAATAGACTGTGCGAGAGAAATGGTTAACAGTTGATCCCGTTTCACCTCGTTAGAGTAGTCCCATTCAATCCGTGCTGACTCGCCTTGGGGGCCGGTCATTGAAGCAATTGCGTTGTTCACTGCTTGTAACTTACCGGCCTGCAAAAGCGCCAATCGAGCTTGACGCATAGTTACTGATTGCGGAACAGGCTGAATAGGTTTATTTGCATCACGGATGGCCTCTGCCTCCTGCTCGGTGATCTGGACACAGCCGGTCGGCAGCAGGTAGGCGAACTCTGGATCGATGAAGTGTAGGCTGTTGTCGGGGGCTTTGTAGTGCATGATTTGTTTCCTTAGCGAAGCTCGCACCATCTTTGAATAGTTCCGGCACCGGAAGTGACGACGTAACTTTGCCCAGGCGGAACGGTGAAAGATGTTCTCGCCCTCATTTCTGCTGAAGCGGACCCTGTGTAATTAGCTGGGAGCGCGACGCCGTTAACTGTTGCATCCACACGAGCAACGTCGTTGGTGCGAGTAACCGCGACGGCAACTTCAATTGGTTTGCCTGTAGTGTTGTAGTAGGTAGTGCCGAATGCACGACTGCTAGTCACGTCCTGCCAAGTTTGGCCATAGCCCAGAGAAGACATTGCAGTGAGTGCATTACCTCCAGCGCCTTGAATCAGGCTGGGGGCAGTTGCCCAAGTTCCTGCTGTTGCCTGAGTGCTTCGGATAATACCAATCACCCGATAGGCCACGTTAGTGCGTGCAGTCGTTGAGTAGATCACCGTTGCACTGTCAGCACCACCAGCACCACCCTGTTTCTGTCAGGTCCGTGCCGCCAGCAATGTTGACTGCCGCCAGTTCAATCGTGCCAGCATTGTTAATCGCAAGGACTACAATCTGGCTTCGAATTCCGTTTACCGTGCCAAGCGTAGAACCGCTGGAAATAACAAGGTTAGCGGGAGTTCCAGAAACAGTAGTAACAGTCCCACTACCAAGAGTTGTAGAGCGGAAATCAAGCGTTAGGGCGCTTGCGCTGATGGTCAGTGCGTTAGACCCTACGGATGCGCTGATGGACTGAATAACGCCCCTGACCGCCCTATCTGCGTAAGCAGTAGTAGCAATTTTCGTGCTGTTGTCGTAAAGAGCTTGAGTAGTGGTTGTTACGCCAGCATCAAGAGTGGCAACAGTTTGTGCAGCAAGATTCGTCAGTTGAAAACGAGTGCCGTCATAGACAATCTGTACCAAAGCACCGCTAGGAATATCACCGGCAGCTAGTGCTGTAGTTCCAAGTTTTGTGATGCTTTTAGCACCAAGGCCGTTGATGTTGATTGTTACAGCGCCAGTATTCGCACCGGCAGAAACGAACTCAAATCGCTGACCTGCGGCGTAAGCCACAAGAGCAGGGGTAAGGCTACCGGTGATCGTGTCTACACCGGAAATTGATCCGATATAGGTGTAAGCGGAATCCTGAGCCTGACCAAGATTGATGGAGTCACTACGGGCAGATCCATTCCCTACACTGGTGAACTTGAAGTTCCCCATGGGGATGTTTGCCGTAGCAGCAGCGGTACCATCTCTTTTAAGGTTTGCTGCGTCAGAAACTTGAATGGCATCAAACTCATTGTCAATTTCGGTCCCCTTGACAATCTTGCTGGGGTTACCAGAAGGCAATGCGTCTTTGGCGGCAAAGTCGGTAGTCTTGGTGTAGCTCATGGTTTATCTTTCACTTGATAAATCAAGTTAGTGAGTCCTTACTTAAATTCTACCATCCTTGGTTGTTACTTCCAGCTTTTGGATAGAGACGTTTTGATTGTTGATTGTTGCTTCCAAGCCAAACTGCCAGACCCGGCCCGATCCACCTCCATTGACTGATACTTCTTCCACAAAAATACCAGTGGTGTATTCCCATGTCGTGTTGTATTCAGCTACGTTGTATTCAGCTGCATTCGGGCTTCCATCAATATCATTCGTTTCTGAGCGATAGAAGTTTTCGTAGTCCTTGGCCCATTTGAAAATCAAGGTCTGAGCAGCGCCACCAATCATTGTGTACCTGATCTTTTTAAGGATAGAGGTCTGAACCTGATTGCCAAAATCAATCCATGTCGTGAAGTAAGTCATCCGGTAGGTTTCTGTGTCATCCAAAAACCCTGAATACTCACCGATATAACCAGATTTTCCGATGTAAAACTTTCGGTTACTGGTTTCAAAGAAGGCACAAGCAAAGAAGTCAGGCCAAGCCGTCACCCGTGCAGAGCCATCGGGTAGAGTTCCTCTGGTATCAAAACAATAGGTAATGTTACCAATCGGAAGTCTCAAAAGATAAAACTGGTTGACTTGGCTGTAACCAGATTTAATGTCCTCGGTATCTTCAAGACTCAAATACTCCATGAGGTCATCGCGGATGTTCTTGGAAAGATCGCGCATTGGAGCGGACTTTTCCTGAATGGTGCGAAGCATACTTCTAACACCCGTATCGGAAAGGAACAGAACATCAGTTCCGATGTTTTGAACCGAGTCCCGAGAGATGCATCCAATCCCGACAATAGAGTCTTCAAGGAATATATTTGCTGGGTCCGTAGCGTTGGCAAAGACAAGAATCTGCCTCTTGCCCATGATGAACAGACGGTTGTTGTGAGCCGCCAAGGCAACAATCTGATCGCCACCAAGCGGCCAAATCTTAACAATATCCAAAGTCCCAGAGGTCCCGCCAGTCCATACATGAGGCGCTTTGAGGTCGGAGAAATAGACAATCTGGCGCTCAGTTATAGTGTCTGCCGCCCAGATACGTCCAAACGCGGAAATCGCCTCATTGGCGTCAGGAACAGTACCTGCTGAGCCTGATTTTTCGCTCAGTCTTCGATATGTGGTCGTTGAAACAGCGGGGTCGTAAATCAAGGCATCGTAGTTCCTCTGCCAAAAAATACCAACCCCGTTGAGTTGGCAGAACTTCCAGTTGTTATCAAGAATGGTAGGAGCTACGCCACCACCACCATAAGTCAATTCAACCAGAGAGCCAGAAGACAGTTTGAACAGCTTGTTATTGCCAGCGCAAAGAACCGTTCCAGTCCCATCGTTTTCAATCACTTCTCCAATTGCACAGACTTGCGCAGTTGATAGTTCCGTACTGGCGGTATTCGCTTTGACCCATCCCTTTCGCCCGGCAACTCGTCCAAACTTGTCAATGACGCAGTTATTCGCCTCCAGAGCAAAATTAGGGGAAAGGTCTACCGGGCTTTCAGCGGTGTTGAGTCCGTAGAAGCCGGGCGCTTGAATAGAGAAAGGAGACAGCGAACGAGCCATTAACAAGCCACCCAGATAGATTGGTCGCCAGAACGAGTGCTCTCCATGCTGATCAAGTCTGCCATCATGGAGCGGAACAATTGATAAGCCTCGTTACTAGTAATACCGCCATCTTCTCCTCTCTCAACAAGCGCACGAGCATAAGCGCCCTGGACAACCAAATCATTGTCCATAAGAATGATGTCACCGTCTGCTGACAGGTCTGCTTGTGGGATGAACAGGTTGAACTTGATCGTATAGATTCCGTCAGGGATAGGATAAAGACGGACTTTTGTATCCGTACCATCCGACCCGCTGAAAGCATAGAAAGAAGGCCCACCAGTCTGGGACGTGGATAGCTGGGTCAGTCGATCAAGATGATCAAGCGTGACAGCCTCAAGAATCGCATCATTCGTGTCATCAATCACACTGGATACACGGAACTTCCTACCAGAGCCAGCTACCGTGTATTCCTCTGTAGACGCGGAGGTCGTCACGTTGATCGTGTCGTACAGTGCTTCCCAGGTCCATGCGTTTTCAACCTGACGCTTGGAGTCGTTGACAAATTTCCCAATCAGCTTTGAATAAGCGTTGGCCGTGACAGTATTGACCTCATCCTCACGAAG
>LNFM01004399.1_pt1 | contig 31831 bp, 26 predicted proteins | sample 596031 | NCBI WGS metagenome assembly LNFM01 (sample SAMN04254537, study PRJNA301005) | activated carbon metagenome | isolation source: dual media filters at the Ann Arbor, Michigan drinking water treatment plant | place: USA: Ann Arbor | reverse complement strand
GGCCGAACTCGTGGAAGAACTTGCCGACGATGCCGCCCATGAAGCCGATGGGCAGGAACACCGCCACGATGCTCAGCGTGGTGGCCAGCACCGCCAGGCCGATCTCCTGCGTGCCGTCCAGCGCCGCCTGGCGCGGGCTCTTGCCCATCTGCACGTGGCGGACGATGTTCTCGCGCACGACGATGGCGTCGTCGATCAGCAGGCCCACGCACAGGCTCAACGCCATCAGCGTGATGGTGTTGATGGTGAAGCCGAAGGCGTACATGAACAGGAAGGTGCCGATCAGCGCGATGGGCAGCGTGAGGCCGGTGATGACGGTGCTGCGCCAGCTGTTGAGGAAGAGGAAGACGATCAGCACCGTGAGCGCCGCGCCCTCGATCAGCGTGCGCTGCACGTTGGCCACGCTCACGCGGATGGCGCGCGAGTTGTCGCGGTTGACCTCGGTGCGGATGTGGGCGGGCGTGACATCGGCTGCGCCCTGCAGCGCCGCCATCAGGCCATCGACCACGGCGATGGTGTTTTCGCCCTGGCTCTTCTGCACGCTCAGCAGCACGGTGCGCTGGCCGTTGTAGAGCGCCAGGCTTTCCAGCTCCTGCGGCCCGTCCACCACGTCGGCCACCTGCCAGAGCTTGACCACCGAGCCACCGGCCTTGCGCGCCACGACGATGTCGCGGAATTCGCGCGGCGTCTTCAGGCGGGCGTTGATCTGCACCACGCGGTCGAGCTCGGCCGAGCGCACATTGCCCAGCGGCAGATCCTGGTTTTCGCTGCGCAGCGCCGCGGCCACCTGCTCGGTGCTGATGCCCAGGGCCTCCATCGCCTGCGGCTTGAGCTGCACGTTCACCTGGCGGTCGACACCGCCGACGATGCTCACCGCGCCCACGCCACGCACGTTTTCCAGGCGTTTCTGCAGCACCTGCCGGGCCCAGGTGGTGAGTTCCTGCGCCGAGGTGGTGTTGTCCTTGGCCAGCACGGCCACGTTGAAGATGGGCTGCGCGGAGGGGTCGAAGCGGTAGATGCGCGCGTCCTTGACCTCGTCGCGCAGCAGCGGCTTCATCAGCGCCACCTTTTCGCGCACGTCTTCGGCCGCCTTGCGGCCGTCGATGTCGAGGTTGAACTCGACGATCACCAGCGAGGTGCCCTCGTAGCTGCGCGAGCTCAGCGCGCTGATGCCGGCCACGGTGTTGACGGCCTCTTCGATGCGCTTGGTGACCTCGCTCTCGACGATCTCGGGGCTGGCGCCGGGGTAGTCCATGCTCACCACGACGGTGGGCACGTCGATGTTCGGGAACTGGTCCAGGCTCAGGCGCTGGTAGCTGAACAGGCCCAGCACCACGAAGGCCAGCATCACCATCACCGCCATCACCGGGTTGTGGATGGAGATGCGCGTGAACCACATGGCAGGCGGCCGCGGTGTGGCGGGCTCAGCGCGCCGTGGCCGGCGCTGCTGCAGAGGCAGAGGCAGAGGCAGAGGCGGCGGCAGCCAGCTGCACGCGGCTGCCCGGGCGCAACGCGCCCACCGTGCCGCGCAAGACCACGGCGCCTTCGGCGAGGCCGCGTGTCACCTCGACGGCGGCTTCACGCTGGCCGTCGATCAGCACTTCGCCGCGCGCGCCCAGCGCCACGGTGCGCGCCACGGCGACGCCGTTCTCCACCACCAGCACATAGGGCTGGGCCAGTTCGTGGCGCACGGCCGTGGCCGGCACCACCAGGGCCTGGCGCTGCCGCACCTCCACCGTGGCGCGCGCAAACAGGCCCTGGCGCAGGCCTTCGGTGCGCTCCAGCGCCAGGTAGGCCAGCACGCTGCGCGTGCCCGTCATCGCGCTGGGGCTGATGCGGGCCACGCGCGCGGCCACGGGCTGCGGCAGTCCGTCGATGCTGACGCGCGCGGCCTGGCCGACACGCAGCTGCAGCACGTCTTCAGGGGGCACCGCCGCTTCGAGTTCGATGCGCGAGAGGTCGACGATCTCCAGCAGCCGGCCGTCCACGCCGATGCGCTCGCCCGGCTGCACCAGGCGTTGTGCCACCAGACCGGCAATGGGCGCGCGGATCTCGGTGTCGGCCACGGCTTTTTTCGTGAGGTCGGCCGCGGCGCGCGCGGCCTGCAGCGAGGCCTGGGCACCGGCCAGGGTGTTGGCCGAGGTGTCCAGCGCATTGCGCGAGATGAAGCCCTGGCCCACCAGCGCCTGGTTGTTGTCGAAGGCGCGCTGGGCGGTGTCGAGCTGGGCCTGCGCGGCGGCCACCTGGTCCTGGGCCTGGCGCAGGCGCAGGCGGTACTCGGTGTCGTCCAGGCGGCCGATGAGCTGGCCGGCCTGCACGCGGTCGCCTTCGCGCACGACGAGGCTCCTGACCTCGGCGGCGACCTTGGCCTTGACCATCGCGCTGTCCACCGCACGCAGCCCGCCCGACAGTGCCAGCTGCAGGCCGAGGGTGGCCTGGCCGGCGCGCGCCACGTCGCCCGGGGCCAGCAGCATGGCCGCAGCGCTGGCGGCCGCGGCCGCGCCTGCGGCAGAAGCGGCTGCCGATGCGGGCGCCGATGGCGGGCGCTTCAGCAGCACCGCCGCCAACGCGCCGGCCGACAGCAGCGCCAGCACCACCAGCGTCAGCTTGCGGCCGGCCTTCATGGCGCCACTGCGCCGCCGCGCACTTCCGCGCCACGAACTTCCAGCCCGCGCAGCACCAGGTCGAGGTGGGTGTTCAGGACCACGACGGGGTCGACCTCCACGCCGCCATGCACGGGGCAGGCGCCGAAGGAATGCCGGTGCACGGCCATGAAGATCAGCGGCGCGATGAGCGCGTGCGACACCTCGTGCACCGGCATCGGCCGGAACTCGCCGCGCGCGATGCCGCGCTGCACGCAGCCGGAGAACAGCAGGTCGGCGGGCACGATCACTTCATCGGTGTAGAACTGGGCCAGCTCGGGAAAGTTGCGCACCTCGGCGAGCACGATCTTGTGGATGCCGGCGGCCGGTGTGTTGCCCACGCGCTCCCACCAGGTCTGCATCAGGCAGGCCAGCAGCTCGGAACTGCTGCCCTCGAACTGCCCGGCCATCTCCATGCCCTCGGCGATCAGGCTCGACAGGTTCTGCCTCACCACCGCCTTGAACAGGTCTTCCTTGCTGGGGTAGTAGAGGTAGAGCGTGCCCTTGCTCACGCCGGCACGCTTGGCCACTTCTTCAGAGCGGGTGGCGGCGAAGCCCTTTTCGACGAACAGGGCCAGCGCCGCGTCCAGCAGTTCCTGCGGACGGGCTTGCTTGCGGCGTTGGCGGGCGGGGGCTTCCGGCGCCGGTGCGTCCAGCGCCGGGTGCGGCAGGGCAGGGGGTAAAGAGCGATTCAATTTAATGACCAATTGGTCAGTAATGCTACGCGGTGCCGGCACCGGGGTCAAGGCGCGGCCAGGCCGCTGGCTATCATCGGCCGCTTCCCGAAGCGCCTGGAGCCGCCCGTCTTGGACCCGATACTGCTGATCAAGGCCGCCCTGATGGGCGTCGTCGAGGGGCTCACCGAGTTTCTGCCCATCTCTTCCACGGGCCACCTCATCCTGGCGGGCTCCTTGCTGGGGTTCACCGGCGAGACCGCGAAGGTCTTCGATGTCGCCATCCAGACCGGCGCCATGTTCGCGGTGATCTGGGAATACCGCGTGCGCCTGCTGGGCACGCTGCGTGGCATCACCCACGACCCGGTGGCGCAGCGTTTTGCGCGCAACGTGCTGGTGGCGTTCCTGCCGGCGGCCTTTTTCGGCCTGCTGCTGGGTTCCACCGTGAAGGCCCACCTCTTCAAGCCGGTGCCGGTGGCGATGGCCTTCATCGTGGGCGGTTTCATCATTCTCTGGGTGGAGCGCTGGCACCGCCTGAAATACGGCGAGCGTGACCTCGAAGGCGCACGCCGCGCGCGCGTGGAAACCGTCGACGACATGAACACGATGGACGCGCTGAAGATCGGTTTCATCCAGTGCCTGGCGCTGATACCCGGCACCAGCCGCTCGGGTGCCACCATCATCGGCGGCATGGTGCTGGGTTTTTCGCGCAAGTGCGCCACCGAGTTCAGCTTCTACCTCGGCATCCCCACGCTGATGGCGGCGGGTGCCTATTCGGTGTGGAAGCAGCGCGCGCTGCTGCAGTGGGCCGATGCGCCGATGTTCGCCGTGGGCCTGGTGATGGCCTTCTTCAGCGCGCTGCTGTGCATACGCTGGCTCATCCGCTACGTGTCCACGCACGACTTCACGGCCTTTGCCTGGTACCGCATCGTCTTCGGCGGCGTGGTGCTCGCCACGGCCTACAGCGGCCTGGTGGTCTGGGCGGCCTGAAGCCGCGGCTGCAGGTGCAAGGCTGGGCCTGCGGCCCGGTGCCGCGCCTCAGGCGCGGCGCGTGAACACCAGGTCCCAGACGCCGTGGCCCAGCTTGAGGCCGCGGTTCTCGAACTTCGTCAGCGGTCGCCAATCCGGCCGCGGCGCATAGGTCTCGGCGCTGTTCTGCAGGCCGGGCTCGGCGCCCAGCACGTCCAGCATCTGCTCGGCATAGTCCTGCCAGTCGGTGGCGCAGTGCAGGTAGCCGCCAGGCGCGATGCGCGTGATGAGCTTGGCCACGAAGCCGGGCTGGATCAGCCGGCGCTTGTGGTGGCGCTTCTTGTGCCAGGGGTCGGGAAACCAGATGTGCACGCCGGCCAGGCAGGCGGGTGCCAGCATGTGGTCCAGCACCTCCACCGCGTCGTGCTGCAGCAGGCGCAGGTTGCTCAGTTCCTTTTCGCCGATGTGCTTCAGCAGCGCGCCGACGCCGGGCGCGTGCACTTCCACGGCGATGAAGTCGGTGCCCGGCAGCGCCGCGGCCACCTGCGCCGTGGCGTCACCCATGCCAAAGCCGATTTCCAGCACGCGCGGGGCGCTGCGGCCGAAGGCGGCGTCCAGGTCCAGCGGCGCGGGCGTGTAGGGCAGCAGGAAACGCGGGCCCAGGGCCTGCAGCGCGCGCTGCTGGCCCGGGCCCATGCGGCCGGCGCGCAGCACAAAGCTGCGCATGGGGCGGTGCTTCAGGGTGTCGTCGTTCATGGGCGCGCGAGTGTAGTGGTGCGCCAGCCGCGTCGGCCGCGCGGTGTCACCTTGGCGACGTCGGGTTGTGCCGCATCCCGTAACGCCAGGGCCTCCCTACCATGTTTGCGCGGCGCAGGCGGCCTTTCCCGCCCGGCTGTACATCAAACACGCTGGAGACAAGACATGGACAAACCATACAAGGGCCGGGCGGCTCTTTCCTGCCTGGCCGCGGCCGCCGCGTTGACGCTGGCCGGATGCAACGACTACGAAGCCGACCCGGTGGAAATCCGCGCCGTCTCCAACCGCGCCGACATGGTGAGCGGCGGCGACGTCACCCTGGAGATCGTGCTGCCCTCTGGCGGCAGCACCCAGGGCCTGCAGGTCGACGTGGGCGGGCGTGATGTCAGCAGCGCCTTCCGGCTGCAGGCCAATGGCAGCTACAGGGGCGTGGTCACGGGCCTGGCCGATGGTCCCAACGTCGTCACCGCCAGCACCCTGAACACCCGGCCCGCCGCCTTGACCGTGACCAACGCACCGCGCCACGGCCCGGTGTTCTCGGGCGCGCAGATCAAGCCTTTCTATTGCGCCACGCCGGTGCAGCAGGTGGTCAACGGCATCGTGCCGGCCAGCAACGCCAGCGGCCTGAGCGGCACGCCCGACGCCAACTGCAACATCGCCACCGAGACCAAGCTCTACTACCGCACCACCACCGCCGGCTGCAGCCTGGGCCTGCCCGACCCCACGGCGGCCATCGGCGCCACGGCGACGACCGTGCCCGCCAACCCCGCGCCGCCGGCCAACGCCTGCTTCAAGCCCTACACCGCCGGCAGCACGCCGGCCGACCTGGCCACCACCACCACCGACACCGGCCTCACCGTGCCCTACATCGTGCGCGTGGAGCGCGGCACCATCAACCGCGGCATCTACGACATCGCCGTGCTGCACAACCCGGCCCAGCCCTGGAACGCGCTGCAGCCGCAGGCGGGCTGGAACGGCAAGGTGGTGTTCAACTTCGGCGCCAGCACCGGCCAGCCGCGGCGCCAGGCGCGCCCGGCCACGGCCTGGAGCGGCAGCGATGTGCAGCTGCGCCGCGGCGTGATGATCGTCGCCAACAGCATGACCGACTCGGCACGCAACTCGAACCGCGTGATGATGAGCGAGACGGTGATGATGATGAAGGAGCACATCAGCGACACCTACGGCCCCATCAAGTTCACCATCGGCTCGGGCTGCTCGGGCGGCTCCATCAACAGCAACATGGCCGCGTCCATCATGCCGGGCCTGCTGGACGGCGTGACCACCACCTGCACCTACCCCGACTCCGAGACCACCTCGATGGAAGTGGGCGACTGCGTGGTGCTGGTCGAGGCCTACCAGAAGCCGGGCTGGCTGGCACTGCAGGCAGGCCTGACGCAGGCGCAGATCAACGCGCGCAAGGCGGCCATCAACGGCCACCCCGACCAGAGCGCCTGCCACGCGTGGTTCAACGCCTTCGGCAGCAACGGCCGTGCCGGCGTGTACTTCCAGCGCCTGGTGGCCAACAACACCACGGGCGCGCTCTTCACGCAGCCCACGGCCACCAACAACTGCGAGCTGCCCAACAGCGCCGTCTACGACCCCGCGCGCCCGGTGGAAACCGCGGCGTTGCCACGCTGCAACGCCTGGAGCTGGGGCGAGTCCATCTGGGGCAAGGTGGCCGGTTCGCCGGCAGCCAAGGACACGCGTGACAACGTCGGTGTGCAATACGGCCTGAAGGCCTTGCGCGACGGCGTCATCAACGGCGAGGAGTTCGTCACCTTGAACGAGGCCGTGGGGGGCATCGACCGCGACAGCACGCCGCGCGCCGAGCGCAGCGTGGCCGACGCCGATGCGCTGGCCATCGCCTACCGCTCGGGCATCGTGGCCAGCGGCAAGCAGCTGGCCAAGACCGCGATGATCGACATGCGCGGCTGGGACGACAGCAACATCGCCGAAAACCTGCCGCCGGGCTACACGCCGAACCAGATCCCCATCCACCACCAGTGGTTCAGCTTCGGCATCCGCGACCGCATCGCCGCCGAGGCCGGCAACGCCAACAACCAGGCGCTGTGGCGCTTCGCACGCACCGGCCTGACGCCTCCGGGCACGATGGCCTTCGACGCCTTCCTGGCGATGGACCAGTGGCTCACCACGCTGAAGGCCGACGGCAGCGGTGCCTCCATCGAGGCCAAGGTGCGCAGCGCGCGGCCGGCGAACACCGCCGACTTCTGCATCCTGCCCAGCGACGCCACGCAGACCGTGAAGGTGACGAACGCCGCCACCTGCGATGCCGACCCCTACCTGAGGCCGACCTCCTCGCCGCGCCAGGTGGCCGGCGGGCCGCGCGCCGAAGACGTGCTGAAGTGCCAGCTGAAGCCGCTGCTGCGCACCGACTACGCCGCCGGCACCTTCAGCGACACGCAGTGGGCGCGCCTGCAGGCGGTGTTCAGCACCGGTGTCTGCGACTGGAGCAAGCCTGGCGTGGGCCAGCAGGTGGCCGTGAGCCCGCTGAGCTTCGCCGCCGGCCCGGGCGGCGTGGCCATGCCGGCCGCGCCGGTCTCGCAGCCGAAGTGAGCTGAGCCTGGCTGCAGCGGCAGGGCGCCTCAGCGTCCTGCCGCTGCCAGCAAGGCCGCGGCGTCACCGGCGGCGACGCGGCCTTCGTCGGTGGGCAGCACCCACAGTTCCACCGTGCTGCCGGGGGCGTGGATGGGCACGGGCGTGCCGCCCGTCGGGCCGCCCGCAATGCCGCCTTCGTGCGCGCCGCGGTTGGCCTCGGCATCCAGGCGCACCCCCAGCCAGCCCAGGCGCGCGGCCACGTCGGCGCGCAAGGCGACGTCGTTTTCACCGATGCCGCCGCTGAAGGCCAGCACGTCCAGGCCCTGCAGGCAGGCGACCATGGCGCCGGCCTCGCGCACCACGCGGTGCGTGAACATCTGGATGGCCAGCGCCGCGGCCTCGCCACCGTCGGCTCGCAGCCGGCGCATGTCGGCCGAGACCCCCGAAACCCCGAGCAAGCCGCTCTCGCTGTACAGCAAGCGCTGCAGCGCCTGCACCGTCCAACCCCGGTCCAGCAGGTAGAGCAGCACACCGGGGTCGAGCGCGCCGCAGCGCGTGCCCATCACCAGGCCGTCCAGCGCCGAAAAGCCCATCGTGCTGGCCACGCTGCGCCCCTGCAGCGCCGCACACAGGCTGGCGCCGTTGCCCAGGTGGGCCATCAGCACGCGGCCGTCGGCGCGCGGGCTGCAGCGCTGCAGCTGCGCCATCAGGTAGCGGTAGCTCAGGCCGTGGAAGCCATAGCGCCGCAGGCCCTGGGCCTGCAGGTCTTGCGGCAACGCGTAGCGGTACTCCACCGCCGGCATGCTGGCGTGAAAGCCGGTGTCGAAGCAGGCCACTTGCGGCAGTGCCGGGAAGGCCCCCGCAAACACGCGCAGTCCCTGCACGTTGTGCGGCTGGTGCAGCGGCGCCAGCGGCTGCAGTTGCGCCAGCGCCTCCAGCACCGCGGGCGTGACGACGAGGCTTTCACGGTAGGCCGTGCCGCCGTGCACCACGCGGTGGGCCACGGCCTGCAGCGGCGGCAGGCCGGGCAGGCTGCCCAGCAGCGTTTGCAGGGCCTGCAAGGCGGCGTCGAAAGGCTGCGCGGCCGGCGCCAGCGGGCGCTGCTGTCTGTGGCCCTGCCAGGACCATTGCAGCAGCGGCTGGCCGCCAGGCTGCAACCCTTCGATGCGCCCGGTCAGCCCGCAGCCCAGTACCCGTGCACCTTCGCGCGGGTGCAGCGAAAACTTCAGCGAGGACGAACCGGTGTTGACGGCGAGGATGCTCATGGCGGCCATCATGCAGCAGGCCCTAGACTGCGTCGCCATGCACCGCCGCCTTCTGCTCTTGTCGGCCCCTGCCGGCCTGGCCGCCTGCGCAGGCTTCGCGCCGCGCCAGCCCCTGCAGGTGAGCCTGGTGGGCGTGAGCGGCCTGCCCGGTGAAGGCCTCGAGCTTCGCCTGGCCGTGAAGCTGCGCGTGCTCAACCCCAACGACGCCGTGCTGGACTACGACGGCGTGACGCTGGAGCTTCAAGTCGGTGGCCGCCATCTGGCCAGCGGTGTCAGCGACGTGCGCGGCAGCGTGCCGCGTTTTGGCGAGGCGCTGATCACGGTGCCGGTTTCGGTGTCGCCGGCGAGCGTGCTGCGCCAGGCCTGGGGGATGGCACGCGACCACACAGCGGGCATCGAGTTCACCGCGCGCGGCCGCCTGGCCGGCGGGCTGTTCGGCGGTGCCAGTTTCAGCAGCAGTGGGCGTTTCGACTGGCCCGAGCCCGCGCGGTGATGGCGTAAACTGCGCCCGGCTGCGGGTGTAGTTCAATGGTAGAACGGCAGCTTCCCAAGCTTCATACAGGGGTTCGATTCCCCTCACCCGCTCCAGTTTCAGCCGTGTCGCCGGCCCTTGCCTGCGGCATCATCCGGCCATGAAGGCGCCCCCACTTTCCACCCTGTTGCTCGGCCCCTCGGCCCCTGGCGTGGCCAGCGCGCTGCAGGCCGCCGGCTTCGAGGTGACACAAGCCGAAGCCGGCGCCGCCAGCCAGGGTTTCGATGCGGTGCTGCTGTGGGCCGCCAGCCGGCCCGCGCTGCAAGCGCTGGCACAGCGTGGTGACCTTACGCAGCTGGCTTTCGACAGCGCCGCGCTGGTGCTGGGCCCGGCCGCCGAACTGGCGGCCGACCCCGCCCTCGAAGCCACGCTGCTCGGCCTGGGTGTCGAGGCGCTGCTGCCGGCCGACGAGCCCGCACTGCCGCGCGCCGTGCGCCAGGCGGTGCTGCGCAAGCGGCACGAGCAACAGGTGCGCAACGCCTACGCCACCGACCTCGCCACCGGCCTGCCGCACCAGGCGCAGCTGCTCGAACACATGGCGCAGCTGCTGGCCTTGCGTGAACGTGTGCCCGCACCGATGGTGCTGCTGGTGCTGCACATCGAAGGTTATGCCGCGGTGGCTGCGCGCCTGGGCACCGAGTCGGCCAATGTGCTGCGCCGCAAGGTGGCTGTGCGCCTGCGTACCGGGCTGCGTGCCGGCGACGTGGTGGCCGCGGTCGGCCCCGATGCCTTCGGCGTGCTGCTGGGCCACCTCGAAGCACAGGCCGACGGCGAACGTGTCGCGGCCAAACTGCTGCGCAGCCTGCAGCAGCCGCTGGTGGTGGCGGGCCAGCCCTGCCCGGTGCAGGCCAGCGTGGGCATGGCCATCTACCCGGCGCACGGCAAGGACGCGCAGAGCCTGCTGCAGCGCGCCGTCGCCCAGGCCGGCAGCGTGGGCACCTTGGGGCGCGAAGGTTTTGCCGCGCGCACCGAGCGCGGGCCCGGCGCGGCCGCCAACGACGACGGCACCTGAACCCACCGGTCCGGCACCGGCCCGGCACCGGCCCGGCGCCGGCCCGGCACCTGCCCTTATTCGACGCTGATCTTCGCCGCGGCGATGACACGCGACCAGCGCGCCACCTCTTCGCCCAGGAAGATGCCGAAGGCCTGCGGGCCGCGCGCGTCGATGCGGAAGCCCTGCGTGCGGGCGCGCTCTTCGATGTCGGGCAGGCCCATGATGTTCACCACCTCGGCGCCGAGCTTGGCCACGGCGGCCTCGGGCGTGGCGGCCGGGGCCATGATCGCGGTCCAGTTCTCCACGGCCAGTTGCGACACGCCGAGCTCGGCGGTGGTGGGCACGTCGGGCACCAGCGCGTGGCGTGCGCTGCTGGCGATGGCCAGGGCGCGCAGCCGGCCGCTCTTCACATGGGCAATGCTCTCGGGCATGTTCGAGAAGATGACATCGAGCTGGCCGCCGATGAGGTCGGTCATCGAAGGTGCGCCGCCCTTGTAGGGCACGTGCTGGATATCGGTCTTGTTCACGTCGTTGAACAGCGCCAGCGTCAGATGAGGCGGCGTGCCGTTGCCGCTGCTGCCGGCATTCAGCTTGCCGGCCTTGGCGCGCGCCACCAGGTCCTTGTAGTCCTTGATCGGGCTGGCCGCCGGCACCACGAACAGCATCGGGCTGCCCGCCAGCAAGGCCACAGGGCGCAGGTCCTTCATGAAGTCGAAAGGTGCACGGCCCTTGAACAGCGTCACGTTGGCGGCGTGCGTCATCGTGATGGCGAGCAGCGTCTGCCCGTCGCCGGGCGCCTTGGCGACTTCGGCCGCGCCGATCTGGCCGCCGCTGCCGGGCTTGTTGTCGATGACGACGCTGGTCTTCCAGCGCTCGCCGAGCTGCTGGCCCACCAGCCGCGCCATCACGTCGGTCAGGCCGCCGGGCGGGAAGGGCACGACGTAGCGGATGGTGGCGCCCGGACGCGGGTAGTCCTGGGCCCAGGCGGCGCCGGGCAGGCCCAGCAGCGGGGACATCTTCAGCAGCGTGCGTCTTTGCATGTGTCGTCTCGGGTCGTTGTCGTTGTTGTTCAGGCCGATGTGGTTCAGCCGGCCGGCCAGGCGGCGAGCAGGGCGTCGGGCACTTCCAGGCCCTCGGCCTCGGCGCGACGCCGCAGCGCCTCGCGCCGGGCGCCGGGCAGGCGCACCCCGTCGTCCTTCAGCATCTCGGCCACCAGCACCTCCACGCGCGCCATGTAGGGTGCGCTGCCCGCAAGGGCACCGGGGTCGATGACGATGAAGGCCTGGCCGATGCCGGGTCGGTTGCCCTCATCGACGAAGAAGCTCGAGGCCTCGAAGCCGAACTGGGCGCCGATCAGGGCCGTCACCAGCAGTTCCACCACCAGCGCCAGCATCGCGCCCTTGGAAGAACTGGCCGCGCCGATGGCCAGCATCGAGCCGGCGAGGGCGGCCTGGGCATCGGTGGTGGGCCGGCCCTCGGCGTCCAGCGCCCAGCCCGCCGGGATGGGCTTGCCTTCCTTGGCCGCCACCATCACCTTGCCGCGCGCCACCTCGCTGAGGCTCAGGTCGATCATCAGCGCGTCGGCGCCGGCGCGCGGAAACACCGCGGCCACCGGGTTGGTGCCGAAGACGGCATGGCGTCCGCCGGCCGCCGGCATGGCGGCCGGCGAGTTGGCAAACCCCAGGCCGACGAAGCCCGCGGCCGCCGCCTGGCGCAGGTGGTCGACGACCACGCCGCAGTGGTGGCTGCGCACGACGCCGGCCACGGCGATGCCGTGTTCACGCGCCGCGGCCATGGCCTCCTGCACCGCCAGCGCGCAGGCCGGGAAGGCCAGGCCTTCTTCGGCGTCCACCACCAGCGCGCCGCCCTTGCGCCTTAGCACCCGGGGCACGGCCGCGCCATTGACGCGGCCGTTGCGCAAATGCGTGGCGTACTGGCCGACGCGGCTGAGCCCGTGCGAGCCCAGGCCCTGCGCTTCGGCCAGCACCAGCGCGCGCGCGGTGGCCTGCGCCATCGGCGCGGCGGCGCCCGCCGCCTGCAGCGCCGCGGCGACGCGGCGTTCGATCTGTTCCAGGGCGAGCTTCAACGCAGTGCCTCCAGCACGCGGTCGGCGATGAGCAAGCTGACGCGCTCGTTCGACTCGGCCGACACGCCGGCGATGTGCGGCGTCAGGATGAGGTTGGGGCAGCCGCTGAAATGCACGGCCGCCGGCAGCGGCTCGTGGCCGAAGACGTCGATGGCAGCGCCACCGAGATGGCCGCTCTTCAAGGCGGCGGCGAGCGCCACCTCGTCGACGATGCCACCGCGCGCGGTGTTGATCAGCACCGCGCCGGCCTTCATCGATGCCAGCCGCGCGGCATCGAAGAGGCCGCGCGTGCCTGCCACCAGCGGCACATGCAGGCTGACGACGTCGGCCGTGCGGATGAGTTCGTCCAGGGCGGCGTGGCGCACGCCCGCCTGGGCGTAGGCCGCATGCCCCTCGGGCATCAGGGCGTCGTAGGCGATGACCTGCATGCCCAGGCCCTGCGCCAGCCTGGCCGTCAACTGGCCGATGGACCCGAAGCCGACCAGGCCCAGGGTCTTGCCGGCGATCTCGCGGCCGTTGGACAGGCCGTTGCGCGGCCACTGCCCGGCCGCCACCGCGGCGGTGGACAGGTAGGCGCCGCGCAGCAGCAGCAGCGCGCTGGTGAGCACGTACTCGGCCACGCTCAGCGCGTTCGCGCCCGTGGCCGGAATGACCTGCATGCCGCGGGCTTCGCAGCCCGGCACGTCGATGTTGTCCAGGCCCACGCCGAGCCGGCCGACCACCCTGCAGCGCGACAGCGCGGCCAGCAGTTCGCCGCGCACCTGTGTGCGGTTGCGCACGACGATGGCGTCGGCGCGTGCCGCTTCGGCCAGCAGCCTGGCCGCGTCGTCGACGAGCTGGGGGTCGTAGAGCACGTCGTGCGCCGCGCCCAACTGCGCCACGGCGCGTTCGTCCATGAATTCGGTGATGACGATGCGCGCCATGCTCAGGTCTCCCGTCGGGCGGCCCCGAAGGAGGCGAGCGCCCCCCCGGGGGACTGCAAACGCAGTGAGCGTGGGGGCCGCATCCTCAGGCGCTTTCGTACAGGCGCGTCATCACGAACTCGCGATGGCCCAGCGCCTCGGCGGCGGTGAGGCGGCCGTTGGCGGTGCGCAGCATGCACTCCAGCAGCTTGTCGCCGGCCTGGTCGAGCGTCAGTTCACGCTGCAGCAGTGCCGAGCTGTCGACGTCGATGTGCTCGCTCATCAGGCGCACTGTGCGCGGGTTGGCGCAGATCTTGATCACCGGCAGGATGGGGTTGCCGATGACGTTGCCCTGGCCGGTGGGGAAGAAGTGCACCGCGTAGCCGCTGGCGGCGCACAGCGTCACCATCTCGGCGGCGGCGGAGGAACTGTCCATGAACCACAGGCCCGGGTGGGTGGGCATCTCGGCCTTGTCGATGACGCCGTCGACCGTGCACTTCTTGCCGATCTTCTGGATGTTGCCCAGCGCCTTTTCCTCGATGGTGGTCAGGCCGCCGGCGATGTTGCCCTTGGTGGGCTGGCTGTCGGAGAGGTCGGTCGTCTTGTGGCGGTTGATGACTTCCTGGTAGCGGTTGAACATGAACATGAACTGTTCACGCACCTTGTCGTTGGCGCAGCGCGCGGCCACGATCTGCTCGCCGCCGGTGAGTTCGGTGGTCTCGCCGAAGCACAGCGTGCTGCCCAGCGCGTGCAGCTTGTCGAAGGCGTCGCCCACGGTGGGGTTGGCGCCGCAGCCGCTGGTGGTGTCGCTCTCGCCGCACTTGGTGCTGACCCACAGCTCGTGGATGGGGCAGACCTCGCGCTGCTTCTCGCTGGCCCACTGCACGTACTCGCGCGCCACCCTGCTGGCACGCAGGATGGTGTCGTGGTCGCCGTGGCCTTCGATGCCGAAGCCCGCCACCGGCTTGCCCGTGGCGGCGATGCCGTCCACCACCTTCTTGGTCCAGCCGTCCTCGATGCCGATGACCACCACGGCGGCCACGTTCGGGTTGCAGCCGGCGCCGATGAGGGTGCGGAAGTGCAGTTCGAGGTCGGCGCCGAACTGCAGGCGGCCGTAGGGGTGCGGGATGGCCAGCGCGCCCTTGATGTTGTGCGCCACGGCCTCGGCGGCGGCGTTGGACAGGTCGTCCAGCGGCAGGATGATGACGTGGTTGCGTATGCCCACGCGGCCGTTCTCGCGCCGGTAGCCGAGGAAGGTGGTGCTCTTGTCGATGATGCTCATGAGGGTGTTCCTTGGCTTACCAGCGCTTGGTCTTGATGTTGTGGACGTGGGCGTGCTCGCCGGCCTTCACCGGGGCCACCACCTTGCCCATGTCGATGCCGTACTTGATGACGGTGTCACCCACGGCCATGTCCTTCAGCGCCACCTTGTGGCCGATGGGAATGTCCTGGCGGGCATCGACGACGATCATCTTGTCCTCGTCCATGATCCAGCCGTTCAGCGCCATGCCGGCCTTCACGCCTTCGACCACCACCACGGCCACGCTGTCGTGGGCGTCGTGCAACACGAAATGAATCATCCTTGTCTCCTGTGCTGGCTGCACCCGTGGCGCAGATCGACCGCGAGTATCGCGAGGCGTTTTCCGCGCGTCAAACAGGTCATATAGATGACTTGATGGGGTGCACGAGGGCTGCCTAGAATGGAGGCATGCCTGCCGTGCCCGCCCATCCTGTTGCGCGCCGCAAGGCCGGGCCGCCGGCCGACCGCCCACCGCAGGGTTTCGAGCCCATTTCGCCCGATGCCGCCGGCATGCCGCTGTTCCGCGCCGTGCGCCGCTCGCTGCTGCGCGCCATCGAGGCCGGCACGCCGGCACCGGGGCAGCCGCTGCCCAGCGAGACGGAGCTGGGTGCCACCTTCGGCGTCTCGGTGGGCACGGTGCGGCGCGCGGTGGACGACCTCGTGGCCGAGCACATCCTGGTGCGCCGCCAGGGCCGCGGCACCTTCGTCGCCACCCACAACAGCGACCGCTTCCTGTTCCAGTTCTTCCATGTCGAGCGCTGCGACGGCCTGCGCGAGGCGCCGCAGGTGGAACTGGTCTCCTTCGAGCGCGTGCGCATCGACGAGGAGGCCGCCACCGAACTGGCATTGCGCCCCGGCGAGCCGGCCCTGCAGATCGAAAACCGCCTGCTGCTGCAGGGCAAGGCCGTGGTGCACGACCGGCTGGTGATTCCGTCGCTGCTGTTCCGCGGCCTCACCGAGAAGCGCTGGCGCGAGCGCACCAGCACCATCTACCACCTCTACCAGACCGAGTTCGGCATCACCGTCGTGCGTGCCCACGAACGGGTGCGTGCGGTGGGCGCCGACCGCGCCGCGGCGCGGGTGCTGGGCGTGGCGCTGGGCCAGCCGGTGCTGCAGGTGCGGCGCGTGGCCCTGGGCCTGGGCGGCCAGCCGGTGGAGTGGCGCGTGAGCACGGTGGTCACCGCGCAGCACGACTACGTGAACCTGCTGTCACGGCCGTAGCGCGGGCGGTACGCGGGCGCTGCGCTTCGGCTTGGCGCCGACTTCGCCCTGCGCCGTGCTGCCGCGCGCCACCAGCGTCCACGGCAGCGACACCGGCAGCGCCGGCTTGCCGCGACGCAGCGCGTCGAGCAGCGAGCGTGCCGTCTCGGCGCCGATGGCGTGGCGCGGCAGCTGCACGCTGGACAGCGCCGGGCTCAGCTGGCGCGCGATGGCGAAGTCGCCGAAGCCCAGCAGCGCCAGGCGCTGGGGCACGGCCAGCCCGCGCTCGGTGGCTTCCAGCAGCGCGCCGCAGGCCAGGTGGTCGTTGGCAAAGGCCGCGGCGGTGAGCGCTGGCGGGCCGGCCTGCAGCAGCACGCCCAGCACATGGCGGCCGGCATCGAAGGCGTCGCCGGCCGGTGCCACCGTCACCACCGCCGATGCGCCGGCCGCGCGCACCGTGGCCGCGAAGGCAAGGCCACGTTCGTGCGCCCGGTAGTCCTCGGCCACGGCGCTGTCGACATAGGCCAGCTGCCGGTGACCGGCACGCAGCAGGTGTTCGGCCATCGCGCGGCCCACCTCCTCGTGGTTGAAGCCGATCTGCGTGAAGCTGGTGCGCGCGGCGCCGCGCTCGGGCGGGTGGTGGTCCCAGATCTCGATCACCGGCGTGCCTGCCGCCTTGGCGTTGGCCAGCAGCTGCAGCGCGCCGGGCGCATGGCGCCGGCCCGTCACCACCACCGCGGCCGGCTGCCAGCCCAGCAGCGCGCGCAGCTGGTGTTCCTCGCGTTCGAGTGAATAGCCGGTGGCGGCGATGAGCAGCTCGTAGCCCGCGGCCTGCAGGCCGTCGCTGAGGCCCTGCGCGGTCTCGGCGAAGATGGAGTTGGATAGATTGGGCAGCAGCGCGGCGACGATGTTGCCGGCGCCGCTGGCCAGCAGCCCGGCCTGCTTGTTGGGCACGTAGCCGGTGTGCGCCAGCGCCGTGCGTATGCGTTCGGCGGTGTCGCCGGCGACGATGGCCGGCTCGCGCAGGAAGCGCGACACGGTGATGGCGGTGACGCCGGCGGCCTGCGCCACGTCCTGCAAGGTCACGCGGCCATGGCCGCGGCGCGCGCTGCGTGTGGCCGGCGTGGCGGAAGAGGCGAACGAGGCGGCGGCGCCGGTGGCGGCAGAGGGGGGCTTGGGTCTGGGCACCGGGTTAGTCTGAATGGACGCTGCACAAGTGGACGCCTATGTTAGCGGTAACAAAGCCCGTTGTCCAACCTATGCCGCGCGCCCTCGAAGACCTCCGCAGCCGTCGCTGGTTTGCCGCCCACGACATGCGCGGCTTTGCACACCGCCAGCGCATGCAGCAGATGGGCCTGCGCCGCGAGGACGTGCTGAACCGGCCCATTGTCGCCATCGTCAACACCTGGAGCGACCTCTCGCCCTGCCACGCCCACCTGCGCGAGCGTGCCGAGGCCGTCAAGCGCGGCGTGCTGCTGGCCGGGGGCATGCCCTTCGAGCTGCCGGCCATGAGCCTGGGCGAGGTCATGGTCAAGCCCACGACCATGCTCTACCGCAACTTCCTGGCGATGGAGTGCGAAGAGCTGCTGCGCAGCCTGCCCATCGACGGTGCCGTGCTGCTGGGCGGCTGCGACAAGACCACGCCGGGCCTGCTGATGGGCGCCATCAGCATGGGCATTCCGGCGCTGTTCTGTCCCGCCGGGCCGATGCTCAACGACCGCCACCAGGGCAAGACGGTGGGCGCCGGCACGCACACGCGCATGTTCTGGGACGAGAAGCAGGCCGGCGCCATCGGCGAGGCCGAATGGGTGCGCCTGGAATCGCGCATGACACGCAGCCCCGGCACCTGCAACACCATGGGCACGGCCAGCACCATGACGGCCATCGCCGAGGCCCTGGGCCTGGCGCTGCCGGGCAGCACCAGCATCCCGGCCATGGACGCCGCGCACCCGCGCATGGCGGCCGACTGCGGCGAGCGCATCGTGGCCATGATCCACGAAGACCTGACACCGCAGCGCATCCTCACGCGCGGCGCCTTCCTCAACGCCGTGGCGGTGCAGATGGCGCTGGGCGGCAGCACCAACGCGGCGGTGCACATCCTGGCCGTGGCCGGCCGCGCCGGCGTGGCGCTGACGCTGGACGACCTGGACGCCGTGGCGCGCCGCGTGCCGGTGCTGGCCAACCTCTTCCCCAGCGGCGACAAGCTGATGGAAGACTTCTATTACGCCGGCGGCCTGCCCGCGCTGATGGCGCGCCTGGGCGATGTGCTCTCGCTGGACGAGCTCACCGCCACCGGCCAGCCGCTGCGTGAAGAGCTGCAGGGCCGCGTGGTGGGCGACGACGACATCATCCGCCCGCTGCAGCGGCCCGTCAGCCCGCATGGCGCGCTGGCCGTGCTGCGCGGCAACCTGGCCCCCGAAGGCGCGGTGATCAAGCCCAGCGCGGCCAACGAGATGTTCTTCCAGCACAGCGGCCGCGCGCTGGTCTTCGACAGCCAGCCCGAGATGCAGGCGGCGATGAACGACCCCGATCTCGACGTCGACGAAGACACCGTGCTGGTGCTGCGCAACGCCGGCCCGGTGGGCGCGCCCGGCATGCCCGAATGGGGCAACCTGCCGCTGCCGAAGAAGCTGCTGCAACGCGGCGTGCGCGACATGCTGCGCATCAGCGACGCGCGCATGAGCGGCACCCACTACGGCAGCTGCGTGCTGCACGTCAGCCCCGAAGCGGCGGTGGGCGGCCCGCTGGCGCTGCTGCAGACGGGCGACATCATCGACCTCGACCTTGCCGCGCGCACGCTGAACATGCGCGTCGACGAGGCCGAGCTGGCGCGGCGCCGCGCCGCCTGGCGGGCGCCCGTGCAGCCCTACCAGCGCGGCTGGACGCGCCTGTACCAGCAGCACGTGACGCAGGCCCACCTGGGCTGCGACTTCGACTTCCTGCAGGGCGTGGCCGCCACGCCCGAGCCGGTGATCTTCTGAAGCCCCATGCACCACCCGCCGCCATGAACGCATTCAAACAGCTGCTCGACCAGCGCGCCCGCCACACGCCCATCGGCACTTGGGTGATGTCGGCCAGCCCGCTGGTGGCCGAGGCCGTGGGCCTGGCCGGCTTCGACTGGGGTGTGCTCGACATGGAGCACACGCCGCTGGACCTGATGGACCTGGTGCACCTGCTGCAGGCCGTGGGCAACACGCCCATGCAGCCGCTGGTGCGGGTGCCGTGGAACGACACCGTCAACGTCAAGCGCGTGCTCGATGCCGGCGCCGCGTCGCTGCTCTTCCCCTTCATCCAGAACGCCGCAGAGGCCGCGCGCGCGGTGGCCGCCACGCGCTACCCGCCCGAGGGCGTGCGCGGCATGGCGGGCATGAGCCGGGGCTCGCGCTTCGGCACCACGCCCGACCACTTCCGCACCGCCAACGCCCGCATCTGCGCCGTGCTGCAGCTGGAAACGCGCGAGGCCGTGGCCAGGCTGGAAGAGATTGCCGCGGTGCCGGGCTGCGACGCGCTCTTCGTCGGCCCGGGCGACCTCTCGGGCACCATGGGCCATGTCGGCCAGCTCACCCACCCCGAGGTGATGGCGCTGATGGCGGATGCCGCGCGCCGCGCCCGCGCGCTGGGCATGCCCATAGGCACCGTGGGTGGCAATGCCGAGACGGTGGCCGCCTACCGCGCCATGGGCTACGACTTCGTGGCCGTCGCGTCCGACCTCGGGCTGCTGATGCGCGCGGCCCAGGCCGCCGCGCAGGCCCTGCGTGCCATCGATGCGCCGGCCGCACCCGCAGGCACGGCGGCAGCAGCGCCCGCACCCGTGCCGCGGCCCGAGGGCTACTGATGGCGCAGGTGCAGCTGCGGGCGGTGGCCAAGAGTTATGGCCCCGTGAAGGTGATCCATGGCATCGACCTCGACATCCGCCATGGCGAGTTTGTCGTCTTCGTCGGGCCCAGCGGCTGCGGCAAGAGCACGCTGCTGCGCATGATCGCCGGGCTGGAGCCCATCACCGGCGGCGAGGTCTGCATCGACGGCGAGCGCGTCAACGACCTGCCGCCGCGCCACCGCGACATCGCGATGGTGTTCCAGGACTACGCGCTCTACCCGCACAAGACCTTGTACGAGAACATGGCCTTCGGCCTGCGCCTGCGCAAGACGCCCGAGCCCGAGATCGCGCGCCGCGTGGCCGATGCCGCCAAGCTGCTGCGCATCGCGCACATGCTCGACCGCCGGCCGGCGGCGCTGTCGGGCGGCCAGCGCCAGCGTGTGGCCATTGGCCGCGCCATCGTGCGCGAGCCCAAGGTCTTCCTGTTCGACGAGCCGCTGTCCAACCTGGACGCGCAGCTGCGCAACGAGATGCGCAGCGAGATCAAGCGCCTGCACCAGCGCCTGGGAGCGACCATCATCTACGTCACGCACGACCAGACCGAGGCCATGACGCTGGCCGACCGCATTGCCGTGCTCAGCGGAGGACGGCTGATGCAGTACGACAGCCCCGACGGCGTCTACAACCGGCCCGCGGCGGTGTTCGTGGCCGGCTTCACCGGCGCGCCGCCCATGAACCTGGGCGATTGCACGCTGGCCGGCCGTCGGGCCGACCTGGGCGGTGCCGCCGTCGAGCTGCCGGCGGCGCTGGCCGAGCGTGCTGCGAACGCACAGGCGCTGAAGTTCGGCGTGCGGCCCGAGAACATCGCGCTGCTGCCCACGGAAGGCGCGCAGCGCGTGCCGGCCCAGGTGTCGCTGCTGGAGCCGCTGGGCGCCGAGACCCTGATCACGCTGCGCATCGGCGGCGCCGAGATGGTGGCGCGCGGCCCCGCCGCGTTTCGCCAGCCGCCGGGCACGGCGCTGGAGGTCTGGCTGCACCCGCAGCACCTGCACCTCTTCGACGCCGCCAGCGGCGCGGCGATCTGAGGGCGGCGCCGTGCGCACGTTGCTGGCCCTGATGCTCGCGGCGCTGCTGTGCGGGCTGGCCGCGCCGGCGCAGGCACAAACAGCGGCACAAACAGCGGCACCAACAGCGGCACCGACACAGGCGCCCATCAAACTGCGCGTCTTCGCCGGCGGCGCCAACCAGCGCCCCGACCTCATGCGCCTGCTGTTCGCCGAGTACAGCAAGTTGCACCCGGGCGTGCAGATCGAGACCGAATCGGGCGGTGCCACCAGCGACCTGCAACGCCAGTACCTCAGCACGGTGCTGAACGCCCGCGACCCGTCCATCGACATCTACCTCATCGACATCGTCAACCCGGCGCAGTACTTCGGCGCCGGCTGGCTGGAGCCGCTGAACGCCTACCTCGGCACGCCGGCCCAGGTGATGAAGGACTTCCTGCCGGCCTATGCGGCCAGCAACGTCATCGACGGGCAGATCGCGGCAATGCCGGCCTTCGCCGACGCGATGTTCATGTACTACCGGCGCGACCTGCTCGAGAAGCACCGCATCGCGCTGCCCAGGACCTGGGACGAGCTGGGCGCCGCGGCGCAGCAGATCCGCGTGGCCGAGGGCGACCCCAGGCTGCAGGGCTTGTCGATACAGGGCGCGCCGGTGGAAGGCGCCGTCTGCACCTTCCTGCTGCCCTACTGGAGCCAGGGCCGTGAACTGAACGACGCCGCCGGCAAGCTGACGCTGGACCGCGCGGCGGCTGCACGCGGCCTGCAGCAGTGGCTGAAGCTGGTGGACCAGGGTGCCATCAAGCGCAACGTGGCCGAGGTGAAGACGCCGGACACCGTCAACGAGTTCAAGGCCGGGCAGGTGGTCTTCGGCATCGGCTGGGGCTTCGCGTGGGACCGTTTTGCCAGCGACGCCGATTCGCGCGTGAAGGGCAAGGTCGGCGTGATGCCGGTGCCGGCGATGACCGGCGGCCAGAGCGTCACCTGCCTGGGCGGCTGGCAGTGGGCCGTCAGCGCCTTCAGCCGCCACAAGGCCGAGGCGGCGCGGCTGGTGCAGTTCATGGCCAGCCCGGCGGCCAGCCGCTTTCTGGCGGTGCGCGGCTCGCTGCTGCCCACCAGGCTGGCGGCCTATACCGCGCCCGAGGTGCTGCAGGCCGTGCCCTGGTTTGCCGATGCCGCCACCGTGGTGGCCGGTGGTCGCAGCCGGCCCGCTTCGCGCGACTACGGCCAGGTCAGCGACGCCATACGCACCAGCACCAGTGCCGTGCTGGCGCGCAGCAAGACGCCCGAGCAGGGCGTGGCGACGATAGGCTCGCGCCTGGCGCGGGTGATGCGATGAAACGCCAGCCCGGCTGGGCCGAGCGCCTGCGCGACCCCGACGAAAAGACGCTGGGCGTGCTGCTGCTGGCGCCGGCCTTCGTGCTGCTGGCGCTGATCGTGGTCTACCCCATAGCCAAGCTGTTCTGGAACAGCTTCTTCGACCTGCGCCTGTCGGGCGGCCGTGGCGTGCGTTTTGTCGGCTTCGAGAACTACCTGCTGGTCTTTGCCGACGTCGACTTCTGGAACGCGGCCGGCAACACCGTGCTCATCACCGCCGTCACCGTGCCCGGTGCGCTGGTGGTGGGGCTGGCGCTGGCGATGCTGGCCAACCTGCCGTTCAAGCGCCAGTGGCCGGTGCGGCTGGCGCTGCTGCTGCCCTGGGCCTTGCCGCTGTCTTTTGCGGGCCTGATCTTCGCGTGGTTCTTCCACACCGAATACGGCGTGGCCAACGACGTGCTGCGCCGCATCGGCCTGGGCAGCAGCGAGGAGCCCAGGATGTGGCTGCTGCAGCCGGCCTGGGCGATGGCGGCGATCTGCCTGACCATCATCTGGAAGACCAGCTCCTTCATGGCGCTGATCCTGCTGGCCGGCCTGCAGATGATTCCGAAGACGCTGTACGAGGCCGCCGAGGTGGACGGTGCCAGCCGCTGGCAGCAGTTCTGGCAGATCACCATTCCCATGCTCATGCCCAGCATCGTGGTGGCGCTGATCTTCCGCACCATCACCGCGCTGCAGACCTTCGACATCCCGTACACGATGACGCGCGGCGGCCCCGGCGACAGCACCGAGACGCTGGCCATGCTGATCCACAAGACCACCATCGACTACCTCGACGTCGGCTACGGCAGCACGCTGGCGGTGTGCATGTTCGTGATCGCCATGTGCATCACGGCGGTCTACCTCAAGCGCGTGGGGAACGCGGCATGAGCGCGGCGGCATGAAGGCGGCGGCATGAACGTGGCAAGCTTCCCCGACAACGGCCGTGCGCTGCGCCTGCTGGCGGCGGCCATCGTGGTGCTGAACGGCTTCTTCCCGGCGCTGTGGATCCTCTTCACCTCGCTGAAGACCGAGACCGAACTCGTCAGCAAGCCCATCACCTGGTGGCCGCAGGCCGCGACGCTGAACAACTACGTGCAGGCCTTCACCGAGCAGCCGCTGCTGCGCTACCTGGGCAACAGCCTGGCGGTGGCCGGGGGCGCCACGCTGGTGTCGCTGGTGGTCAGCGGCCTGGCGGCCTATGCCATCGCGCGGCTGAACCTGCGGCGGCGCCAGCTGATCCTGACCTGCATCGTCGCCAGCTCGATGTTCCCGCTGGTCACGCTGCTGGTGCCCATCTTCGAGACCCTGCGCTCGCTGGGCCTGCTGAACACCTACACCGCGCTGATCCTGCCCTACACGGTGCTGAACCTGCCGGTGTGCACCCTGGTGCTGGTGAGCTTCTTCCAGAGCATCCCCAAGGACCTGGAGAACGCCGCCATGATCGACGGCTGCACGCGCATGGGTGCGCTGTGGCGCGTGGTGCTGCCGCTGGCGGCGCCCGGCGTCTTCACCGCCGGCATCCTGGCCTTCGTCAACGCCTGGGACGAGTTCCTGCTGGCGCTGTCGCTGAACTCCAGCCCGGGCATGCGCACGCTGCCGGTGGGCATCACGCTCTACCAGGGCGAATTCACGTTTCCGTGGCCGGTGATCTCGGCGGCACTCATCGTGGCCATCGTGCCGGTGGCCGTGCTCATCGCCCTCTTCCAAGAACGCGTCGTGGGCGGCCTCACGCAAGGCGGCCTGAAAGGTTGAACACACATGGGCGAGACACTGCGCTACGGCATCATCGGCTGCGGCAGCATGGGCCGCGAGCACATCGAGAACCTGCAGGCCATGGGCGGCGTGACGGTCACCGCGCTGGCCGACCCGCACGCGCCCAGCCGCGACGCCGCGCTGGCCTGCTGCCGCGGCAGCCAGCCGCAGGTCTTCGCGCACCACCGCGAGCTGCTGCACAGCGGCCTGTGCGACGCCGTGGTGATTGCCACGCCCAACTTCACGCACGTGGAGATGCTGCGCGACGCGCTGGCGCTGCCGGCGCTGCATGTGCTGGTGGAAAAGCCGCTGGTCACGCGCATCGACGACGGCGTGGAGCTGATGCGCCGCGCCGAAGGCCGCAGCGGCATCGTCTGGGTGGCGCAGGAATATCGCTACATGCCGCCGGTGGCCGAGTTGATCCGCATCGCGCACGAAGGCGGCGTGGGGCGCCTGCACCAGGTGGCCATCCGCGAACACCGCGAGCCCTTCTATCCCAAGGTGGGCGACTGGAACCGTTTCACGGCCAACACCGGCGGCACGCTGGTGGAGAAGTGCTGCCACTACTTCAACCTGATGGACCTGGTGCTGCGCGAGCAGCCGCTGCGTGTCTTTGCCAGCGGCGGCCAGCGCGTGAACCACCTCGACGAGCGTTATGAAACGCCGCAAGGCCCGCGCACGCCCGACATCCTGGACAGCGCGTTTGTCATCGTCGAATACCCCAGCGGTGCGCGTGCCAGCCTCGACCTGTGCATGTTCGCCGAGGGCAGCACCGACAACGAACACCTCGTCGTGGTGGGCGACGAAGGCAAGCTCGAAGCCCTGCTGCCCAGCCTGACGCTGCGCCACAGCCGGCGCGAGGACTGGGGCCGCCGCGACGCCTGGGGCCAGCCCTCGGGCACCGGCAAGGGCGTCAGCGTGCGGCGCGTCTGGGACACGCGCATCAAGTACGCCGGCGCGCACTTCGGCGCCAGCTACATCGAGCACCAGCACTTTGCCGCCGCCATCCGCGAGGGCCGGCCGCCGGAGATTCCGCTCGAAGAAGGCCTGCGCGCGGTGGCTGCCGGCCTGGCGGCGCACAAGAGCATCGACGAAGGCCGCGTCGTGGCGATGGACGAAGTGCTGCCCGCAGGCTGGTGAGGCCGCGATGAACCACGCCACCTACCCCAGCCTGCGCGGCCGTGTCGTCTTCATCTCGGGCGGCAGCTCGGGCATCGGTGCCGAACTCGTGCGCGCCTTCGCGCAGCAGGGCGCGCGCGTGGCCTGCTGCGGCACCAAGGCCGACGGCGGGCAGGCCTTGATCAACGAGCTCACGGCCGCAGGGCTGCCTGCGCCCTGGTACGCCGCCTGCGATGTGCGCGATGCCCATGCCTACCAGGCGCTGCTGCGCCGTGTGGTGGACGAACTCGGCGCCATCCGCGTGCTCGTCAACAACGCCGGCCGCGACGACCGGCATGCGATGGAAGACGTGACGCCCGAGATGTGGGACGAGCGCCTGGCGCTGAACCTCAAGCACTACTTCTTCGCCATCCAGGCGGTGGCGCCGGCGATGGCGGCTGCCGGTGGCGGCAGCGTCATCAACATGGGCAGCGTGAGCTGGATGCGCGGCCGCCCCAACCTGGTGGGCTACACCACCGCCAAGGCCGGCATCCTGGGCCTGACGCGCACGCTGGCGCGTGAGCTGGGGCCGCGCCAGATCCGCGTCAACGCGCTGGTGCCCGGGGCCATCGTCACCGAGCGCCAGACGGCGCTGCACCGCGATGCCGCGGCCGACCAGGCTTTTCTCGACGCGCAGTGCCTGAAGGTCCGTCTCGATGCCGGCCACGTGGCGCGCGCCACGCTGTTTCTCGCCGCCGACGACAGCGACGGCATGACCGGGCAGCATGTGCTGGTGGATGCCGGGATTGCGCAGCAGTCGGTCATCACCTGATGGCTATCGAACGGGGGGTGACGTGAAGTCGTCGACCGACGACTGCCGACCACGGTCACCGGCTGTGGAGCGGGATCTCGCCTCGGCCGGCGCCATGCCGGAGTTCGCCCGCAAAGCGCACCCCGGCGGCGTGCGTCCATCGGTCCACGGGACTGCCGGGCGCCTGAACGCTGCCAGGCGCCGCGTCGTCATCCATCAAATCTTGGGCAGGCACGCGCCAGTGACGTGCCCGCGGACCTATGCTGCAGCCCATCGCCACTCGCTTCCTGCCATGCCGGTCTTGCGTGCGACCCTGAAGACACCGCGCCGGTTTTCGCTCAACTGGAGCTACCTGGATGCCATCACCCATGGGGTGTCGGCGATCGATCTGACCGGGCTGGCACTGCGCCGGCTCGACGACGCGCGACAGTTCGCCCGCGAGTACGGCTACGACCTCGAGCAGCCTGCCGTGAGCGCCTACGTGCTCGCCATCCACCGTGAGGCGGTCTGCTTCGTGCGCGAGACCTTCCTCGCGCCCGACCAGCAGGGCCTGATCCCGCCCGAGGTTGCCGAAGCCGCCGAACCGGTGCAGTTGCTGCTGCAGGCTTCGAGCAGCAGCCACCGCGAGGAGCCCACCCGGCTATGGGCCTGCGCGGTGCTGAAGGTCATGCACGGCCTGTTCTACATCGACAACAACCTGAAGCTGCGCCATTTCGAAACCATACGCCGCCAAATTTTCAAGGCGCTGGACGGCGTGCTGCGTCACGACGAGGACGGCGTGCCCTGGCTGTGCGACGGGCAGGTGTGCCTGCCGCTGGTGCACGTCGAACGCAAGCGCCAAAAGAGCCGGCACAGCATCTTGCTGAAGCTGTTGCAGAAGACCGAATACGTGGCTGCCGACATCCACGACCATCTCGGCCTGCGCATCGCGCTGGCCACCCGCATGGAGTGCCTGCTGGCGTTGGACCTGCTGCGCCGCAGTCACGTGATCTCGCTGACCAATCTGGAGGTCAGCCGCACGCGCAACACCTTGGTCGATCTGGCGTTGGCCAAGCAGGTCTTCAACCGCTACCGGGTGCTCATCGATCGCAGCGTCGGCTATCCGCAGGCCCTGCTCGCGCGCATGGACGCGGACCTGGCGAGGCTCGAAGCCCAGGCGCAGCGCGAAACCGAGGGCACGGCGGGCCACAACCCTCACAGCGCAGCCGGCTTTCGCAGCGTGCAGCTGACCGTGCACAAGATGATCCACCTGCCCGGCTCGGCGCTGGCGACCCGCAAACCCGCCGCGCGGGCGGCTGGCGGCGAGGTGGGCCGGGGCGACGCAGGCGGCGTGGCCCCCGATGTGCCCGACGTGAGCTTCTTCTTCGACTTCGAGATCCAGTTGCTGGATGCCGCCAGCCTGAGCATCAGCCAGCAGGGGGAGGCCAGCCACGAGGCCTACAAGCGTCGACAGGTGCAGACGGCCCGCAGGCGCGTGCTGGGTCCTGGCCTGCTGAGCCTGCTGCGTGAGCTTGCGCCGCACGCCGAAATGGGCGAGGGCTGCGACAGCAGCCTGCCCGGGGCGGCAGGCCTTGCAGCGGATGCAGCTTGAAGCCGGCGCCTGGCCGCCCAGTGCCGGCCCGGCGGTCAGGCAGGTGCTGCGGTCACGGCCGCCGATTCAGCGTCCGCCCAAGCAGACGACCAGGCCCGAAGCGGGAAGAGCCCGGCAAGCCGGGCTCTTCGCAACACCGTGGGCAGGGCTCAGAAGTCGTAGCGCCCCGTGATGCCGAAGTAGCGCTGGTCGTCACGCGGCACGTAGCGCGTGATGGCCGCGCCGGGGTTCTGCTGCACCAGCGTCGAGTACGAGGTGTCGGCCAGGTTCTTGGCTATCACCGAGACGCGCCAGCCCTTGTCGCTGACCAGCGCGAGGCTGGCGTTGACGATGCTGTAGGACTTCTGGAAGGAGTCGGGCTGCTGCTGCAGGTCGAACACCACCTTGCTCTGCCAGCTCAGGTCGGCGCCGTACTCCAGCGTCAGGCCGCCGGCCAGCGCCTGCGTGTACTTCGCGCGCACCGAGCCCTTCCAGTCGGGCGAGAAGGGCAGCGGCTTGCCGTTGATGTCGCAGCTGCTGGCCGCACCCGGCGGGCAGAAGAAGTTCTTCACCCTTGCCTTGATGTGGGCCACGCCGCCGCTGAGCGTCAGCTCGGGGGTCACGCGCGCGGTGAGGTCCATCTCCAGGCCTTCGGTCTGCACCTTGCCGGCGTTGATCAGCCGCGTGACGATGACGCCGTTGACGAGGTCGGGCACGTTGGCCTGGTAGCCGTCGTAGTCGGTGCGGAAGGCGGCCAGGTTCAGGCGCAGGCGGCGGTTCAGCAGTTCGGTCTTCAGGCCGGCTTCGTAGGAATGGCTGGTTTCCGGCGCCAGCACGTTGTCCTGCGTCGGCGACATGTTGAAGAACACGTTGTAGGCCGGGCCCTTGTAGCCGCGCGAGTAGGTGGCGTAGGCCATCATGTCGGGGCTGATCTCGAACTGCGGGCCGACACGGCCGCTCCAGGCGTCTTTCGAGGTCGAGCCGGTGACGCGAGCGCGCGTGGCCGCCACGCCCGGCACACCGGTGGCGCTGGCGGTGCGCTCGTGGTAGTAGGACAGGTCGTCCTGCGTGTAGCGCAGGCCGGCGATGGCGCGCAGTGTCGGCGTGAAGTTCAGCGTCGTCTCGCCGAACAGCGCCGTGCTCTTGTTGCGCACGCCGTAGTTGGCGACACCGAAGTCCAGCGTCGTCGAACCTGTTGAGCAGGGGATCAGCCCCGAGGGCTGCGCCGCCGCGGTGCTGTTCGCGCAGCGTGTCACGTCGCGGCGGTAGGTCTCGTCGTTCTTGCCTTCGAAGACGAAAAGGCCGGCCACGTACTCGGCGAACTGCTTGTGGGTGCTGGCCACGCGCAGTTCGGCCGATGTCTGCGTGAAGTCGAGGTCGCCGCGGTCGTCGGACTTGTGGAAGCCGGCGTTGCGGTAGGGCTGGGGCAGGCGGTCCAGGTCCTGGAACTGCGTGTTCTTCCAGGTGCGCCGGGCCAGGATGCCGGTGATCTGGTGCGCGGTGAGCTGGTAGTCCACCTGCGCCGAGATGCCGGCGTTGGTGTCCTGCACGCGGGTCTTCAGGTCGGCGTTGATCTGGCGGTTTTCCGGCCCCGGCACCACCGGCGCCAGCGCGGCGGCGAACAGCGGGTTGTTGGTCACCGAGTTGGTCGGGTAGCTTTGCACCGTGGTCGACACCGGCACGCCGGTGGGCGTGGTGTCGGTGGCCTTGGAACGGTCGGCGATGAGCACGATGCTGGTGTTGCGCGCGGGCGTGATGTCGAGGCGGCCGCGCACGCCCTGGCGGTCGTAGCCGTTGACCTTGGAGCCGTCGTAGACGTTGGTCACGTTGCCGTCGTACTTGGCGTCCATGAAGGCGATGGAGCCGCGCACCAGGTTCGCCGCCAGTTCGCCGTTGGCGCCCAGGCGCACGCGGCGCTCGCCGCCCTGGAACCAGCCCAGGTCGACATAACCGCCGGGCTCCTTGCCCGGCGCGCGCGTGATGATGTTGATGACGCCGGCGCTGGCGTTCTTGCCGAACAGCGTGCCCTGCGGCCCGCGCAGGATCTCGATGCGCTGCACCTCCACCAGGTCCAGCGTGGCCTGGCCCGGGCGCGCGGTGACCACGCCGTCCAGCACCATCGACACCGTCGGCTCCACGCCCGGCGAGGTGCTGATCGTGCCGACACCGCGGATGAACAGCGAGCTGTCCTTGTTCGAGGCGTTGGTGCGGAAGTTCACCGTCGGCGTCTGCTGCGTGATCACCGAAAGGTTGTTGAGGTTGGCCTCTTCCAGCGTGCCGCCCGAGAGCACCGACACCGCTATCGGCGTGCTCTGCAGCGGCTGCAGGCGCTTGGTGGCGGTGATGGTGATGGTTTCCAGCTGCGTGGCCGTCTGTTGCGCCAGCGCGGGCAGCGCGGCAAGCAGCGCCAGGGCCAGGGGCAGCCGGCGCGAGGGCAGGGCGGTGGGGCGAAGGGGCATGACATCTCCTTTTTCGCCGCGGCCGCGTCGGGCGGGTCGGCGGTTTGTGTTAGCGCTAACAAAGGCGCGTGGAGACCATAGCACCGCGCCGATGTGGCGCGTATCGCGGCAAACCCGGGGCCTGGGGGGGCGGTCCTCAGCGCTGGATGTCGCCCAGGCAGAGGTACTTCAGCTCGACGTAGTCGTCGATGCCCTGGCGCGCGCCCTCGCGCCCCAGGCCGCTTTGCTTGACGCCGCCGAAGGGCACCTCGGCGGTGCTGATGAGGCCGGTGTTGATGCCCACCATGCCGTACTCCAGCGCTTCGCCCACGCGGAAGATGCGGCCGATGTCGCGGCTGTAGAAATAGCTCGCCAGGCCGAACTCGGTGGCGTTGGCTGCGGCGATGACTTCCGCCTCGGTCTCGAAGCGGAACACCGGCGCCACCGGGCCGAAGGTCTCTTCGCGCGCGCAGAGCATCTCGTCGGTGACGCCCGACAGCACCGTGGGCGTGAAGAAGCGGGGGCCCAGGCTGGCATCACGTTCGCCGCCCAGCACCAGCTTCGCGCCCTTGGCCAAGGCGTCGGCGACGTGCGCTTCCACCTTGGCGATGGCCGCGTCGTCGATGAGCGGACCCTGCTGCACGCCGGCGGCAAAGCCGTTGCCCACGGTGATGGCCGCGGCCCTCGCCGCCAGCTTCTCGACGAAGGCGTCGTGGATGCCGGCCTGGGCGTAGATGCGGTTGGCGCAGACGCAGGTCTGTCCGGCGTTGCGGTACTTGCTGGCCAGCGCGCCTTCGACGGCGCTGTCCAGGTCGGCATCGTCGAAGACGATGAAGGGCGCGTTGCCGCCCAGCTCGAGGCTCAGTTTCTTGATGGTGGGCGCGCACTGCCGCGCCAGGATGCGCCCGACCTCGGTGCTGCCTGTGAAGGACAGATGGCGCACCACGTCGGAACTGCACAGCACCTTGCCGATCTCGATGCTCTGTTCGGCATCGGCCGTGATGACGTTCAGCACCCCCGCGGGCATGCCGGCACGCTGCGCCAATTCGGCCACGGCCAGCGCGGAGAGCGGCGTCTGCTCGGCGGGTTTGATGATCACCGGGCAGCCCGCGGCCAGTGCCGGCGCCACCTTGCGCGTGATCATCGCGATGGGGAAGTTCCACGGCGTGATGGCGGCGCAAACGCCGATGGGCTGCTTCAGCACCAGGTAGCGCTTGTTGTTGTCGGTGGTGGGGATGGTCTCGCCGTAGACACGCCGCGCCTCTTCGGCAAACCACTCGATGAAGCTGGCGCCGTAGACCACCTCGCCGCGGGCCTCGGCCAGCGGCTTGCCCTGCTCGGCGGTCATGATGCGCGCCAGGTCGTCGGCGTGGCGGTGCAGCAGCGCGAACCACTTCATCATCACCGCGGCACGTTCCTTGGCGGTGCGCGCGCGCCACGCCGGCCAGGCCTTTTCGGCAGCCGAGATGGCCGCTGCGCAATCCACCGCGCCCAGCTTGGCCACCTGGGCCAGTTCCTCGCCGGTGGCGGGGTCGGTGACCGCGAAGCGGGCGTTGATGTCCTGGCCCGTGACCCAGGCGCCGCCGATCAGCGCTTCGGTCTTCAGGAGGCCGGGGTCTTCCAGCTGCGACAGGGGTGATGTCTGGGTGTTCATGCTCGCCATTCTGTACCGCCGCCGGATCTCAGGCCCAAGCGGCCCTGCAGGGGCGGGAACCCTAGAATTCAGCCCTTTCCTCCAGCCCTTGCCGCGCCCCATGAAAGCCTCAGAGATCCGCTCCACCTTCCTGAAGTTCTTCGAGAGCAAGGGCCACACCGTCGTGGCCAGTTCACCGGTGGTGCCCGGCGACGACCCGACGCTGCTGTTCACCAACGCCGGCATGAACCAGTTCAAGGACGTGTTCCTGGGCTTCGACAAGCGCCCCTACAGCCGCGCCGCGACCAGCCAGAAGTGCATACGCGCCGGCGGCAAGCACAACGACCTGGACAACGTGGGCTACACCGCGCGCCACCACACCTTCTTCGAGATGCTGGGCAACTTCAGCTTCGGCG
>LNFM01008756.1_pt1 | contig 31838 bp, 30 predicted proteins | sample 596031 | NCBI WGS metagenome assembly LNFM01 (sample SAMN04254537, study PRJNA301005) | activated carbon metagenome | isolation source: dual media filters at the Ann Arbor, Michigan drinking water treatment plant | place: USA: Ann Arbor | reverse complement strand
CCGACATGGCGGCGCACCGTCCAGTAGGCCCGATAGCGCTCTTCGTCGGTGTCGAGATAGGCGGACAGGAAGCGCTGGCGCAGCGCGTGACCGCCGCGCAGGTTCACCACCGTCGCGAGCTGGCTGCCCACTTCGATGGCCCGACCCGTGTACAGGCGCTGGACCTGGGTGACGTCGATGCGCGGCACGGTGGCGTGACCCACCACCACCACGCCGTCGGCTTGAGCGGCCGCCACGCCCGTGAAGAACGCGGCGCTGCCCGACAGGAGGAACTGGCGTCGTTGCATGACCGTCCCTCCTTTCAGAACGACAGGCTGTAGTTGAGGGTCGTCGTGCTGAAGTGATCGTCGTGCAGCACCGGCCGCCCCGGGGGCGTGTCGAGCAGACGCGAGACTTCGCCGACACGGGTGTGCGCCCATTCCAGCTTCAGCATGCCGCCCCAGGGGGCGCTCCAGGAGGTTCCCAGCGCCCAGGTCTGCTGGTCGGCTGCATAGATCGATTCGGCGAACAGGCGCTGCGAGGCGTTGATCTGCGCCGCGCCGGGCACGATCGCCGGCAACTGCACGGCGATCAGCTTGCGGTACATGTCCATCTGCGGGTCGTGGGTTCGCAGCCACCCATAGCTCACGTAGGGTGTGAAGGCCTCGATGCTGCGGGCCAGCGCGAAGTAGCCGCCCGTGGTGTTGGCGCCGATGGTGGTGCGCAGCTGGCGGTTGCGCGCCACCTCGGCCGTCACGCGCCAGCCGCCGCTGAACTGGTGATCGATACCGACGGTGGTGATGATGTTGTGCAAGCGGTCGACGGTCTCGATCGGCGGACCCGGCAGGGCTTCATTGACACGGAAGTAGCCCAGTCCCGGAGCGAGCTGCACGAAGGGCAGGCTGACCGGCAAGCGGCTGCCGTCGCGGGGCTTGGTGCGGGCGTCGTTCACGCTCAGGCGCAGCGTGGTGTCGGCATGGCGCAGGCTCAGCACGGCGCCGTACAGCCGCACGTCGACGCGGCGAAAGTGAGGCCCTGCCGGCTGCAGCGGTGGCGCTCCGTCGCGGTTCCACAGGCGGGCCGTGGCGCCGATGCGACCGGCGTAGGCGTCGACGCTGACCTCGCTGCCCCCGAACAGGGCAAGCGGCAGCGTGTAGGCCGCGGACAGGCCGTCGAACTCGTTGGGGCAACCGTGCCAGGTCGTAGGCCACGCCGATGTCCAGCGACTCCGAGTGCAGGTACAGCGGCACGCGCATGCGCCCGGCACGCAGCAGCCAGTCGTTGCCCGGCCGCCAGCCGACGAAGGCCCAGGCGGTGGTGAGCGCGGTGCCCTGGTCGCTGTCGGCCGCCGGTGCCAGCTTCAGCTGCAGCGTGGCCGACAGCGCCGGCGTGAAGCGCACGTCGAGCTGGCCGGCCAGCCGGCTTTCGGTCTTCAGGCTGCCGTCGTGGTCGCTGAAGCGCAGGTAGCGGCCGCCGTCCAGCCCGCGGCTCTGTGTCCAGCCCAGCGTGGCGTAGCCCGACAAGGCGTAGTCCACCGCCGCGGCGGGCAGTGCCTGGCCGCCCAGCAGGGCCGCCAGCGTCCAGGCCAGCAGAGCGGGCCTCATGCCAGACCACCCGCGCGCGGCAGGGCCAGGCTGTCGTCACTCCACTCCCGGGCGATGCGCTGCATCTCGCCGTGCATGGCGCCCAGGGCGGCGACGATCTGCGGGTCGAAGTGGGTGCCGCTGTGGGCTTCGATGTAGGCGCGGGCAGCGTCGTGGCTCATGGCGTCCTTGTAGGGGCGGCGGCTGATCAGGGCGTCGTAGACATCGGCCACCGCCATCAGCCGGGCCGACAGGGGGATGTCCCCGCCGGCCAGCCTGTCGGGGTAGCCGGCACCGTCCCAGCGTTCGTGGTGGTGGCGCGCGATCTCCATCCCGTAGTGCAGGAACAGGCTGCCCTGCTGCCCCAGTCGTTCGGCAGCGCGGCGCAGCATCTCCCAACCCTTCATCGAATGTGTTCGCATCACCCCCATCTCTTCGGCGCTCAGGCGCCCCGGCTTGAGCAGGATGCTGTCGGGTATGGCCACCTTGCCGATGTCGTGCAACGGGGCCGAGCGGGCGATGTGGTCGATGTCCTCGTCGCCCAGCCGCACGCCGCTGTCGGGCTGCGCGCTGAGCCAGCGCGCCAGCGTGCGCACGTACTCCTGGGTGCGTCGCACGTGGTGTCCGGTCTGTTCGTCGCGGAACTCGGCGAAGGACACCATCACGTGCAGCGTGGCCTCGCGCAGCTGGTCGACCTCGGCCAGCCGGCTCTGCAGCTCGGTCTGCAGCCAGTGGTTGCGCTGGTTCAGCGCATCGCGCCAGCTCTTGGCCTGCAGCTGCGTGGCCACGCGCGCCAGCACGGTGGTGGCGTTGAAGGGCTTGTGGATGAAGTCGGCGGCGCCGCATTCGAAGCCGCGGCTCTCGTCCTCGGCCTGGTTGAGCGCGCTCAGGAAGAGCACCGGGATGTCCCTGGTGCCCGCATCGTCCTTCAGGCGGCGACAGACCTCGTAGCCGTCGAGCTCGGGCATCATGATGTCGAGCACGATGAGGTCCGGGCTCTGGCGGCGCGCCAGCTCCAGGGCCTTGGCGCCCGACGGCGCCAGCTGCACGCGGTAGCTGGGCGACAGCAGGCCCGACAGCAGCACCAGATTGGCCGGCGTGTCGTCCACCACCAGGATGGTCGGCCGATGGGCACCCTCGCGGGGGGCCAGCACGTGGGCAGCGTCACTCATGTTCATGGCAGGGTCGGGTCCAGGCTGCTGATGGGCCACACGCTCGGGCTGTCGCCGCGCGCGAGGCGCTGACAGGTCACCAGCGCGGCGTCGAAGTCGAAACGCCCCAGCGCGCGCGACAGGTTGCGCCAGGCCACCGGGTCGAGCTGGCGGCGCAGCGTGTCTTCGTGCCGCTGCCACCAGTCGATGGCGCGGCTGTCGCTGTCGGCCAGCAGTGCGGCCAGCTCGTCGAGGTCGGGGGCGGCGACCCCGGCAGGCTGCGCGGGCGCACTGCCCGGCAGGACAGGCGGAAGGACCGGCGGCGGAGCAGGCGCGTCGGCGATGCGGTGGCGCACCGCGGCCAGCGCGACCAGCAGCACGGACAGCCTTTGCTCCAGCGGTGCCAGCAGGCCGCGTGCGGCAGCCGGGTCGCGCAGCTGCGCGGCATGCTCGAGCGCCAGGGCACCGTCGCGCAGCGCGCCGTGGGCCAGCGTGCCCGCCAGGCCTTGCAGCGTGTGCGCGGCACGGGCCAGGCGGTTCCAGTCACCGCGCTCGATCCATACCGCCCAGGCCTCCACGCCATCGGCGTATTCCTCGGCCATGCCGCGCAGCACGCGCCGCGCGAGGGCGGCGTTGCCGCCGCAATGGGCGAGCAGCCGGCCGCGGTCGAGTCCCTCGATGTCCGGCAGTTCGTCGACGTCGACGCTGCCCGGTTCGGCGACCGGAGTGGCGGCGATGGCCGCCTGCCCTGCGGGCCGCGCCCAGCGCGCCACGTCGTCGAAGAAGGACTGCGGATCGAAGGGCTTGGTGATGTAGCCCTGCATGCCGCGGTCCAGGCAGCGCTCGCGCTCGCCGGGCATGGCGTTGGCCGTCATCGCCACGATCGGCAGATCGTCGAAGCGCGCGTCGGCGCGCAATCGCTGCACCGCCTGGGCGCCGTCCATCACCGGCATCTGCAGGTCCATCAGCACCAGGTCGTAGGCCTGCGGGCCGTCGGCTTGCAGGCGTTCGCAGGCCAGCAGGCCCTGCTGGGCCCAGGTGACGTGCACGCCCTGCCCCTGCAGCAGGTCGCGCGCGACCTCGTGGTTGAGCACGTTGTCCTCGACCAGCAGCACGCGCAGGCCCTGCAGGGCGCTGCGCGCCGGCGCTACAGGGGCCGGCAACGCGGCTCGCCCATCGTCCGGCGCGCGCAGGGCGCGGCGCAGGTCGTTCGGCATCACGGGCTTGTCGACGAGCGTCGCGCCGCTGGCCGCCGCGGCAAGCGCCAGCTCCGGGGCGCCATAGGCCGTCATCACCAGCGCGCGCTGCGCAGGCCAGCGCTGGCGCACACGGGCCAGCAGGCGGCCGCCGTCGGTGTCGGGCAGCACCCAGTCCAGCACCATCAGGTCGTAGGGGCGGCCGGCGGCCTCGGCGGCTTCCAGCGCGGCCCAGGCCTGGCGGCCGTCTGCCGCAGCGCTGATGCGGCCGGCGCCAACCCCCACGCCGAGGCTCTGCAGCAGCGCCATCACCGTGGCCAGGGTGTCGGGACGGTCGTCGACGACCAGCACATGCATCGCCGCGAGATGCGGGTCGGCGCAGGCGGGCCCGACGTCGGGTTCGACCGGCAAGGGCACGCGCACCGTGAAGCTCGACCCGGCGCCCGGCGTGCTCTCGACGTCGATGCGACCGCCCATCAGGGCCACCAGTCGCTGGCAGATCGCCAGGCCGAGCCCGGTGCCGCCGTAGCGGCGCGTGATCGACGCGTCGGCCTGGCTGAACTCGCGGAACAGCTGTGCGCGCTGGTCGGCCGTCATGCCGATGCCGCTGTCGCGCACCGTCAGCACCAGCTCGAGGCACTCGCCCGGCGATGCCGAGGTCGGTGCCACGGGCCCGCTGCCCAGGCTCAGCACCACCTGTCCTGCCTCGGTGAACTTGACCGCATTGCCCAGCAGGTTGACGAGCACCTGCTGCAGCCGCAGCGCGTCACCGCGCAGCAGCGCGCGGTGGCCGAGCAGGCTCGCATCGTCGAAGCGGCACAGCAGCTCGAGGCCCTTTTCCTGCGCACGCTGGCGCACCAGGCCGAGCGATCGCGCGGCGAGGTCCTCGACGCGGAAGGCTGCCGCCTCCAGCGTCATGCCGCTGGCTTCGATCTTGCTGAAGTCGAGGATGTCGTTGATGAGCTGCAGCAGGTGCTGCGACGCGGCCAGCGACTTGTCCAGGTAGTTGCGCTGCATCGGCTGCAGCTCGGTGGTCAGCGCCAGCTGGGTCATGCCCATGATGGCGTTCATCGGCGTGCGGATCTCGTGGCTCATGTTGGCCAGGAAGGCCGTCTTGGCGTGCGCGGCGGCTTCGGCCTGGTCGCGTGCGGCAGCCACTTCGGCCTGGGCCGCATCGCGGCGGTGCAGGTCCTGGCTGATGGCCTGGGCCATCTGCTCCAGCGTGCTGGACAGGGCCCGCAGTTCGGTGACTTCGCCGTGCGCGCCTTCGCTGCGCACGTGGTAGCGCCCGGCGGCGTAGTGGCCGGCCAGGTCCACCAGGTCGGACAGCGGCTTCAGCACGTGCCGGCGCATGCCGAACACGGCCAGGCCGACCAGCGGTGCCAGCAGCAGGTTGGCCAGCAAGGTGGCGCCGACGGCGGCGCTGAGGCCCTCGCGGGCTGCCGTCAGGTCCTTCGCGGTGCGCATCTCGACGGCGTCGCCGAGGCGGCCCACCGCCTGCACCAGGTCGGCACGCAGTCTTTCGTACTCGGCCGAGTGCACCAGGTCGATGGCGAAAGCGCGGTCGGGGGTGCCTTCGTCGACGATCTGTCCGGTGTGCCGGTCGTACATGCCCTGCGTGGCGGCGAAGGCCACCTTCTCCAGCGCCTGCAGGGCCCTGGACGCGTCGAGGGCCGCCTGTGCCGCGGCCAGCTCCGAGGCCGTGAAGTCCTGCTGGCGCAGGCGATCGAGCATCGCCCGCGGCGCCATCTGCGGATCGGTGGGCAGGTCGCGCCCCCCGATGCGCGCGCGCCAGAAGGCCGCCTGGCCTTCGTTGACCGGAGCCGCCTTCTCTCCTTGCCAGACGGCCAGGATCTCGTAATAGATGTCGAGGTAGCGGGTGCGCGCGGTGGTGGTGTAGCTCTGCACCAGGGAAGCCAGCAGTTCGGTGCCCTGCACCAGTTCGTCGACCTGCGCATGCGCCGCTTCGGAGCGCGCCACCGCCTGCTCGGTGCGTTCCTGCGCGGCGCGGATGACCCACAGGCCCAGGGTATTGAGCACCAGGACCAGGGCCACCACGCCGAGGAAGGTCCCCGACAGGCGCCTGAGGTCCTTGCCCGGGCGACGGGCAGACGCTGGCGAGGGAGGGGAAGTGCTTCGGACCATGGGTGGGCTGAGGACGTGTGGCAGCGCCAGCGCAAAGCAGGCGCCCCTGGTTATCGGCCCCTGGACCGCCGCACTGGAGTGATTTCTGATCGGCCAAAGTGCAAAGCTGCACCCACGCCGCCCCGCCCCCCTCCGGCGGCGGGGATCAGAAGCCGAACTGCAGCAGCAGCACCGCCGCCACCGCGCTGGCACAGGTCGCCGCGCCGTAGAACCCGATGCGCGCGGCCAGGCCGGTGTGCCAGCCCAGGTCGTGCAGGCTGTGCAGCAGGCGGTGGCAGCCGTGGAACATGAACAGCGAGATCACCGCCAGCAGCGCCAGCTTGCCCAGCGGGTGCGTGGCGAAGGCCAGCGCGCGGTCGGCACGGAAGGTCTCGGCCGGCAGCAGCAGCCCCAGCGGCACCAGGACGCCGGTGATGAGCACCAGCATCGGCCCGATCAGGGCCGACAGCATTCCGCCGGCGCCGAACAGGGCCCAGAACAGGGGTTCGTGCGACCGTCTCATCGCACGGCCATCCACACCACGCCCAGCAGGGCCAGCGACAGCACCGCCGACAGCGCCAGCGCCACGGCGGTGACCGTGCGTGGCGGCAGCTTCGAGTCGGGCATCGTCTTGGGCAGCACCTCGAACCAGGTCAGCGTGTGGAAGAGCAGCGCGACAGTGGACAGCCCGTGCCAGGCCACCGCCCAGGGCGAGGCCAGCGCCGCGCGCCAGGCCTCGAAGGCCTCGGGGCCCTGCGACAGCCGCCACAGGCCGAACAGCAGCAGCAGCGCGTAGGCGGTGACGAACAGCGCCGTCGCTTCGCGCAGCATGTAGCGCACGAAGCGGGGATGGCTTCGCCACCAGCCCGCCATCGGTCGGCGGTGGCTGCGCACGGGGCTTCCGGCGTGACGCGTCATGCGCCGCTCCCGCGCGGCGAGAGCAGCCGCTTCAGGCCCACGTAGTCGAGCGTGCTGGCCACCTTGTCCTGGTTGATGGCGTGCGCAGGGTCGACGCCCTTCGGACAGACCTCGCTGCAGGCGCCCACCAGGGTGCAGCCCCAGACACCCTGTTCGGCGTTGGCGACGTCGCGTCGTGCGTCCCAGCCCCGGTCGCGCGAGTCGGCGTTCCAGCGGTGCAGCAGGGCCAGCGCAGCGGGGCCGGTGAACCGATCGTCCAGCCCGTACTGCGGGCACACCGCGTAGCACAGCAGGCAGTTGATGCACTGGCTGTAGGCGTAGAAGCGATCCAGCTGCTGCGGCGTCTGCAGGCGCGGACCCTGAGACAGCGCGCGCGGTTCGGCCGCCACGGCCCAGGGCCGCACCGACTCCAGGCGGTCGAGGAAGCCGTTCTGGTCGATCACCAGGTCGCGCACGATGGGAAAGTGCCTCAGCGGCTCGACGCGCAGCCGGCCGGCAGGGTAGTCGCGCAGGAAGGCATGGCAGGCCAGCTGCGGCTCGCCGTCGATCATCATGCCGCAGCTGCCGCAGATGGCCATGCGGCAGGACCAGCGGAAGGTCAGGCTGCCGTCGAGGTGGTCCTTGATGTACTGCAGGCCCTGCAGCACCGACATGTCGTCGCGGAAGGGCACACGCCAGCGCTGCCAGCGCGGCGCCTCGTCGGTTTCGGGGTGCCAGCGCAGCACCTCGATCTCGATGTGGCGCTCTTCGGCTTGCTGCGACGGGTTCATGTCAGTACGGCCTGGGTGCCGGCGCCGCCATAGCTGCGGCTCCTGGGTGGCGAGGTGGTGATGGTCACCGGCGCGTGCTCGATGCGGGGCGGCCCGTCGCCCCGGCGCGTGGCCAGCGTGTGCTGCAGGAAACGATCGTCGTCGCGCGTGCCGTAGGCGTCCAGCCGCACGTGGGCGCCGCGCGACTCCTGTCGCTGCAGCGCCGAATGCGCCATGGTCTCGGCCACCTCCAGCATGAAGCCGAGTTCGATCGCCGACAGCCACTCGGTGTTGAAGCTGCGGCTGCGGTCGTCGAGCCTCACCCCGGCGCGCCAGCGTTCGCGAAGCCGGGCCAGCGTGTCACAGGCCGCCTGCATGCCGGCGGCGTCGCGGAAGATGCCCACGCCCTGCTCCATCGCCGCGCCCAGTTCATCCCGCAGCACGGCCACGCGCTCGCCGCGCTCCTGCCGCAGCAGGGCCAGCAGCGGCTCGGCGGCGGCTTCGGCCCGCTGGCTCAAGGCCGCGACATCGAGAGGTGCGGCCGCGCGCGAGAAGGCTGCGGCCCGTTCGCCAGCGACACGGCCGAAGACGACGATCTCGGCCAGCGAGTTCGAGCCCAGCCGGTTGGCGCCGTGGATGCCCACGCTGGAACACTCGCCGGCGGCGAAGAGGCCGGGCATCGAGGTCTCGGTGAAGCGGTTGCAGGCGATGCCGCCCATCGTGTAGTGCACCGCCGGCCGCACCGGGATGGGATGCGTCACCGGGTCGACGCCGACGAAGGTCCTGGCCACCTCGGTGATGAGCGGCAGGCGTTGATGGATCTTCTGCGCCCCCAGATGGCGCAGGTCCAGGTGCACCACCTGGCCCTGCGCGGTGGCGATGGTGTTGCCCTTGCGCTCCTCGTGCCAGAAGGCCTGCGACAGGCGATCGCGCGGGCCCAGCTCCATCGCCTTGGCGCGCGGCCAGGGGTCGGGCGGGCCCAGGCCGTAGTCCTGCAGGTAGCGGCGGCCGTCCTTGTTGACCAGGATCGCACCTTCGCCGCGGCAGCCTTCGGTGATCAGGATGCCGGTGCCCGGCAGGGCTGTCGGGTGGTATTGCACGAACTCCATGTCGCGCAGCGCCACGCCGTGGCGGTAGGCCATGCCCATGCCGTCGCCGGTGACGATGCCGGCATTGGTGTTCTGCGCGTACACCCGGCCGGCGCCGCCGGTGGCCAGCACCACCGAGGGCGCGCACAGCGCGACGCACTGGCCGCTGGCGATCTCGATGGCCAGCACGCCGCCGACGCGGCCCTCGTGCACCAGCAGGTCGGCGACGAAGAACTCGTCGAAGCGGCGTATCGCTTCGTGCTGCAGCGAGGTCTGGAACAGCGTGTGCAGCATGTGGAAGCCGCTCTTGTCGGCGGCGAACCAGGTGCGCTGCACCTTCATGCCGCCGAAGAAGCGCACGTTGATGCGGCCGTCGTCCTGGCGGCTCCAGGGGCAGCCCCAGTGTTCGAGCTGCACCATCTCTTCGGTGCAGTGTTCGACGAAGTACTGCACGGCGTCCTGGTCGCACAGCCAGTCGCCGCCGGAGACCGTGTCGTCGAAGTGGTGGGCCAGCGAGTCGTCGTCGCGGATGACGCCGGCCGAGCCGCCCTCGGCGGCCACCGTGTGGCTGCGCATGGGCACGACCTTGGACACCAGGGCCACCTTCAGGCCCGGGTCGGCCGTCACCGCGGCGATGGCCGCCCGGAGCCCGGCGCCGCCACCACCCACGACCACCACGTCGACGTCGATCGTCTGCAAACAACCTCCTGGTCGGCCTGCCCTGCAGTTCCCGAGGGTAACTCTTCCGGCCCGCAACGCAATCCACGAAAAAAAGCGGACAGCCCCGCGTCCTACCAAAGCAGGAGAAACCAGCCCTTGCCGTGTGTTGTTCGTGGGATGTGCAAGGCGGTGGTGCACTCACAGAATGCGCCCAAGCCGCGACTTCATCGGCGCGTCATGTGTCTCATCACTCTGGGAGTTATCCATGCCTGCCACCTCCGACGACATCCGCTACTGGATCGACACGACGCTCGAGTGCGTGCGCCGTGACCACACCGCCGACTTCAGCCGCGGCGACCAGCGCGGACCCTTCCTCACCGCGCGTGCCCTGGGCATGGCGATGGGGGCGCTGCACGACGGCTACGCGCCGGCTGCCGACCGCCTCCTGACGCTGCCCGCGGCGCCGACCACGGCGCCGGCTTCGCCCCACTGCGCCGGCGCGGCGGCCTGCCACCAGCTGCTGCTGCACCGCTATCCGACGCAGGCGCACAGCCTCAACGAGGCCTGGGACCACTGGCTGCGGCTGCATCCCGCGCTGGACGACATCCCGTCGCAGTCCTACGGGCGCAGCATCGGCGACGCCGTGCACCTGCTCGGCATGGACGACCGGCAGAAGGCGGCGATGGTGACCTACACCCCGGGCGGCCCCTACACGCACGCCGCACCGCCCAACGAGCCGAACCAGCGCTTCGCGGGCTCGGCCTGGGGCACGGTGAAACCCCTGCTGACGACGAGGGTCAGCAACTTCCCCGAGCCGCCGGGCCGCATCAGCAGCACGGTGGTGACGCCCGATGCGCACTTCGCCGCCGACTACCTGAAGGTGCAGAACAAGGGTGCCGCACAGGACCGCGCGCGGCTGGCCCAAGAAGAGGTGAAAGGCATCTTCTGGGGTTACGACGGCCCGTCGGAACTGGGCACCCCGCCGCGCCTGTACCTGCAGGTCGTGCTGGGCGTGCTCGACGAGATCGACGCGCGCAAGCCCGCCGGTCTGACCGACGACGAGGAACTGCTCATCGTCGCCGGCACCGCGCTGGCCATGGCAGACGCCGGGGTCGATGCCTGGCACTACAAGTACTCCGCCGATCACATGATGTGGCGCCCGGCACTGGGCATCCCGCACGGGCTGGCGGGCCGCGCGGCGCCGGAGGCCGGCTGGCTGCCGCTGGGCCGGCCCGACACCAACGGCACGGGTCTGAACCTGACCCCCGACTTCCCGGCCTACCCGTCGGGCCACGCCACCTTCGGTGCCGCCGCCTTCCAGCTGCTGCGCACCTTCCTGGTGGAGAAGAAGCTCGCGGAGTTCGACCCCGACGGCCTGGACAACGTGAGCTTCTGCGCGCGGTCCGACGAGTACAACGGCCGCAACCGCGACCCGCGCGGCGAGCGCCAGCCGCGGCCGGTGCTGCACCAGCACTACGGCAGCCTGTGGAAGGCGATCCTCGACAACTCGCTCAGCCGCGTCTATCTGGGCGTGCACTGGCAGTTCGACGGCGTGACCATCAAGGGCACCGACGTCAAGGGCGAGTTCGGCGTGCCCGAGAAGCCCACCGAGCTCGGCGCCCGCGGCGGCGTCTGGCTGGGTTGCCAGATCGCCAACCAGGTGGCGGTGCAACTGGGTGTGCAAGCGGGAACGATCGCCCAGTCCCAGGTGTAATTTGCTCACACCCCGGGGTCGGGGACCCCGGGGTCGCGGGATTGCTCGCAGGGCTCGCGGCGGGGAATGATGCGCCCATGAAGCCAGAACACACCCCCCGCGAACTGCCCCCGATGTCGGCCGAGGCCGCACGCCAGCTCCAGCTCTGGGAAGATCTGCGCGAGCAGATGCAGAAGCTGCACGCCGAGCTGGAATACACCCGGCTGATGCTCAAGCTGGACGTCAACGGCGGCAAGTGATTCTTCCGGCGCGGCGTCGCGCCGGATCTCTTCACACCGCGACGGCCCCCAGCGCTGCCATGGTGCGCACGCGCTGCCAGTGCACCGCCGCCTGCGGCAGGATCCAGTCGGCGCCGTGCCGGGCCAGTGATACCCGTTCGGCCAGCCAGACGGCATCGCCACCGCGCTCGGCCGCACGCCGCGCCGCGCCGGCGCTGAGGCACCAGGCCCAAGCCAGCAGCAGGTGGGCCACGCCGGCCAGGAAGTCGTCGGCCACGCGGAACGGCGCCTCGGCGTCGCGGGCCGCGCCCGCCCGCACCGCCGTCAGCGCTTCGTGCGCGAAGGCGATCTGCTGGCGCAGCGCCGTGCCCAGCGCGGCATCGGCATCCGCCCCTTCGGCCAGCACGTCGAGCCAGGCCTCGAAGGCCGGCCCCGAAGGTCCCAGCACCTTGCGCACCAGCAGGTCGATGGCCTGGATCTGGTTCGTGCCTTCGTAGATGGCGCCGATGCGTGCGTCGCGCAGCGTCTGCTCGATGCCGTAGTCGCGCAGGAAGCCGTAGCCGCCGAAGACCTGCAGCGCCGCGCTGGCCCCTTCGAAGCCCTGCTGCGAGCAGAAGGCCTTGACCACCGGTGTGAGCAGCGCGGCCTCGGCCGCGGCGGCGGCGCGGCGCTGGGGATCGGGGTGCTGTTCCAGCACGTCGATGACCGTCGCGGCACGGTAGGCCACCACGCGCAGGCCCTCGCTCAGGGCCTGCAGGTCGCGCAGGGTGCGGCGCATGGCCGGGTGCCAGGCGATGGGGTCGGCGGCGGCCGCAGGGGCATCATCGGGGCGGCGCGCGGCACGCATCTGCAGGCGCTCGGCGGCGTAGCGGCGCGCGTTCTGCGCCGCCATCTCCAGGTGTCCGAGGCCCTGCAGGCCGACGTGCAGCCGCGCGGCATTCATCATCACGAACATGGCGCCCAGGCCGCGGTGGGGCTCGCCGACCAGCCAGCCGGTGGCGCCTTCATAGCGCATGACGCAGGTGGCACTGCCATGGATGCCCATCTTGTGCTCGAGGCCGTCGCAGTGCATGGCATTTCGCGCGCCGTCGGGCAGCACCGCGGGCACCAGGGCCAGCGACAGGCCCTTGGTGCCGGGCGGCGCATCGGGCAGGCGGCACAGCACCAGGTGCACGATGTTGTCGCTGAGGTCGTGGTCGCCACCGCTGATGAAGATCTTGCCGCCACTGATGCGCAGGCTGCCGTCGGCCTGCGGCGTGGCGGCGGTGCGCACCAGACCCAGGTCGCTGCCGGCCTGCGGCTCGCTCAGCGCCATCGCCGCCAGCCATTGCCCGCTGACGAGTCTGGGCAGGTAGGCCTGGCGCAGCGCCGGGCTGCCGTGCGCCTTGAGGGTCTCGTAGGCGCCGTGCAGCAGGCCCGGGTACATCACCCAGGCGTGGTTGGCGGCCACCAGCATCTCGAACAGCGCGGCGTTCAGGACCTGCGGCAGGCCCTGCCCGCCGAGTTCGGGATCGCAGGCCAGCGCCGGCCACCCGCCTTCGACGAAGGCGGCCCAGGCCTGCGGGAATCCTGCCGGCGTCTTCACGCGCCCGCCTTCCAGCCGGCAGCCTTCGCGGTCGCCCGGCGCATTCAGGGGCTGCAGCACCTCGCCGGCGAAACGCGCCGCCTGCTGCAGCACTTCGGCGGCGGTGTCGGTGTCGAGGTCGGCGAACAGCCGCGTCTCGCGCCAGTCGTCGGGAGCGCGCAGCACCTCTTCGATGACGAAGCGCATCTCGCGCAGCGGGGCGTCGTAGCGGTACATCAGCGTTCCTTCAAGCCGCCGGCCGTTGTGCGCCGAGGTAGGTGTCGATGACACGCGGGTCCTGCGCCAGCGCGTCGGCCGGGCCGTCCAGCACGATGGCGCCGGTCTCCAGCACGTAGCCGTGGTCGCTGACGGCCAGCGCGGCGCGCGCGTTCTGCTCGATCAGCAGGATGCTGGTGCCCTGCTCGCGCAGCTGCTCGATGATGCGGAAGATCTCGCGCACGATGAGCGGCGCCAGGCCCAGGCTGGGCTCGTCGAGCATCAGCAGCTTGGGCGTGGACATCAGCGCGCGACCCACCGCGAGCATCTGGCGCTCGCCGCCCGACAGCGTGCCGGCCATCTGCTCGCGGCGCTCCTTCAGGCGCGGGAACAGCGTGTAGACGCGTTCGATCTCACGCTGCCAGTGCGGCACGCGCTGCTTCATGGCGCGGTAGCCGCCCAGCACCAGGTTGTCCTCCACCGGCATGGTGCCGAACAGTTCCCGCTTCTCGGGCACCAGGGCCAGGCCCATCATCACGCGATCTTCCAGCGTGGTGTCGGCCAGGTCCTGGCCGTCGAAGACGATGCGCCCGCGCGAGGGCAGGATGCCGATCAGCGCCGCCAGCGTGGTGGACTTGCCGGCGCCGTTGGGGCCGATCACGCTGACCACCTGGCGTTCTTCCAGCCTGAAGTTCAGGCCGGTCAGCACCTCGGCGCGACCGTAGCCGGCGTGCAGGTCGGTGACGTCGAGCAGGGCCATCAGTGTTCCGTCCCGAGATAGGCAGCGCGCACGGCCGGGCTGGCCTGCACCTCGGCCGGCGTGCCTTCGATGAGGCGGGTGCCGAACTCCATCACCACCACGCGGTCGGCCAGGTTCATGACGAAGTCCATGTCGTGTTCGACCAGCAGCAGGCTCATGCCTTCGGCCTTGAGCTGCCGCAGCACGCCGGCCAGGGCCTGCTTCTCGTGGTGGCGCAGGCCGGCGGCAGGCTCGTCCAGCAACAGCAGCGCGGGGTCGGTGGCCAGGGCGCGAGCGATCTCCATCAGCCGCTGCGGGCCCAGCGGCAGGTTGCCGGCCAGTTCGTGCATGCGGTCGGCCATGCCGATGCGCGCCAGCTGGCGTTCGGCCTCGGCGAAGACCTGGCGCTCCTCGGCGCGGTCCAGCCGCAGCATGGCCTGCACCACGCCTGACTTGCTGCGGCCGTAGGCGCCCAGCGCGACGTTCTCCAGCACCGTCATCTCGGGGATCATCTTCACGTGCTGGAAGGTGCGCGAGATGCCCAGCCGCGCGGTTTCACGCGAGGGCTGGCCCCCGATGGACTGGCCGCGCCAGCGCACCGCACCCGCACTGAGCGAGAGCACGCCGGTGATGAGGTTGAAGGTGGTGGACTTGCCGGCGCCGTTGGGGCCGATGAGGGCCACGATGTCGCCGGCGTGCATCTCGAAGCTCACGTCGTTGACCGCCACCAGGCCGCCGAACTGCTTGCGCACGGCGTCCACCTCGAGCAGGCGCTCGCCGCGCGCCGGCTTGTCGCGCTGTGCCAGCGGGGGTGCGCCGTCCCAGTCCTTGCGGCGCACGGGGGCCGGCCGCCAGCGGCCGACGAAGCTCCACAGGCCGTCGGGCGCGTACTTCAGCACCACCACCAGCACGATGCCGAAGACGATGGTCTCGAAGTTGCCGCTGGTGCCGATGAGTTGCGGCAGCAGCACCTGCAGTTCGTCTTCCACCAGCCGCACCACGGCCGAGCCCAGGAAGGCGCCCCAGACCTGGCCCACGCCGCCCAGCACGGCCATGAAGAGGTACTCGATGCCCTTGTTGACGCCGAAGGGCGAGGGGCTCACGCTGCGCTGGAAGTGCGCGAACAACCAGCCCGACACGGCCGCCAGCAGCGCGGCCAGCACGAAGGCGGTGAGCTTGTAGCGGAAGGTCGAGATGCCCATCGCCTCGGCCATCGTCGAGCCGTTCTTCAGCGAGCGGATGGCGCGACCGGGGCGCGAGTCGAGCAGCCGGATGACGGCCAGCGCGGCCAGCAGCGCGATGACCCACACCAGCGGATGCAGGCCGCGTCCGGTGCCGAGGTCGACGCCGAAGATCGACATCGGCGGAATGCCCAGGATGCCGTCGTACTTGCCCAGCCATTCCATGTTGGCCATGGTGTAGTTCAGCGCCAGGCCCCAGGCGATGGTGGCCAGCGGCAGGTAGTGGCCCGACATGCGCAGCGTGAGCGCGCCCAGCAGCAGCGCCGTGGCCACCGACAGCGAGGCTCCGATCAGCAGCGTGAGCCAGGGCGAGACGCCCAGTTTGGTGGCCAGGAAGGCGGCGGTGTAGGCGCGAAGGACGTGAGCCCGGCCACGCCGGTGAGCAGCACCAGGCCCAGCGCCACCATCGAATACAGGCCGATGTAGATGCTCTGCGTGATCCAGAAGTCGGGCACCGGCAGCGCGGGCAGCAGCAGCATGAGCGCCGCGAAGGCGGGAAAGGCGAAGCGCATGGTCAGTCCCGCACGGCCGTCCCGAAGGGACTGACAGCCCCCTTGGGGGGCAGCGAACGAAGTGAGCTTGGGGGCGTCATGATCTCAGTGTTCTTCCGAGTGCGGGTCGCGCAGCGAGCGCCACAGGAGCACCGGCAGGATCGCGCCGAACACGATCACTTCCTTGTAGGCACTGGCCCAGAAGGAGCCGAAGCTTTCCAGCAGACCCACGCCCAGCGCACCCACCAGGGCCAGCGGGTAGCTCGACAGGCCGGCGAAGACCGCTGCCACGAAGCCCTTCAGGCCGATGAGGAAGCCGCTGTCGTAGAACACCGTGGTGGTGGGCCCGATGAGCAGGCCCGACAGCGCCCCGATGAAGGCCGCCATGGTGAAGGACAGGCGCCCCGCACTGCTGCTGCTGATGCCCATCAGCCGCGCGCCGAGCCGGTTCACCGCCGTGGCGCGCAGCGCCTTGCCGGCCAGCGAGCGCTCGAAGAACAGCCACAGCCCGACGATCAACGCCACCGAGGCGACGAAGATGATCAGCGTCTGGCCCGACACGGTGATGCCGGCGAAGGTGAAGCGCTCGTCCCAGAAGCTCGGATTGCGGAAACCTTCGGCACCGAAGAAGTACAGCCCCAGGCCGAGCAGCGCGAAGTGCACGCCCACCGAGACGATGAGCAGCACCAGCACCGTGGCGTCGGCCAGCGATTCATAGGCCAGGCGGTAGATCAGCGGGCCGAAGGGCGTGACCAGGGCCACCGTCAGCACGGCCTGCGCCATCAGCGGCAGCCCCTTGGGCGCCAGCCAAACGGCCAGCGCCGAGACCGCCAGCGGCCAGGCCAGCGTGGTGGCGACCTGCTTCAGCAGGCGCAGCGGCGCATGGCGGTGGCGCAGCCCCGAGACCAGGTCGGCCACCGTCACGGCCCCGGCCAGCACGAGCAGGAACCAGACGGTGCCCGGTACCTGTCCGGCCTGCAGCATGGCCAGCGTGAGCGCACCGAACGCGACGAATTCGCCCTGCGGGATGAAGATCACCCGCGTGACGGCGAACACCAGCACCGTGGCCAGGGCCAGCAGGGCGTAGATGGCGCCGTTGGTGAGCCCGTCCAGGGCCAGGATGCCGGCGATCGTCGCGTCCATGAGTTCCTTTGCTGTGGTCTTCGGCCGACCTGGCGAAGCCAGGTCAGCCTGCGACGAAAGTGGCTCGCTGCAGGCGAATCACTTCTCGACGACGAACTGCCCACCCGAGACCTTGAGCATCACGCCCGTCTCGTTGGTGTAGCCCCAGTGGTCGGTCTTGGTCCAGTTCATCACGCCGTGCGAGAAGACGGTGCGGCCCATGTTCTCGATGGCGTCGCGCAGCGCGATGCGGAACTCGGGCGTTCCGGGCTTGGCCGTCTTCAGCGCCACCGGCAGCACCTTCTCGAGCACGATGCGGGCGTCGTAGCCGTGGCCGGCGAACTGGTTGCGCGTGCCCTTGCCGATGGCAGCCTCGTACTTGGTGACGAAGTCGATCGCGACGGCCTTGGACGGGTGGTTGTCGGGCAGCTGCTCGGCGATGACGGCCGGGCCGGAGACGACGAAGCTGCCTTCGACGTCCTTGCCGCCGATGCGCACCAGGTCGGGCGTGGCCGCGGCGTGCGTCTGGTAGATCCTGCCCTTGTAGCCCCGCTCGACCAGCGCCTTGTGCGGCATGGCCGCACCCGAACCCGAAGCCACGACCAGCATGGCGTCGGGGTTGGCGCTGTTGAGCTTCAGCGCCTGCGGGGTGACGCTGGTGTCGGTTCGAGCAAAGCGCTCGGTGGCCACCACCTGGATGCCGCTCTTGGCGGCCTGCGAGCTGAACTCCTTCAGCCACAGCTCGCCGTAGGCGTCGGTATAGCCCAGGAAGCCGACCGTCTTCACGCCCTGCTTCTTCATGTGTTCGATCACGGGGTAGGCCATCACCGCGAAGCCCTGCGGCAGGCGGAAGATCCAGGGCTCCTGCTCGGGCGGCACGCCCACCGGAGCCACCGAGAGCTGCGCCGTCTTCGATTCGGTGATGACCGGCGCGATGGCGGCCGAGACCACGGTGATGGAACCGCCGATGACCAGGTCGACCTTCTCGTCGGTGACGAAGCGGCGCGCGTTGCTGGCGCCCTTGCCGGGATCGGAGGCGTCGTCCAGGATGATCAGGTTGACCTTCTGGCCGGCAACGGTGGGCGGAAACAGCTTGAGCGCGTTGCTCACCGGAATGCCCAGGCCCGAGCCGGGGCCCGTGAGCGACAGCGACACGCCGATGTTGATGTCGGCCCAGACGGGGGTGGCAGCGAACAGGGCGGCCGCGGCCAGGGCGAGCGTCTTGCGAACGAGTTTCATGATTAGTCTCCGGGGGTGGGTGGGAACAGGGCCTCGCGGGCCTTGCAGTGCAGCCGATGGGCTACAGGCACAAGGCCTTGAGGTCTTCGGGAACGGGAATGGCACGGATGCGGCCGCCCTGGGCCTCGTCACGGATGCAGAAGGCACGCACTTCCGTGCCCTCGCACAGCACGGTGTCGCCACGCTTGATCACGTGGCGCTGGCGGCCACCGTGGTGTGCACCTCGATGGTCTCGCCGTAGGTGGCGGGCTTGTAGAACTTGGTGTGGATCTCGAGCAGCGGCGTGCCGATGATGCCGCGTGTCTTCACCAGTTCGCGCCAGGGCGGAATGCCCTGGGCCATGAAGAAGGCCAGCGAGGCCTCGTCCATCCAGCGCGAGAAGTTGGGAAAGAAGACGATGCCGGCGGGGTCGCAGTCGCCGAACTGCACGTTGACCGGGTAGACGTTGCTTTTGCTCATGCTGCTGCTCACCTCGGCGCCATGCGCAGCGCGCCGTCGAGGCGGATCACCTCGCCGTTGAGGTGCGTGTTGGTGACCACGTGCGCGGCCAGCGACGCGAACTCCTCGGGCTTGCCCAGGCGTTTGGGGAACGGGATGGACGCCGCCAGCGACTGCTGCACGGGCTCGGGCAACTCCTTCATCAGCGGCGTGAGGAACAGCCCCGGCGCCACGGTGACCACTCGCACGCCGAACTGCGCCAGGTCGCGCGCCAGCGGCAGTGTCATCGACACGATGCCACCCTTGCTGGCGGCGTAGGCCTGCTGGCCGACCTGGCCGTCGTAGGCCGCGACCGACGCCGTCATCATCATCACGCCGCGCTCGCCGTCTTCCAGCGGTTCGAGCCTGGCGATGCGCGCCGCGGCCAGCCGCACCACGTTGTAGGTGCCCAGCAGGTTGATGCGGATGACGCGTTCGAAGTCTTCCAGCGCCGACGGCGTGCCGTCGCGCGACAGCACGCGCTTGGCGGTGCCGATGCCGGCGATGTTCATCACGATGCGCGGCGTGCCCAACTCGGCCTCGGTGCGGTCGAGCGCGGCCGAGACGGCGGCGCTGTCGGTGATGTCGCAGGCGATGGCGATGCCGCCGATCTCGGCCGCCACGGCCAACGCGTTGGCGGCGTTCACGTCCAGCACGGCCACGCGCGCGCCCTGCGCTGCGAGTTCGCGCGCCACGGCTGCGCCGAGGCCGGAGCCGCCGCCGGTGACCAGCGCCACCTGTCCCTTGATCTGCATGTGTCGTCTCCTTGATGCCTGGCCCGGGCCGATCAGGCGGCCTCGGGGTTCTCGATGAGCAGCGCGATGCCCTGCCCGCCCCCGACGCAGGCCGAGCTGATGCCCCAGCGCGCGCCCGCAGCCTTCAGTTGCCGGGCCACGGTGAGGGTGAGCCGCACGCCGGTGGCGGCCAGCGGGTGGCCCAGCGCGATGGCGCCGCCATGCACGTTGAGCCTGCCGATGTCCAGGCCCAGTTCGCGCTGCACGGCCAGGGTCTGCGCGCCCTGCGCCTCGTTGATCTCGAAGCGCGCGATGTCGGCGAGCTTCAGGCCGGTGCGCTCGAGCAGCAGCCGGATGGCCGGCGCCGGGCCGATGCCCATGATCTCGGGCGGCACGCCCACCGCGGCCGCGGCGGCCACGCGGCCCAGCGGCTGGCGGCCCGTGCGCTGACTCCATTCGCGCGTGGCGCTGCCCGACGCCACCACCGAAGCCGCCGCGGCGTCGGTCAGCGCCGAGCTGTTGCCGCCGGTCTGCACACCGCCGTCGAACACCGGGCGCAGCCTGGCCAGCACCTCGGCCGGGCTGATGCGCGGGTGCGTGTCGCGGTCGGCCACCTCGGCCTTGCCCGACAGGCGCAGGCGGCGCGGCTTGTAGCCGGTGAGTTCGAAGACCTCGTTCTTCTGCACCGGCACGATCTCGCCGGCCAGCCAGCCCGAGGCCTGCGCCGCCACGGCGCGTTCGAAGGACAGCGATGCAAAGGCGTCGACCTCTTCGCGCGTGATGCCGTACTTCTTCGCCAGGTTCTCGGCGGTGACGATCATCGAGACCGCAGCCGGGTCGGTCAGCGCCTCCCACATGTAGTCCTTGAAGGCCGGCGCCACGCCGAGCTTGAAGCCCTGCCGGTGCTCGAAGGCGGCGATCGGGTTGCGCGTCATCGACTCGGTGCCCACCACCAGCGCGCGCTGCACCGCGCCGCTGCCGATCTGCTCGGCCGCCTGGCGGAACAGCTCGAAGCCGGTGCCGCAGATGCGCTGCACGTTGATGGCCGGCACTTCCAGGGGCACGCCGGCGTAGAGGCCGATGTGGCGGGCGACGTAGAACTGGTCGAAGCCGCCCGGCGCCATGTTGCCGGTGATGACGGAGTCGATGCCGTCGGCAGCCACGCCGCCGCGGGCCAGCACTTCACGCGCGGCCTTGATGCCCAGGTCGATCGGGTTGGCGTCCGCGAACGCGCCCAGGTAGTCGACCATGGGCGTGCGCACGCCGTCGAGCATCCAGACGTCGTCAAAGGACTGGAATAGACCTCTTGTCATGTCAGTTACTCCCCAACGTCAGACACGGCCCCAAAGAGCGCACCGACATCAACCAAGCAAACGCCGCGGAACCGGCTTTGCCGGGCCGCTGGCGTTGCCCCCTTGAGGCGGGCTGAGCGTGGACGCAGGACGCCGGAAGGCGTCCTGCGCCTTGCGAAGGCCATCCCGCGATTTCAAGCGGGATGGCGCGCGAAGCGCGTAGGGGGTGGTTCACGACTTCCCCACCTTTCCGGCGCGCTTGGCCAGGAAGTCGCGCACGCGCTGCTTGGCGGCTTCGTCGCCCTGGGCGATGGCCGACATCAGCGACTCGACGAACAGGCCCTCGGCCGGCGCCATCTCGGCGATGCGCGGCAAGGCCTGCGTGATGGCGTAGTTGGACAGCGGCGCGTTGCTGGCGATGCGTGCGGCCAGTTCGAAGGCCTTGGTCAGGCCCTGGCCGTCTTCGACGAGGTAGTTGGACAGGCCCGCGGCCTGGCCTTCGGCGGCGTCGAAGACGCGGCCGGTGAGCATCATGTCGGTCATGCGCGACACGCCCATCAACCGCGGAATGCGCGCCGAGCCGCTGCCACCCACGAAGATGCCGCGCTGGCCTTCGGGCAGGCCGTAGAAGGTGCTCTGCTCGGCCACGCGCAGGTGCGCCGTGGCCGCCAGCTCCAGGCCGCCGCCCACCACCGCGCCGTGCAGCACCGCCACCACCGGCACGGGGCCGAACTGGATCTGGTCGAACACGCCATGCCACAGCCGCGAATGGAAGACCCCTTCGCTGACCGTCTGCTCGGTGACTTCCGACAGGTCCAGGCCGGCGCTGAAGTGCGCGCCTTCGCCGCTGATGACGGCCGATCGCGCGCCGTCGGGCAGGTTGACAAAAGCCGTCTGCAGCTGCTTGACCAACTCGGTGCTGAGGGCGTTGCGCTTGTCGGGCCGGTTCAGGCGCATGTGCACGACGGGGCCGGCCACCTCGATGCGCAGCATCGAAAACTGTGACAGCAGACCGGTGGCGGGGGTGAAGGTGTTCAGCACGGGTGTCCTTGGATGGTCAACGGAGGCGGCATCATCAAGCAGGCGCTGCGGACGGGCTCTGCCCGGCCGCTGGGGTCGCCCCCTTGAGGGGGTGCGGCGAAGCCGCTATTGGGGGTGGTCCACATCACGCCGGGAAGATGACGTCTGCACCGCCCGCGTTGAGCAGTTGCACGTCGGCGACCCGACGGCGCAGCACGGCGCCCTGGTTGATGTAGCCCTTGTCGGTGATCTCGCCGGCTTCGGCCAACGGGGGCTCGGTCAGCAGCAGCGCACGAGCCGGCGTCTGCGACGAGCCCCCGCCTTCGGCCTTCAGCGCCTTCAGCGCCGCGGCGATGCGCGCGCGGCACTCCTCGACGGGCAAGGCGGCCGCGGCGGCGCTGGGGAACACCAGCACGCCGATCTGGTCCTGGTCGTGACCGGTGACCACCACGTCCTGCGCCAGCGGCGAGAGCGCCGACACCACGCGCACGCGCAGCGTGCCCACCGATACCCAGGTGCCCGTGGTGAGCTTGAAGTCCTCGGCCACGCGGCCGTTGAACACCACGCCGCGCTCGGGCCGGCTCTCGTCCTGCAGCAGGCCCGCGTCGCCGATGATGTAGTAGCCCTCGGCGTCGAAGGCCTGCGCGGTGAGCTGCGGGGCGTCACGGTAACCAGGGAAGACGTTGACGCCGCGCACCCGCATCTCGAGCTTCTCGCCGTTGGGAATGAACTTCAGCTCCTGCCCCGGCATCGGCAGACCGATGCAGCCCGCCTTCTCCAGCTTCCAGTGTGCGCTGGTGATGCCGGGCGAGGTCTCGGTCGAGCCCCAGGAGGTGGTGAGCCAGACCTCCTGCCCGCGCGTGCGCACCGCCAGGCGCTGCAGGCGCTCCCAGGTCGCCTGGGGCAAGGCGGCACCGGCATAGAACACGCAGCGCAGCCGCGCGAAGAACTTCTGCGCCAGCGACTCGTCGGCCTCCAGCAGCGGCAGCAGCATGTCCAGGCCGCGCGGCACGTTGAAGTAGATGGTGGGCTGCACCTCGCACAGGTTGCGCAGCGACTTCTCCATCAGCCCGGGCATCGGTCGACCTTCGTCGATGAACATCTGCCCGCCGTTGCGCAGCACCAGGTTGAGGTTGTTGTTGCTGCCGAAGGTGTGGCTCCAGGGCAGCCAGTCGCAGATCACCGGCTTCTCGTGGTCGACGAAGCGCCACACCTGGGCCATCATCTGCTGGTTGGCGCACAGCATGCGATGGGTGTTGATCACGACCTTGGGGTGGCCGGTGGAGCCCGAGGTCAGCAGGTACTTGGCATGCGTGTCCGGCGTGATGGCCTCGAAGGCGGCCTTGACCGCCGGGCCTTCGGCCGTGCGCGTCAGGCTGTCGAAGGACAGCGCCCCGGGGAAGCTCTCGGCGCCCTGGCTGAACACCGTCACCGCATGCAGGCCGCTGCTGGCCAGCGGCGGCCCGTAGACGGTGGCGTCGCTGCCGTACACCAGGGCCGGGCCCAGCGTGTTCAGGATGCCGTGGATCTTGGTGTAGTCCCTGGTCATCCGGCAATAGGCGCTGCTCACCGTGCACACGGCGCGCCCGATGTGCATCGCCGCCAGCATCAGCAGCAGATGGTCGAGCGAGTTGTCGGACACCACCACCACCGGCGCCTGCGGCGCGAGCTTCAGGCCCAGCAGGCTCTGCGCGATGCGGCCGACCTGCTCGCGCGTCTGGCGCCAGCTCAGGCGCCTGACCTCGCCGTCAGGCCGGCGCTCGGCAAAGGCCGGTGCATCGGGCGTCTCGGCCGCCCACTTCTCGAGCCACTCGCCGATGCAGCGCGCATAGGGCCTCAGCGGCTCGGGCGAACGCAGCACGAAGCTGCCGTCGTCGAAGCCGATGCGCACCGTGCGTGGCGGGGCCAGGAAGCGCGGGTCGTCGAACCTGTCCGACCCGAGCGGGGCCAGGCCCATGTCGGCGTTCTGCTGGCCCACCGGGCGGCCCGGGTCTCCGTTCATGCTGTCTCCATACACATGTGTATGTGTTTGGAAAGTGATGCTAGGCCTGTACAAGCCCAAGCGCATGAGGGTTTTCCCCATCTTCCAGACACTACTGCATGGCCCTGAAGATCAACTCGTGAGCATCCCACCTCCTCCCGTGCGGGCGCCTGCGCGCCCTGCAGCCGCCAAGTCGGCAGCGAAGAAGACCGTCAAGCCCGCCACCGGCGGCAGCGCCGCAAGGAGCGCTCGCAAGTCCGGCGCGCCGGCCGACGCGGCACGAACCTCGTTGACGCCCGAGACCTGGATCGAGGCCGCCATCGAGGTGCTGGTCGACCAGGGCATCGACCACGTGCGCGTGGACGTTCTGGCCCAGCAGCTGGGCGTCACGCGCGGCAGCTTCTACTGGCACTTCCGTGACCGCGAGGACCTGCTGCGCAAGGTGCTGCAGACCTGGCACCAGCGCTCCACCGAGCAGCTCACGCGGCGCCTGCAGACCGCGCGGGCAGACCCGGTGGACCAGCTGCGCGATGTCATCTCGCTGCCCTTCCGCGGCCGCGCTGCCGTGCGCGGCGCGCGCATCGAGCTGGCCATCCGTGCCTGGGCGCGGCGCGACGACGCCACACGGCGCGCGGTGGATGAATCCGACGCCAACCGCATGGCCTACATCGCGCAGATCTTCTCGTCGCTGGGGTTTGCGCCTGGCGAAGCGCGGTCGCGCGCATTCCTGCTCTATGCCTACGTGGTGGCGGAATCGCTGCTGTCGGGCCAGGGCAGCGCCTCCGATCGCGCCGCTTTCGTCGAGCAGTTGATGCAGCGCTCGCTGGCGCGCTGACGCACAGCGGAAACCGCAGCGGACATCCCGGCGCGACTTGACTCAAGTCAACCGGCGCCGAGCACGCAAGCGGCACGATCAGGCCTGACGCGCCGCCGGGGAAGCCATCCTGCTTCGAGGGCGGGTGCCGCCTGCCCTCGACCGGCAGCCGCAACGGGGGAATCCGGATGAGTCTGCGATCGAGAGGGCTGCTCCTCCCGGATCGGCATCGTCTGGTCTGGGGCATCGGCATCTATGCCGTGCTGGGGCTGACCTGGATCGTCGGCTCCGACGCCCTGATCGGGGCGATCTCGCAGGACCCGAGCTGGCTCGAGCAGGCACAGCACTACAAGGGGCTGTTCTACGTGCTGCTGACGGCCGGCGGCCTGCTGCTGCTGGTGCACAGCAGCCATCTGCACACGCTGCAGGCCATCGACAAGTCGCGCCGCGACATCGAGCAGCAGGAGACGCAGTTCCAGCAGTTGCACCGCAGTCTGGGAGAGCTGTTGTGGCTGACCAGCCCCGACGGTGCCGATCTGCTGTACCTGAGCCCCGCCTTCGAAACGCTGTGCGGGCGGCCGCGCAGCGGCTCCGCGCAGATGCCGGACGACTGGACACAGACCATTCACCCCGAGGACCGCGCCGCGGCGCTGGCCTGCAACCGCCGCATGCTGGCCGAAGGCGAGGCGTCCTGCGTCTATCGCATCTGCCGGCCCGACGGCAGCCAGCGCTGGGTCTCCGACCGCCGCAAGCTCATCACCGACTCTCAGGGGCAGGTGCAGATGATCGGCGGCATCGTCGAGGACATCACCGCCGCCAAGGAACGCGACGCCGCCCAGGCGCTTACGCAAGCCGAACTGGAACGCCTGGTGTGCGAGCGCACGGCCGACCTGGAACGCGTCAACCGGGAACTCGATGCCTTCACGCGCACTGCCGCGCACGACCTCAAGACGCCGCTGCACACCGTGGCAGGTTTCAGCCAGTTGCTGCAGGTCGAACATGGCGAGGCACTGGGCAACGACGGGCGGGTCATGCTGGGTCACATCGAACGCGCGGCACGGCAGATGTCGGCGCTGGTCAACGACCTGATGTCGCTGTCGCGCGTGAGCAGCGAAGCGCTGAACCTCGCCGAGGTCGACCTGGCGGTCATGGCACGCGAACAGATGGCCGAACTTCGACGCCACGAGCCGTCGCGAGAGGTGCAGTTCGACGCGCCCGACTCGCTGCACGTGCGCATCGACGCCGGTCTGGCGCGCTCGCTGCTGGCCAATCTGCTGGGCAATGCCTGGAAGTTCAGCGGCACCAACGCTTCGGCGCGCATCACGCTGGCCGGGCAGGCCGGCGACGGCGGCGGCAGCATCGTCACGGTGAGCGACAACGGCGCCGGCTTCGACTCCCCTCGGGCGGGAACGACCTTCCAGCCCTTCCAGCGCTTCCACAGCCAGCACGAGTTCGCCGGCACCGGCATCGGCCTGGTGACCTGTCAGCGCATCGTGCAGCGTCACGGCGGCACCTTGACGGTCGATTCCATGCCAGGCGCCGGCACCACCGTGCGCTTCACGCTGCCGCAGACTGCGCTTGCCGCCGGGGCCGCCACCGCCGGCGCGCACCCGGCGCACTGAACGGCACCGGGCGCGGCGGCGGGGGACAATCCCCGTCATGAACCTTCGTCCCCCCTGGGCCGCCTCGGCCGCCCCCGTCACCTTGGCCAATGGCGTGCGCGTGCTGGTGCTGCCCATGCCGCAGCTGGAGACCGCCAGCGTCAGTGTCTTCGTGCGCACGGGCAGCGCCTACGAAGGCAGGCGCCTGGCAGGCGTGAGCCACTTCGTCGAGCACATGGTGTTCAAGGGCACGGCCACGCGCGATGCGCGGCGCATCAACCGCGATGCCGAGGAACTGGGCGCCGAGGTCAACGCCCACACCGACAAGGACCACACCGCTTTCCACATGCGCGGACTGGCCGAGCATGCCGGCCTCTTCGTGCGCATGCTGGGCGACATCGTGCGCCACGCCACCTTTCCCGCCGAAGACCTGGAGCGCGAACGCCAGGTGCTGCTGCACGAGCTGACCGAGGACGAGGACGACCCCATGTCCACCGCCTTCAAGCTCTTCGACAGCGCCTGCTGGGGCACGCACCCGGCGGCACAGCCGGTGATCGGCTCGCGGCGCAACGTCGAGCAGTTCACGCGCGACGACCTCGTGGGCTGGGTCGGCCAGCAGTACTTTGCCGAACGCGTGGTGGTGGCCGCGGCCGGCGGCGTCGACCCCGAGGCCATCTTGCGCGAGGCCGAAGCCGCCTTCGGCGGCATGGCGCGCGGCCATGCGCCCGAACTGCCGCCGCCACCCTGGCTGGGCGAGATCAAGGCCAGGCCCCTGTCGGGCAGCAGCCAGGCCCACGTGGTGCTGGGCTTTCCGCTGCCCACGCTGCGCGCCGACGATCCGGCGCCGGCCCTGGCGGCTTCGCTGCTGGGCGAAGGCATGAGCTCGCCGTTGATGGACGAACTGCGCGAGCAGCGCAGCCTCTTCTACTACGGCGCCTGTTCGGCCGACGTGCTGGACCTGTGCGGCCAGTTCGTCATCGAAGCCAGCACCGCGCCGGAACACCTCGAAGCCTTCGTCGAAGGCGCGCTGCGCCTGATGGCGGCACAGGCCGGCAGCATCGCGCCGCAGGAACTGCAGCGCGCGCGCCACCAGTCGCGCGTGCGCGTGCTGCGCAGCCTGGAGAACCCCTCTCGGCGGCTGGAAGAAGCGGTGCTCGAACTCTTCGCGCTGGGCCGCGTGCGTCCGCGTGAAGAAGCGCTGCAGCGCATCGACGATGTCAGCGCAGACACGTTGCGCCGGTGCTTCGAGGCGATGCTGGCGCACCCCATCGCACTGGCCACCACCGGCAAGGTGCTGCGCGGCACGGGGCAGCGGCTGCGCGACGCGCTGGCCGCCACGCCGGCCTGATCCACCCGCCGGGGTCGTCGCCCGATGTACCACGGCTACCTGCCCGCCATCCTGGAAGGACTGTGGACCACGCTGGTGGTGGCCGTGCTGTCGCTGGCGCTGGCCTGCGGCTTCGGGCTGGCCGGCGCGGCGGCCAAGCTGTGGGGACCGAAGCCGGCACGCTGGATGGCCGAGGTCTACACCACCGTCATCCGCGGCCTGCCGGAGCTGGTGCTGATGCTGTTCGTGTTCTACGGCGGCCAGATCCTGCTGAACGCGCTGGCCGAAGCGCAGGGCTGGGACGTGATCGACGTGCCGCCGCTGGCCGCCGGCGTGCTGACCATCGGCTTCATCTTCGGCGCCTACCTCACCGAGACCTTCCGTGGCGCCATCCTGGCCATCCCCGCAGGGCAGAGCGAAGCGGCGCTGGCCTTCGGCTTCACGCGCGCGCAGGTGCTGCGCCGCATCGTGCTGCCTCAGATGGTGCGCCACGCCCTGCCGGGCTTTGCCAACAACTGGCTGGTGCTGGTCAAGGCCACCGCGCTGGTGTCGCTCATCGGGCTGGACGACATGATGCAGCGCGCCACCCTGGCCGCTTCGGCCACGCGCGAGCCCTTCACCTTCTACCTGCTGGTGGCGCTGCTCTATCTGGCGATCACGTCGCTGTCCATCGTGGCGCTGTCGCGGCTGGAGAAGCGCTTCAGCCTCGGGGTGAAGAGGGTGGAGTTCTGATGGACTGGCAAGTCATCGTTGCGTCGCTGCCCGACTTCGCGCACGGCCTGCAGGTGAGCCTGACGCTGCTGGTGCTGAGCGTCGGCACCGCCTTCGTGCTGAGCCTGCCGCTTGCGGTGGCGCGCGTGTCGGCCAGGCCCTGGCTGAGCAGGCCGGTCTGGGCCTTCACCTACGTCTTGCGCGGCACGCCGCTGCTGGTGCAGCTGTTCCTCGTCTACTACGGCCTGGCGCAGTTCGAGAGCGTGCGCGACAGCGACGCCTGGCCACTGCTGCGCGAGGCCTGGTTCTGCGCTTGGCTGGCCTTCGCCCTCAACACCACGGCCTACACGACCGAGATCTTCGCCGGCGCGCTGCGCGCCACGCCGGCCGGCGAGGTCGAGGCGGCGCGCGCCTACGGCCTGTCGGGCTTCAGGCTGTACCGCCGCATCCTGCTGCCCAGCGCGCTGCGGCGTGCCCTGCCGCAATACGGCAACGAGCTGGTGAGCACGCTGCACGCCACGTCCATCGTCAGCACCGTGACGCTGGTGGACGTCACCCGCGTGGCACGCGATGTGTATTCCAACCACCTGCTGCCGCTGGAGGCCTTCGGCATGGCCGCGGCGATCTACTTCAGCCTCACCTTCGCGCTGGTGGGCGGCTTCAGGCTGCTCGAGCGGCACTACCTGCGGCACTTGCGCGCGGAACACCGCCCCGACCCACCGCCCCACACCGCCCCACAGCGCGCGGCCTGAGCCCATGTCAGTCCGCTTGACCGCTTCCGACAACCCCCTGCTGCTGGCCGAAGGCATCAGCAAACGCTTCGGTGTCCACGAGGTGCTGCAGGGTGTCAGCGTGACGGCGAACCAGGGCGACGTGATCGCGATGATCGGCGCCAGCGGCTCAGGCAAGAGCACCTTCCTGCGCTGCCTCAACCTGCTGGAGGCTCCTGACGCCGGACGCATCGTGGTGGCCGGCGAAGAGCTGGCGCTGGTGAAGAGCGCGTCCGGCACTTTGCGCGCGCGCGACCCGGCCCTGCTGCAACGCCTGCGCGCGCGGGTCGCCATGGTGTTCCAGCACTTCAACCTGTGGGCGCACCTGACGGCACTGGAGAACGTGGTCGAGGCGCCGATGCAGGTGCTGGGCCTGTCGCGCGCCGAAGCCGTCGAGCGCGCCGAACGCCATCTGCAGCGCGTGGGCGTGATGCACCGCAGGAACGCCTACCCGGCGCACCTGTCGGGCGGCGAGCAGCAGCGCGTGGCCATCGCGCGCGCGCTGGCGATGGAGCCCAAGGTGATGCTGTTCGACGAACCCACCTCGGCGCTCGACCCCGAGCTGGTGGGCGAGGTGCTGCGCGTGATGCGCGGCGTGGCCGAGGAAGGCCGCACCATGATCGTCGTCACCCACGAGATGGGCTTCGCGCGCGAGGTGGCCAGCCACGTGGTCTTCCTGCACCAGGGGCAGGTCGAGGAAGAAGGCGACCCGAACGAGGTGCTGATGCGGCCGCGCGGCGAACGGCTGCGGGCCTTCCTGTCGAACTCGCTGAAGTAGTCCTGTCGCACGGCGCTTCTGGCAAGATGGACCGCCGCACTCGTTGCAGTGAAGGCCCCACCATGATCCTGCGAATTTCGTGCGTCGCCTGGAGTCTGGGTACCGCCCTCGCGCTGGCCTGCGGCACGGCCGCGGGCGCTTCGATGTGGACCTGGCAAGCCGTCGGCGCCGAAGCGCCGCAGGAAGAGCGCTTCGAGGTCCGAGCCGGCTCGGTGCGCTGGCTCGACGCGCAAGGCCGGACCCAGTGGCACCATGCGCGCGCCACCGGCGTGCTGACGCAGATCGATCACGAGGCCGGCCAATACCGGCGGCTCGATGCCGAGGGCCTGCAGGCCCTGGCCGCCGAACTGGGGGCGGCAATGTCGGCGCAGCGCCGGCACATCGACGCCCTGCCGCCCGCCGAGCGGGAAGCTGCCTCGCGCGCCCTGGCGGCCTTGATGAACCCGAGCCGGCCCTGGGCCTTCGTGGAAGCCAGCGATGTCCGCGTGACGCTGCAGCAGGGCGACCTCGTCGCAGGCACCGCCTGCAGGCGCATCGGGCTGCAGGCTGCCGGACGCCCGGTGGGCGAGACCTGCATCGCCGACGCCAGGGCGCTGCCGGGTGGCGACGCGGTGCTGCAGATGCTGACGGCACTCCAGCGCGTTGCCGATGTGCTGCGCTCGGCGCTGCCGTCGGCACCGGCCGCAGCCTGGCCACTGCACCCCCTGGTCGTGGCCGCGCGCGGTGGTGGGCTGCCGCTCAGCGTGGTCGAAGCGGTGGCGGGCGAGCGCCGCCGGGAACTGCGACTCCGGGCTGTCCAGCCCTTGTCGGCGCCCGGCGACGAAGCCCCGGCCGTACCGCCGGACTACCGGCCCGCCCGGGCCGGCGGTTGACGGGGAACAGGCTGGGGTGCGCGTGCGGCCCGCGGCGTGTCAACCAGGGTTATCGCGGCGCCTGTTCCCGGGGTCGACCTGCACTTCACACCCCCATAGGATGCTTCACACAAGCAATCGCTGCGGGACTGCCGCAAGCGCAACGACACCCCCCGGAGACAACATGCAACAACAGACAACGATGCGGCGCTGGATGCGCCATCTGGCGGTGGCCACCGCCCTGGCCTGTGTCAGCGCGGTCGCCAGCGCCGGCCCGCTGTTCAGCCGCATGGTGGTGTTCGGCGACAGCCTGTCGGACACCGGCAACACGCGCAACGTCGTCGGGGCCAACAGTGGCCCCATCGCCAACCTGGCCGGCTACGGCAACAATGGCCGCTTCTCCAACGGCATCCTCTGGCACGAGACGATGGCCGACGTGATCGGCGAGTCGCGCGCCACCGCGTCGCGCGTGACCGGCCCGAACTTCCCGAACAACTACAACTACGCCTACGGCGGTGCGCGTGTCGACAATGCCACGGGCGCGTCGACCGGCGTGCTGCGCCAGTACGCCGACTACAGCGCCCGCATCGGATCGAACGGGGCCGACCCCGACGCCCTGTACGTCGCCTGGATGGGCGGCAACGACGCGCGCGATCTCGTCTCCAGCGCCAACCCGCTGCCGGGCATCACCTTGTCCATCGCCAGCATCAAGAGCATCCTGACGGGTCTGATCGGCCAGGGCGCCTCGACCTTCCTGGTGCCCAACCTGCCCGACCTGGGCAAGATCCCCGAAAACCGCGGCACCGCGCGCGAGGCCGCGGCGAGCAACGTCTCGATGCTCTGGAACAACGCGCTCGAGGACATGCTGTGGGACATCCGGTTCGATGCGTCGATCTACTTCCTCGACGTGTTCGACACCTTCAACGACCTGCTGGCCAACCCGGCGACCTACGGCTTCACCAACACCACGGGCCAGTGCCGTTCGCTGGGCTTCCTGGCCTTCACGGAAATCAGCTGCGCCAATGCGAGCACCTGGGTCTTCTGGGACGCCATCCATCCCACCACGGCGGCTCATGCCGTGCTCGGTCGCGCCGCCGCCGACCTGCTGATCAACGGGTCGCCGCTGCCCGAGCCGTCCACCCTGTTGCTGGTGGCCGCGGCCCTGGCCGTCGCGGCGCGGCGCGTGCGCCGTCCCGCTCACGCGCCGGCCGCAGCAGCGCTGAACTGAAGCGCTCCAGGCCACGGCAGGCGGGTACGACCCGCCTGCCAGCGGGTCCTGCCCCGCCCATCCGCCCGCTGCCGGACGGGTGAAGGGAAACCCGCTAAGGTGCGGTGCTGGCGGGGTCGGCCCGCCGATAGCGCCTGCACATGATCGACGGCACCGTCCTGCAAAGTAGTCCACTGCTGTTCCCGGCCGCGTGAAGACGTCGGGATGGTCCCGCCTGTTCGGCCGCAGCCTCAAGCTGATGACCGGCCCCGCCGCGAAAGCC
>LNFM01003331.1_pt1 | contig 31855 bp, 27 predicted proteins | sample 596031 | NCBI WGS metagenome assembly LNFM01 (sample SAMN04254537, study PRJNA301005) | activated carbon metagenome | isolation source: dual media filters at the Ann Arbor, Michigan drinking water treatment plant | place: USA: Ann Arbor | reverse complement strand
CCAAGCTGCTCGGCCACGCGGGCTGAGCGGCGGGATCGGTCTCGACGATTCGCCGCGAATGCGCGGTCGGTCAATTTGACCGAGGCTCGGTCAATTTGACCGAGCCCCTAGATCTCAAAGAATCGCGAGATATAGTCGTCCCTCATGGCGACAAAGAAGGTCGCGCGCAAAGCGGCGACGCGTACGTCCGGGGCGCGCACGAGCGACGACACGAACACAGAGCTGCTGCACATTCCAGCGAAGTATGAAGAGCGCTGGAAGACGCTGCTCGCGACGGTCCGCAAGGCGCGCACGAAGGGGACGTCTCTCTGGGACCAGCAGTACGAGGCGGTCGCAGAGATCGCCGAGCACACCCCGCCGCTGTATCTGTTCGCGCACTCGTCGTTCGAGAAGTTTTGCGCTGCCGAGCTCGGCGAAGAGGCGCGCAACGTGCGTCGATGGATGCGGGTGGCGAAGTTCTTCTCGCCGCAGGACGAGACGACCTACAAGGTCACGCGCCTCGACGCGCTGGTGCGGTGGGCAGAGAAGCGCGCGAAGAAGAAGATCACCGGGCGGTTTCCGCTGAAGCTCGAGGACATTCGCATCACGGTCGTGCGGGATGGAGTTCGGCAGCGAGTGACGGCGCTCGAGGCGTCGCCCAGAGAGATCGACGAGGACGAGCCCAAGAAGCGGGGCGAGAGCGAAGAGCGCGCGCCGCACAGGCTCGAGCTCGAGGCGCAGCGCGTGCTGAAGAAGCACCGAGACCTCGCCGCCGTCGAGTGCGTCTACCGCGACGGAACAATGTCTTTCACGGGCGTACCCGCGCACGCGGGGAGCGCGTTCGCCGCGGCGCTGAGCGAGATCGACTGGGACGCGAGCGAGCGAGAGAGCTGACGCAGAGGGTGCGTCGCGGCTACGATCGCGCGTGATGGCGGGTCGAGAGTTGGACGCGAGCCTGGTGCAGTTCTTCGCGGAGCAGTGTTGGCTCGACGCGCACGCGCGGCTGCTCGAAGCGGGGGCGGATCGAGAGCGGGGCATCTGGCTGCCAGACGTGTTCGTAGACCTGGATGCGAAGAAGTGCCGCTCGTTCGCGAGCGCGGTGGAGAGCGACGGAGAGCAGCGGTTCGACGAGTTCGATCGATCGTCGCCCCACGACGAGCAGCCGATCGTGACGGGCATCGTGGGCGCGCTCATCGGCAAGCGCACCAAGCTGCCGTCGAGGCTGGTGCTGCTCGGAGGTCCTGGGTCGGGCAAGAGCACGATCACGCAGATGGTCGACCTTGCGCTGCGGGCAAAGACCCTCCCTCGGGACCGGATCGAGAAGCAGCGCGCCGAGCGACTCGATCCCGTGTTGGATCGCGCCACGCAGTGGGCCGCGAAGGCAACGCGCGACATCGTGCCGATGCGTGTCGTGCTCCCGAGGCTCGCGCGCTTCGTTCACGAACAGCCCGACGGGACGATGGGGGATTTCTTCGCGCACGAGAGCAAGCGAATCGCCCAACGGTGCGAGGTGTCCGCGAAGTCGATCGAGCGATTCGTGCAAGAGAGCCCGCGGGTGCTGTGGTTGTTCGACGGGCTCGACGAAGTCCCCGCGACCGCCGGACGCGCTGCGACGATCGCGACTGCCATGCGATGGGTGCGCAACGAGGACGCGCTCGTGGTCACGACGAGGCCACAGGCGTACGCGAGCGAGTTCGACAGCCTCGCGGCGTTCATCGTGCAGCCGCTCGATGACCAACGAGCGAAGCAGCTCGGCCGGACGCTGGTTCCGTTGTGGTCGGTCGATCCCGAGCAGAAGCGCGAACGGACAGAGACGTTTACGAACGCGCTCAAGGAGCCGCCCGTCAAGGCGCTGGCCAACTCGCCGTTGCAGACGCTGCTGTTGGCGATCACGATCGGCTCGAGCGGGGACCTGCCGAGGCTTCGCGCGGCGCTGTATCGCTCGTTGTTCTCGGTGCTGTTTCGTCGCGAGACGCAGAAGCCGAACGCCGTGTTGCGCAACGACGACGAAGGAGATGTCCTCGCGCTCCATCGACGCGTAGGCATCGCGCTTCAGGTCCGTGGGGCGCGGAGCAACGGAACGACCGCGTCGATCTCGGCGTGGGAGCTGCGTCGATCGATCGTCGAGATGCTCCGCGAAAAGGGAGAGCCCGACGAACGGGCCAACGCACGCGCAGACGGGTTGATGGAGTTCGCGACGAACCGACTCGTGCTGCTGGAGCGCAGCTCGGACCGCGAGTTTTCGTTCGCCGTTCGCTCGATGCAGGAGTACTTCGCGGCAGACGCGCTCATCGAGCACGAAGACCCGCTCATCGTGTCGAAGCGCATCGCCGCGCTCGCGCCCCATGCGTACTGGCGCAACACCGCGTGCTTCGTCGCGAGCATCGCGGCAGGCATGGAGCGAAAGAACGAACGGCCCACGTCTGTCGCAGCGACCATCGGGGCATGCGAGCGAGCCAACGCGTCGGATGCGCTGGGTGTGCAAGCGAGGCTGGACGAGTGGCTGGCGTGGCAGTTTCTCGAAGAACTGGGAGAAGATGCCGCTCGGTGGGTCCAAGAAGACCTCTGGTCGCGAGCGACTGCGTACAGGTTGGCGTCGATCGACAAACTGTGGTCGCGAACCGAGGAGGTCTTGTGGAACGGATCGGCATCGGTGCGGCAACGCGTCGAGGACAACCTCGTGCGACGACTGGAGCTCGAGCCTGGGTATTGGGTGCCGATCATCGAAGCCGAGACAGCAGTCGAGCACGGGATGAGCGATCGCCTACTCGACGCCGTCCGACGATCGATCGAGCAGACGAAGCAGTACCGGTGGCCACTGTTCATCAATCGTCTCGTCGCCGAGGCCTGGGGATCGACTCAGCATCGACCGGCGTTTCTGGCGCTCAGCGTGCTACCAGCATCGCGACAGATCGCGGGCGAGCCAGTCTACGGATGTCAGGTCGAATACAGAGTGACGACCATCGCGAGCTTTCGCGAGGCATGCGCAGACATCGACCCCGCAGCGCTTTCTGGAGACCTCGCGCCATTCGTCGCAGCCTGCATCGCGTTTTCGAAGCAGCCTTCAGCCGAGACGCTTTCGCATGCGATGAGGCAAGCCTCCGAGGCGAGCCCAGCGGTGCTGGGTCTCACTCCGTATTGTCTTCCGTGGCCCATCGACGCATGCGTGCGTTGGGCGGACAGACGTGAAGACTTCGATGTCCTGGCTGAGCGCGCCGCATCGGGGCGACTCGGGGACGACCAGTACTTCGTCGAGACCGATCGCAGACTCGACGCGGACAACGATCCTCCCATCGCAATCGACGTCGACATGGGTGACCGAGGTCCGCCAAAGGTCGGGATGATTCCGCTGGCGGGACATCCCGAGGCGTACGACATCTCCGATGAGCTGCCGTCGACTCTGCCGCTCAGGCGAGATACGGCAGAGTACCTTTCCGTGGGTCCGAACCTCGGGTCGTTCTCGATACCGCTGTCATGGATCGCGCAGTTGCCCGTGCCTCACGCACGAACCAGCGCAGTGATGTTGGCTCTCGACGCTCTACGAGTGCCGACCACGCCCGAAGAACACGCGCTGTTCGTCGACTTCTGCGACCAATTCGGCCGACGCCGAGAGCACTGGAGTCGCTTCTACTCGCGCGACATGGGCAACCGACTCGACCAGCGCGCGCAGTCACTCGCAGCCGCGCTCGTCGCCGACCCGTCGCGTGAAGGCCTCTGGAACGCGCTATTCGTCCTCGCGAAGAGGGGCTGCCCGTTGCCCTACGAGCGGCTCTCCACGCTGCCAGTTCCGATCGGGCCGAATTCGCTCGATCATCGCGCGCTCGCGGTCTTCGCGGGATGGCGCCCGCTCGGCGACGACGAACCCCGAGTGGTCGTCGACGCGCTGATCGCGATGCTCGGTGCGGCGCGCGATTGGTCCCCGCGCTACGAAGAGCTGCTCGCCGAGGTCCGTCCGCGCACGAAGCGGCCGTCGCAAGAGGACGCGCTCGCTGCTGCGACGCGTGCGACGATGAACCGTCGCCCGAATCCGGTGTTCGGAACGCCGGAGCGCTGGACAGCGCATCAACTCCCTGGTCCCTTTCCGCATGTGCGCGGCCCGCGGCCACCGGTGATCCTTCGATCGATCGACGCGATCGAGAACGTTCGCGTGTTCGCGAAATCGCCGACCTTCGATCGATCATTGACCCGGGGTGGACCCTCGGCTGGTCAGTGGATCGTCATCATCGGCGAAAACGGCTCGGGAAAAACCACCTTTCTCCGCGCGCTCGCGTTTGCGCTCGCCACGCCCGCCGCGAGCACACAGCTCGTCGCGGGGCATCCGTCCTTCATCCGCAACGGCGGCGACGGAATCGTCGGAGTCACGCTCGAAGAGACGCCCTTGCGTGTTCGCCTTCGGCGCAACGAAAACGGCACCCTCACCTTTGCAGACGAGATCGAGCCGCACACCACGCGGCCGTGGGTGGTGGGGTACGGCGTTCAGCGCGGCGCAGCGAGCGACCCCGACCGCAAGGTGCTCGACACCGAAACGGGAGCGCTCGGCTCGCTCTTCGACATGCCGTACGCGCTGACCAACGCGAAGAGCTTTCTCTCGCGTTGCGACCACAACGCCCTCAGCGAAGAACGAAAGCTCGGCAACAACCACGGACCCAAGAGCCGCCTGTGGACCGAGCTGCGCGCGGCGATGCAGAGGCTGCTCGGCGTGCACTCGATCGAGGTCGACGATGGTGTCTGGGTTCGCGTTCGCGAAGGCGCGCCTCGCGTCTCGTTCGAGACGCTGAGCCACGGGTACCTGTCGATGGCGGGCTGGGTGAGCGACATGGTGGCGCGCTGGCTCGATCGCATCGAGAAGACCGACGACGAGTACCCCGAGAACATATTCGCCACCATGACAGGCGTCGCGCTGGTCGACGAGATCGACCTGCATTTGCATCCGCGCTGGCAGCTCACGGTGATCGACGAGCTTCGCGCGCTGTTTCCGCGGATGACCTTCGTGGCGACCACGCACAACCCGCTGACGCTGCACGGGGCGAAGCCCGGCGAGATCTTCGTGCTAACCAAGAACGAGCACGGAGAGCCGACCTTCTTGCAACGCGACATTCGTCCCGGCAGCGACGTCGACCGCGTGCTCTTCGACGTGTTCGGCGTGCACCAGACGTTCGACAAGCGCACGCGCGAGATGCTCGACGAGCACAGAGCGATGGTCGCGCGCGGCGTGGCGTACGACGACGAGAAGCGTGTCGCGCTCGAGCGAGCGCTCAGGGATCGGCTGGGCGCGATCGGCGACTTGATTAGCGAGCAGCGAGGAGGGAGCGAGGTGGTCGTGAACGATGAGATGCGAGCGCTCGCCGAGAAACGGGCGCAAGAGCGACGCGAACAGCGCGAGGCCGAGCAGAAGGCGAAGGAGCTCGCGGACTCGACGACGAAACCGGTGCCAGGCGGAAAGGGCAAGTCGACCCGGAAAAAAGGGCGCTGATCGGAAAGGGAGGGAGCATGTGGTTTCGAAAGCGGCCGGACGGGCCGAAGAACTTTGCGCCCCGGGCGTACGCGAAGCTCGTGGAGCGAGTGACAAAAGCGCTCGAGTCCCTCGAAGTGGGAGCGCCACTGCCCGAGTCGCTGTTCACGAGCTCGGTGTGGAGCGCGCACAAAGCACGATTCGAAGTCGCACTGGGCAAGGGAAAATGCGGGTTTTGCGAGCGCTATCGCGACCTCGAGCGAGAGTGCCAGCTCGATCACTTTCGCCCGAAGAAAGCAGTGTCGTCTTTCGCTGCGACGCCCGACTGTACGAGCCCGACTCGTCCAGCGATCCAGCGCGAAGGTGTGGGTTACTGGTGGCTCGCGTACACGTGGGCGAACCTGGTGTTGGTGTGCCCGGGCTGCAATGGCGCGAAGAGCTCGCTGTTTCCTGTGAAGGCGCGTTGCGCGATGCGCGAAGCGGCCAGCATCGACGGCGAGGGTCCGTACCTGCTCGACCCACACGACGATACGCTCGCAGAGCTCGAGCACTTTCGGTGGACGATAAGCGGCGCGATGGAGCCGATGGCCCGACGGAGCCGCGCCGAGTGGACGATCGTCGTGTGCGACCTCAATCGCGAGGGCCTCGTCCATGACCGATCGAAACGAATGACCGAGCTACGAAAGGCGTACGAGCACTACAAGCGCGCGCTCGAGTCGGTGATCGAAAGCCGGCGCCGCAATGGCGGCGTAGCTGCTGAGCACGACGTCATCGCGCTCGACCAACGGGAGGCAGACGTGCGCTCGCTGGGCAGCGTCGAGTCTGAGTTCACCGGGCTCGCGCGGTGGACCGTCGCTCGGTGGTGCAAGGAAGACTCGCTGTCGTTCGAGTGGTAGCAGCGCCCCTCCCTCTCGCCCCGGTCACGTCACCTTCGCCCTGCGAATCACCATCGAAAACACCGATGGAGCGTACCTTCGCAGGTACACACCCAGCCGCTCGCGGCCGCCCACGAGCACCTCTTCGCGCTCGCGCGCCGTCGCCTCGACGAGCTCTTTCGCGCACTGCTCGGCGGAGATGCCGCGATCGGTCGCTTCGTCCATCGTTCCGAGGCGAGAGCCGTCGCCGGTGAGGGCGTTGCGCGAGACCTCGGTGCGAACGAAGCCAGGACACACGATGGTGACGCGCAATCCGTCATCGTGATGCTCGGCGCGCAGCGACTCGAAGAACCCGTGCAGCGCGTGCTTCGAAGCGCTGTAGCCGCTGCGAAGCGGCGAGCCGATCGCGCCGACCAGCGACGACACCACCACGAACTGCCCGCGCTTTCTCCGCACCATCGACGGAAGCAGCGCCTTGGTGAGCGCCACCGGGCCGAGATAGTTCACGCGCATGATGCGCTCGTCGACGGACACCTTGGTGTCGATCGCGCGAGCTCGCTGCGAGACCCCGGCGTTGTGCACCATCACGTCGACGCCGGCCGTCCTGGCGAGCACGCGCTCGACCACGGGCTCGATCGTGTCGAGCTCGCCCTGATCGAGCGGCTCGATCACCACCTCGGCGCCCCCGAGGCTGGCGGCGACGCGCTCGAGCTCTTCGCGCCTTCGCGCCGAGAGCACCAGCTTCGCGCCCTCTTTGGCAAACGCCTTCGCCGTCGCTTCGCCGATGCCCGATGAAGCGCCGGTGATCCAAACCCAGCGGCCCTCGAATCGTCGCTCGTTCATCGCCGCATTCGTAGCACCGATGGACGAGCGGTCAGTTCGCGGATTTCTGCGCGAGCGCCTCGTCGGCGAGCTGATCGAAGCTCATGCGGCGAAAGCGGTCGGCTTCGACCTCGGTGTAGAGCGTCCGCAGCACGCGCTCGTCGACGCCGAGCACGCGCACGACCAGCGGGCGAAACAGAGGCCCCACGACGTTGTCGTCCGCGAGCCGCTGCAGGGTCATCGTAAACTTCGAGAAGGGCCTGTCGGTCACGCCCTCTTTGAGCCCGAGGATCTGGATGCGCTTGAAGGCCTCTCGAAGGCGCACGCCGCTCGGGTCGAGCAGGTCCATCGGCTTGAAGAACACGTCGCGAAAGAAGGGCCGCGCGTGCCACATGAAGCCGACAAGCGAAGCCGCGGCGCGGGCGCGATCGGCCGCCGAGCGCGCGGGCTGCGTCGCGAGCCACTGGGTATACGCGGGCGAAGCGTAGTGCTCGACCATGTGGTGATCGATCGCGATGTGCCGGGACTCGTCGCGGTTGATGAGCTTCATCGCCTGCTTGCTCATCGCGTCGTCCACGAAGTCGTCGAGCGACCGGAGCAGCGCGATGTCGAGCAAGAGCTCGCCGGCGGTGATGTACGTGTTGGCGATGTCCGGCGGGAGCGATCGCGCGGCCTTCACGAAGTGCCTCGAGAACCGGGTGAGGTCCGCGCTCTCGCGGTACGCGCGGTAGTGATGGACGTCGTAGTGGCGCGAAAGGCGCAGCGCGACGACCGAGTGCCGCTCTTCGTCGATGACGAACGAGCGAAAGATCGCGCGCAGCGTCGGGTCTTCGGTCTGATCGCGCTGCACCGCGAAGAGCGCGCCCGCGAGCTTCTCGATGCCAGCCATGTCTGTGAAATACTGGCAGATCGCGATCTCGTGCTCCCGCGAGAGCTCCCTCGGTTTGACAGACCAATCGAGGTCTTCGACCGACCATTGATCGCGCTCGCACATCGAGAGCATTCGTTGAAGGTCCATTCGATGATTGTACGCGCGCCGTGGTACCGTTGAGAACGCTCGTCGCTCGTCGCGAAGGCTGACTCGGTCGGACGGACCGCCTCGATGGCTCACCCCCCTCCCTCTCCACGCTGGCGCTGGTCGGTCACTCCGTTCTCGATCGCGGGAATGCCGCTGCGCATTCACATCAGCGTGTTGTTCGTGCTGCTCATGCTGCGGCCGTACGTGCTCTCTCCGCTGGCGTGGGTCACGTGGATCGCGATGGTGGCGCTGCACGAGGTCGGGCACGGGCTGCTCGTGCGTCGCGAGGGCGGCAGGGTCACCGAGCTCGCGGTGCACGGACTGGGCGGCGAGTGCAGCTTCGAGGGAGTGCGCTCGCAAGAGGGGCTCGAGCGCGTGGCCTGGGGCGGCGTCCTCGCGCAGTCGGCGCTGCTCGTGACGGCGATGACGCTCGCGTGGCTGCGCGTCGCTGTGCCCGCGCCGGTGTTGCACGTCGCGGTGAGCGTCAATCTCTGGTCGATCTTCTTCAACCTCATTCCGATCGCGCCGCTCGACGGGGCGCTGGCGTGGCCGCTGCTCGCTCGTTGGTGGCGGCGCGCGAAGCGTCGGCGCGAAGAGAAGAAGAAAGAGCGGCTGCGGCGCGAGCAGGTCGACAAGCAGCTCTCGATGCGCGACGCGGCGCTCGATGACCTTCGGGACGTCAAGGACACCCGTCAGGCCGACGAGCTCATCGCGAAGGTCACGGGCATCACGACGGACGCCGATCGGTGACGATGTCCAGCGCACCGAGCGTGGTCCGAACGGAGTGGTCCACCGCCGCGCCGCTCGGGCTCGCGATGCAGGGCGAGCTCGTGTGGGTTCACTTCGGGCAGCGCTCGTGGATGAGCTGCGTGGATCGAACGGGCGTCGAGGTCGCTCGCGTCGCGACGCGCGGGAGAATTCGAGCGATCGACGCGGTGTCGGACGAGCGGCTCATGGTGCTCGAGCACTATGGGCGCGACTCGTTTCAAGCGCGTCGGCGAAGCTCGCGCGTGGTGACGATCGACCGCCTCGGCGTCGAGCAGGCCGAGTGGACCCTGCCCGATCGCGTGGTCACGTCGGCGGGCATCGACGGGACCGACCGAGTGTTTCTCGCGACCAAGAACGGCGTGATCGCCCTCGCGCGAGACGGCTCGCCGCTGGCCAACACGATCGACGATCCGGTCCTGCAACGGACCTATCTCGACACACGGATCGCGCTCGAACCTCGCGATCGAACCGCCTGGATGATTCGAAGCGACGTCGCGTACCTCGCCGCCGAAGCGGTCGTATCCTGGGACTGCCCGCGCGCTGTGTCGAATCAGCCGACCGCCGTCGAGTGCACAGACTTTGCTCCCGCGGCGGACCTCTTGTGGTGCGGCTACACGCTCGAGCGACGGGGCGGCTACGAGCTGCGAGCGTTGCGAGCGCAGCAAGGAATTCCCACCCCGCAGCGCCCGGCGGCGTCCGCGAAGGTCGACGTGCGCCCCGTGCTCGTGCGCGGCGTCAGCGACGGCGGAGCGTGCGCGCGGCTCGCAGACGGGACGTTCGTCCGCGTCACCCGAGACGGAGCGATCGTCGCGCGACTGGCGGCGCCCGACGTGAAGACCGCGCCGATTGATTTCGTGTGCTCTCGCGACGGCTCGTGGCTCGCAGCGCTCTATGGCGAGCCGCCGAGCGGCTCGTCGGGCACGCTCGTGCAGTGGCGCACGAGCTCGCCTCGATGACCGCGGGTCACCCTGCGATTACAATGGCCCTTCGCCTCGAGAGAAACCGTCGTTCGGGCTCGTTGCGCGTCGCCTCGATCGCCGCGTCGTAGGCAGCGATGGCCTCGGTGCTTCGCCCCAGACGGCGCAAGAGATCCGCCTTCGCCGCGAAGAGCGCGTGGTGCCCTTGGAGCCCTTCGGCGCCCTCGAGCGCGAGGACCAACCGCAGCCCCTGTTCGGGGCCGTCGACCATCGAGCGCGCGACCGCTTCGTTGAGCGCGACGATGGGCGCGTCTACCTTCGCGCGCAGCAGCCGATAGAGCTCGGCGATCTGGGCGAAGTCCGTCGCGACGTAGCTCGGCGACTCGTCGTGCAGCGCTTGAATGGCCGCTTCGATGGCGTACGCGCTGGGAGGGCCGGCGCGAAGGGCGCGATCGAGCAGGGATTTTCCGAGGGAGATCATCGCGCGGTCCCACAGCGCGCGGTCCTGCTCGTCGAGCGCGATCATCTCGCCGTCGCTCGCGGTGCGCGCCGCGCGCCGCGCGTGGACGAGCAAGAGCAGCGCCCGCAACGAGAGCGCGTCCGGGTGCTCGTCGACGAGCGCGCACAGGATCGCTGCCAACCGAAGGGCTTCGTCCGCGAGGTCCACGCGCTGCAAAGACGTCCCGGCGGTGGCGACGTACCCTTCGTTGAAGATCGCGTAGAGCACTTCGAGCACCGACGCGAGGCGCTCGCGAAGCTCGCTCTTCTCGGGGACCTCGTAGGGGATCCCGGCGGTTTCGATCTTGGCCTTCGCGCGCGTGAGCCGCTGCGCCATCGTCGCAGGAGCGACGCAAAACGCCCGCGCGACATCGTCTGTCGAGAGGCCGGAGAGCCACCGAAGCGCGAGCGCGACCCTGGTCTCTTCGGCGATCGCCGGGTGGCAACACGTGAAGAACAATCGCAGCCGATCGTCGCCGAACGCCTCGTCTTCGAGCGCCGAGAGCGCGTCGGCGTCACGCTCGTCGCGAAGGGCGCGGAGCGTCGCGCGGCCCTGCGAGCGCGTCGCGCGATGCCTCAGCGCGTCGATCGCGCGTCGTCGCGCGACGGCCATCACCCACGCCGCCGGCGACGACGGCGTCCCCTCCCCCGGCCACTGCCTCACGGCGGCCTCGATCGCAGCGTCGAGGGACTCTTCAGCGACCTCGAAGCCGCAGCGCTTCACGAGCGCGGCGAGCACCCGCGAGCGATCGTCGCGCACGAACGCCTCGATCGCTCGCTGTGCTTCGCGCTGCGCGTTCGGGAGCATCACTCCCTTTTGGATACACTACGACAGATGCTCGCGGGTCAACCGCGCCCGAGGCTCAGACGTAGGCGCTGGTGTCCATCACCGGTCGCACTTCGACGGTCCCGCTCTCGGCCGCGGGAATCTTGGCCGCGATCGAGACAGCCTCGTCGAGGTTCTTCGCCCACACGCGGTAGTAGCCGCCGAGCTGCTCGCGGGTCTCGGCGAAGGGACCATCGCGAACGACGCGCTTGGATCCGTCGACGGACACCGTTCGCGCAGCGGTGGCTGGGTCGAGCGGCTCGCCAGCGATGAAGTTGCCCGACGCGACGATGTCCTCGGAGAACTGCATGTATCGCCCGAACACCGCGCCGCGCTGCTCGTCGGTCATCGTCTCCCAGGCCTTCTCGTCTTCGTAGAGCAAGAGCAGGTACTGCTTGTGCGTGTCGGCTGAGAGTTTGGGGGCCTTCGATGCTTCAGTGTCGCCGCCCGCGGGCGCTCCGCTCGGCATCTTCATGATGGGGCGCACTTCGATCGAGCCGAACGTCGCAGCAGGGATCTTCTCGGCCCAAGCGAGCGCCTCGTCTGGGGTCTCTGCTTCGATGGTGTAATAGCCGCCGAGCTGCTCGCGGGTCTCGGCGAAGGGACCGTCTTTGACAGCGCGTTTTCCCTCGCGAACGCGGACCGACGTGGCGGTGTGCGTGGGCGCGAGCGCCGCGCAGTCCCCGGCGCGACCAGTCGAGAACAGGTCCTTCGTGTACTTGCCGTAGGCCTGCATGATGGCCTCGCCCTCGGCCGGGGTGCTGGTCGCGAAACGAGACTCCGCGGCGTAGATCAACAGAACGTACTGCATGACTTGTGTTCTTCGCTCCTCTCGACCTCCCATGTCGAGCGAGGGTCACTGCCATCGACAACGGGGCGTCGATTTTCTTCACGGCGCGACGGTATGTTGAAACCACTGGTGTTTTTGCGACGCTGACGTGCGCGACACAGACCCGCAGCGTCGATGACCGCGGTCAGTTTTGCGAAGAGACCCGCAGAGGCTGAGGAGTCATCGCTCGACGAGCGTCGCTGCCGCGGCGGACCACGGTCGAGCGAGCGCGCGCGCGCTCGGAAACTGCTCGTACCAACGGTGGACGGCCTGCATGCGCAACGCCGCAGGAAGCAACCGCGCGGCGAGCCTGGGGGCGCGCAGCGCGGCGCGCCCGAGCCCGGCGAGCAAGCGAGCGTCGAGCGTGGGCATCTCTTGCGCGATCCCCGCGGCGAACGTGTGCGCCGAGAAGAGCCCCGAGTCGATCATCGACGCGATGTCTTTCGGCGAGAAGCCCTGCGAGAGCCTTCGAAACACGTCGTACGCGGCGAGGCGGGCGCCGAGCGTTCGATGAAAGCGGCGCTCGTATCGGCGCGTGGCGCCGAGCGGCTCGCGAGCAAACTCTTCGGCGAGCATGCGGGCGGCGATCATTCCTGCGCCGACGCCGCTGCCGTGCGCGGGAAACACCTGACACGCCGCATCGCCAATGAGCGCCGCGCCCTCGACGCCGAGCGTGTCGTACGGACGACGCAGCGGAATCGCGCCCGCTCCGCCGAACAATCGCTCGCCGATCCAAGCGTGATCGCGCACGAACTCGTCCACCAGCGCTTGCCCGCTCGCCCGATGGCGCTCGGCGATCGCGCCGGTGAGGATCTCGACCTCTTCGCGCTCGAGGTCGACTTGAATCAAGCGCGTCGAGAATCCGCCTTCGAGCCCGACGACCCCGAGCGCGTCTCCGACGGCGCCGCGCGCTTGGAGCCACGCGCGCGCGGCGCTCGAGTCGCGGACGCGCCGCACCTCTTGTGCGGCAGAGCACACGTCGCCGTGCTTGGGCGGGGGACAGCGATCTTTGAATGCAGCGACGCGATTGCGAATGACTCCGCTCATCCCCGAGGCGTCGACGACGAGCTTCGAGTGGATGACCGCGCGCGCGGTGCGCACCCCGTACACGCCGCGATGATCGGTGAGCGCCTCGCGGACGGGTTCGCTCTCGCGAAGAACGGCGCCCGCTTCGCACGCCGAGCGCTGCAGGCGCTCGACCATGTGTCGCATGTCGACGAACAAGACCGGCGATCCCTCGAGGACGAGGCGGTGGTTCCACGAGGGGTCGAGCATGATGTGCCGCGCGACGCGCGCGCGGAGCTCGGGGCGGCTCGTCGGCTTGTCGACGCCGGCCTCGTCGTACATCCACAGGGGGATCGCGTTGACCCATTGCGCGCCGCTGTCTCGGACGGGCCGCGCTTCGAGCAACAGCACGCGCTTGTTCGCGCGCGCGAGGTGGAGCGCGGCGGTGCTGCCCGCGGTTCCCGCGCCGACGACGACGGCGTCCCAGTGCTCGATTGCTTCGGTCATGAAGGCTCTGTGCGCGGGACTGTACGAGCCTCACTTCGCACGGGCCATGGTGATCGACGCGCGTCGATTACCGCCCAGCCAGCGGCCGTCCGTCGCGGGGATGGAGAGCTTGGGCGTGATCGCGGTTCGTGCGGAGCGCGGCGCGCAACCCTCGTTGCAACTTCGTGCGAAGAGACGCCACCGAAATGCAATGGATCTCCCGCCGGAGCCAAGGGCACAGGCGCCGAAAACGCTGTGGCAAACGTAGAGTTTGGGCTGTGAATCGACCGACAGAACGACATTTGCACAGAGCCGCGGGGCGGCCCCCACCCGCGCTGCCGCCCACGAGATGCGCAACGCCCCAAAGGCAAAGTGTTGGAACAGCAGCGGAAACCGGTAGGAGCAGAGCGTCGAAGAACGCGCTTGGCAACAGCGCACAGCGACGGCCGGGAGCCAAGGGGCCCGGCCGTGCGCCGATCGCGTTCTTCGATGCCCGTGCTCCCTTGGAATTCTTCTGCCGTTTCATCACCTTCCGTCGGGGCGTTGCGCATCTCGTGGGCTTCCGCGCGGGTGGGGGCCGCCCCGCGGCTCTGTGTACAGCGTCGTTTCGCTCGCTCGGGGGGCGGCCCCGCGGCTCTGTGTAAGGCGTCGTTCTGCTCACGCGGGGCGCGCGGAAGCGCGGGTGGGGCTGCGCCGCGCGCGGTTCGCCGACCCGTCAACACGTCGCACGTCAGCCGCGTCGCACACGCTCGTAGTCCGCGAGCCAGTCGCAGAGGTCAGCCCAGGGCTCGCAGCGCTCTCTCTCGGGGAGGTTGCTGTCGTCGAGAAGGCCGCGGATGGTCATCAACTGGCGGTCGGAGAAGAGCTTGCGACGCAGCACGGCCAACACGTCTTCGATGCGGGTTGCGTTGGCGTGCTCGAGGAGCGCGTCGAGGTCGGCTTCGGCGGCGGGCTCGGTCGGCGGGTTGTCCACCAGCTCCTGCACGCCGCGATAGCGCGCGACGGGCTTGGGCTTCTTTCGCGCGGCGATCGCGGCGCCGAGCCGCTCGTGGTGGGCGAGGGCTCGCTGTTCGAGCGCGACGCCCTGCGGCGAGCGCAGCGACGCGATGAGCTTCGCGACACGCAGCCCGTCGATGGCGAGCGAGCGGTCGAGGCCCGTGTGTCCGACGAGGTCGAGCGTCCAGACGCCGTCTCGCAGGCGCGCGCCGCAACGCTCGGCGACGCGCGCCGCCTCGGCGGAGTCCGCGTGGACGACGAGCGCGGTCGGACTGTGCCGACGCGTGAAGGAGCGATCGTCTCCGATTGGAACATGGCCCACGCGCACCAGCACTTCGCTCGCGAGTCCGTCGAGCGCTTCCGCAGCCAGGCCGAGCCCGCGGAGCGACGGCGCGAGCCAGCCCTCGATGTGCAGCGCGTCGCCGTGGACCTTCGCGACGATCGCCCCAGCGACGCGGGCCGAGACCTGCCCGACCCAGGCGTAGTGACCGCGCTCGGGAGACGGCGCGAGGGCGTCGGAGCACCAGTGCGCGGGGCATCCGGCCGCCGCGAGCGCCTCGATCTGCGCAGCCGTCGGTGGCGCAAACCAGGTTCTGGCCGTGTAGAACGCGGCGCCGGTCATCGGGAGAACACCTTGCGGACGCGTCGGAGCAGGGCGTCGGCGCTCATGGCCTCGGCGTACTCCGAGGCGCTGTTGTGCGACGTGCGAACCATCTTCTGCAGCTCGGCGATCTCGGCGTCGGAGAGGCCGACCGCAGCGCGGGTGAGCGCGGCGCGGTCGATCGTGCCGAACGGACCGCAAGCCTGCCGAGCGGCTTCGAAGTCGCCGCGCGGATTTGGAGGAAGGTCCGCGAGCTCGTCGATGGCGAACGAATGGCGACGGAGGGGCGGCAGCTCGCGCCCCGCGCGAGACTCGTTGCGATTGACCAGCATGCGCGCCTCGAACGCGCCAAGCGTCTCGATCAGGCGCTCGATCAAGCGGGCGTCGAGGACACGCTCGCGAATCGAAGAGACGTCGGTCGCGGTGAGCGACACGGCGTCGCCCATCGACTCCGCGACGAACCCGAGCGAGCGCGCGGCGCGGATCGCAGCGGTGTTGGTGCGACGGACGGTGACGCGGACGGCGTCGAAGGCTCGGGACTGCGCGGCGCTGTCGGAGAGGGCGCGGTGGGCGATCGCTGCGAGCGATTCCGCTGCGAAGCCGACGCCGCGCCACGCGGGGAGCACGAGGCCGTCGAGCTCGAGCGTGCGTTCGCGAGGCGTCGCGAGCACCGCGCCGACGAGGGTCGCGTCGCGGCGGAGCGCAGCAGCGAGCTGGCCTGCCGATGGCGCGAAGAGGGCGGGGAGCTTCGCGAGGGTCCACCCGGTGACGGCGGCTTCTTCGCGATCCCAGTCGATCGCTTCGACGAGGGCGCCTTCGTCCGCAGCGGCGAGCGGAGCGAAGTCGAGCCTCGCAGTCGAGAGACCATGAAGGAGCGACATCGAGTCTGGCGAGTATGCCGCAAAGGAGGAGAGGACGGCCCAACGAGTTCGACCGCTCGTCGCACGGCATCGCAACACGAGTGTGCTGCTCGCAACCAGCAACCGCGACGCAGCGGTGCGTCGCCGACGTACGGACGCGCGAGCGCTGGATTCGTGCGCTTCAATCGCGCAACGATGACGAGCGAAGGCGCCCCGCTCACGCGCTCGCGCGAGATCGCCGGCTCTGCCATGAACGAGCGCCACGGACACGCCGTCGGATCGGCGCGGCGCGCTGGACGATTGACAATCGCCGAGCACTCTATGTGGAGTGTCGCGGATGTCTCGAAACGCACCGTGCCTTACCCGCAGAGCATGCGTGACTGTCGCGATGACCGTCGTGGCATCGCTGGTCGGCTGTACTGCCACCGTCGCTCGCCCGCCGCCCGACCGTATCGCTCGGACGGGCGCTGTCGCTTCATCGGCCCCACCGGACCCTCTTGGTACGAGGGCTCCAGGCGATCGAAGCTGCGCCAATGACCGCGAGTGCAATCCTGGCGAGCGGTGCTTCGACCCCAATTTTCGTCCCGGCGGCGGCGCTCGACCAGAGTGTGAGCACGATGGCCAATGCCCTTCGGGATCGGTGTGCGATCGAGGGAGCTGCCGTGAGCCATGCACGCCGGATCAATGCGGACCGCAGCAACGCTGTGTCGATCGACGCTGCGAACCGCGACGCTGCGACGAGCCCGGGATGCCGATCTGTCCGCGCAATCACCGTTGTGATCGGGGCTCTGGATCCTGTGCGCGAATCGCTTGCCGCTCCGCCAGCGACTGTGACGATGGCGTCTGTTGGAACGGAACCTGTTTCGCCCACAGCGGTTATTGCATGCCGCAGAGCTACTGTTGTCCGCCTTGAGGGATCGAGGAGATCTTGTTCGCGCCGTGCGGCGACGGGCGAGCGATCCGCCGAACGCTCACCAGTGATCGACCGACCGGCGTAACCTGGGGTGTCCTCCACCCGCGTCGATCACTGCACTGCCGCCGCCAGCACGCAGTCGCTCGTCACCTCACCGCACGAAGGACACCTGACGGATCCACCCCCTCGCCCATCGCGTAGATCGCGAGCACTTCGAACGGCTCGCTCGCGGGCGTACGACGCACGCGCTCGTGGAGTCGGTCAACACCGTATCAATCGAGTCGGGCGAAGCGCGTGATGGGCGTCGGGGCGTCCGTGGCGACTAGCTCGTCAGCGAGCGGAGTGACTCGCGCAGCGAGCTTCTTGTAGGGCCTGCAACGGCCCGTGAAGCAAAAGATCGATGCGCGATTCACGCAGCCGCGTTTCTTCCTCGTGCTCGTGTCAGTCTGCCGCGGCGTAGCGCCGCGGTCGCAAAGCTCGCTCGTTGGACGCCCCGATGCCGATCACGCTTCGATTGTATCGCGGGCGATCCGTTTCGGCGAACGGATCTTCGCGCGAACGGGTGAAGACCTCGTCGAGGGGGAGCACACGGCACGCGGCATCGCCGAGCACGCGCAGCGGATCGCTCACGGCGACGGTGCGCGGAGCTCGCGTTGCGCGATCCGTCATGCCCGTTGCGCGATCGGTCAACGAAGCTCGCCGAGCTCGCGCGTAGGACTGAGTCGATGAAGACAGAGGCAATCGCAGCGATCGCCGTCGCCGTCGCGTCGCAAGCGAGCGCGGCAAGGGCACAACCTCGGGCCGTCGCGCCCGCAACGGAGGCGCTCGCTCCAACGAGTCGTCACTCGATCGAAGCGAGCGTCTATCTGCACCAGCTCGTGCATCCCGGAGCGCAAGTCGGCTACTCGTATCGACTGCTCTCGACGGCCAACGAAGTCCACTCGCTGATCATCGGCGCGGACGTGGGAACGTATGTGTGGCTCCGCCATTCGATCGGCGCGTTCGTGCTTCCGCGGGTCGGCTATCGGCTGAGAACGCCCGGCGGCTTTCAAGCCGAGGTCAACGTGCACGCGGGCTACCTGCAGGGCGTGCTCGCGAGCGAGTCGTACGACGTGGTGGACGGCGCGGTCGTGGCGTCCGGACGCGCGGGCTATCCGTACGCGTACGTCGGACCGTCAGCGGGCGTCGGATACTCGATTCGCGCCATCCGCGTGACGCCGTTCGCGCGAATCGGCGTGCAGTGGCAGCTCCCGGTGTTCGATCAATCGCTGATGCGCCTCGTGGCTGCGGTCGGCGCGGAGGTGGCGTTTCGATGAGCTCGCGCAGGACATTGGCCGCGCGTCGCGCGCTCGCGTTGGTCTCGGCCCTCGCGGGATCCGGCTGCGCGGATTGGCGCGCGGGAGACGAGCACTATTTCGTGCAGCACAAGGGCGCCGCGATGCCCGTGTGGGTCACGGGCAACTGGCGATCCAATCGCATCATCGTCCACGTTCACGGCGGGCCGGGAACGACCAACGGAATCTACTTTCAACGCTCGAGCTACCAGCGCCTCGCGGATCGCTACGGCATCGCGTACTACGAGCAACGCGCCAGCGGCGCATCACAAGGCAACCGCCGCGCGCTGCTCAACCGAGCGCAGTTCGTCGAGGACCTCGACACCGTGCTGCGCACCCTCGAACATCGCTATCCTCGCGCGCAGTTCGTCCTCATGGGGCACAGCTGGGGTGGCTTCTTGACGGCGGCGTATCTGCTCGACACCGCGCGGCAGTCGCGCGTGCGCGCGTGGATCGTTCAGGACGGCGCGATCAACGCGTCGTGCCGCGGCTGGCAGCTCGGCGTCGACGAGGTGCTCGCGCGAAACATCGAAGGCGCAGCGGCGTTCTACCGCGACGTCTGGCGATGCGACTTGAATACTAACGCAAACAATCAAATCCAGCTCCATCAAGGGCGCTACGTGCACCTCTGGCACAGCTTGTTCATCCGCGCCGCGGGGGGCTACGACGTCGTGCCCGAGCGGACGCTCAACACCGGCGACATCGCCGAGAGCGTGTTTCGATCGCAGTTCGACCTGCTCGCGGTCAACGCGCACTCACCGCTGCCCCTCGAGGACTACTACGGCGTCGACCTGACTCCGCAGCTCGCGCAGGTGCGCATTCCGTCGCTCGTCCTCTGGGGGACGCGAGACTTCATCACGCACCACGCCACAGCGCGGCCGACGTACGAGGCGATCGGCGTCCCCGCGACGCAGAAGGAGCTCGTGCTGTTCGACCAATCCGGGCACAACCCGTGGGCCGAAGAGCCCGAGCGCTTCTTCGACGCGGTCGACGGGTTTCTGCGTCGTCAACTATGGGCTGACTGAGCGAGCGCCGCGGCGCGATACATTCTCCACGGTGACGGACAGCATCCAAGACGACTCCGGGCGCTGGCTCTATCGAGAGCTCGTTCGGCTGGGACTCCCTGCGGCGAAGCTGTTCGACGACGCCGGGCTCGACGCCGCGCACCGACGCGGCGAAGTGCGGCCGCCGTGGAGCGCGCGCGTCTCGATCAGCGCGGCGGCGGCGCGGTTGCTCGACGACCCGTGTCTCGGGTTCGACCTCGCGGGGACGATCGAGATCGCAGAGCAAGGAGTGTTCACCGCGGCGCTCGTTCACGCCCCGAGCATGCGAGAGATGCTCGAGACCGCGCTGGCGCACTTGAAACTATGGGAGCCGCACGCGCGACTCGACGTCGAGTCCGACGCCTCCTCGACGCGGCTGTATTACACGCACGACATCGACGATCCGCTCGGGGCGGCGGTGGAGACGCAGATTTCGCTCGTCGCGATGAGCTCGATCATGGTCCATCGGGTCCCCACGCTGCGCTCGTCATTGACTCTCGGGTTTGCGTGCGCGCCGCCGAAGCACGCCCGCTGCGCGTCCACGCTCGAGCGGCTCGAGGTCTCGTCTCGATTTCATCAGCGTCGCTGGTACGCGGAGATTCCGACGGCGTTCGTCGACGAGAAGCTGCCGGGAGCGCACCCGGTGGTGAGCAAGCTCTTGCACGAGCGCATCGAGCAAGAACACGCGCGGCAGCGACACCAGTCGTCGTTTCTCGAGCGTCTTCGGCGGGTGCTGCGCGAAGGGTTCGACCGTCGATGGAGCGCAGGCGACGTCGCCGCGGCGTTGGAACTCTCGACCCGAACCCTTCAACACCGGCTCAAGGCCCACGGAACATCGCTCACGCAACAACAGACGCTCGTGCGCATCGAGCTGGCTCGGAGGCTGCTCGCGAGCGGCGAGCACACGATCGAAGAGGTCGCGAACCGAGTCGGGTTCGACTCGCTCGCGGCGTTCTCGCGCTTTTTTCGGCGTCACACAGGGCTGGCACCGTCGTCATTTCGCAGCGCGAACACACGCAAATAGCGCGCTCGTTCGATCTCGCCTTCGATCTCGCGGCCTGCCTCTCGTCCAAGCGACTGATGGAGCGCGTCGAGCGCCCCGAGCGAGACGTCATTGCCTCGATGCCCGTGGGACGCCGACCAGCAAAGGTCGCGCACACCACCACGAGCTGCGGTCCGCTGCTCGACCCGAAGAAGATGCCCGCTGGCGAAGAGCCGTTGCGCGCGCGGGAGTGCGATCGCTGGGCGCTGAGTCACCCTGATCTCGACGCGTGCACCACGGGCCCGCCGACGCCGTGAAATTGCGCGAGGCGCTCGCCGCGCTCGACGACGGCCCGCTCAGCGACGAAGAGATGACTCGCGCTCGGCGCATCGGCGAGCACGTACGCGGGGAACGCGAAACGCAGAAGGGGACGACCGCAGCCGGGGGGAGCGGCCCGTTGTCGACTCGAGGAGGGGGCTTGACGCGCGCGCCGAGATCATTCATTTAACCGAAATCATGTTCGGTATAGTGAAATCCTCCACCAACCTGGCACTGTGGTGCGTCGTCGCGGCGGCGTCGCTGGCGGCAGCCCCCGCTGCGGCGCAGGGCGTCGACTGCGCCTCGCTGCCCAACCCCGTCTACGGCCTCGGCGGCAGCGCGCAGCGTCCCTTCATCGCGCGTGTCGCCGCGCGACTCGCCGCGGCGACGCCCGGGATGACCGTGGTCCACCAGGCCCCCGGCGCGTGCAATGGGATCAACGCGATCATCGCCAATACGCGCATCAATGGGACGGCGACCTACTGGCTGCCCGACGGCAGCGAGCGGCAATGCAACCTGCCGGTGACCGGCCAGGCCGTGGACTGGGCCAACATGGGCAACAGCGCCACGAACTGCCCGGGCGTATCGACGCTGCCGTCGGACATCGGCGACTTCACGACCTCGGTCTCGTCGTGGAACCTCATCGTGCCGCTCGCGTCCTCGCAACAGTCGATCAGCGCCGAGGCCCTCTACTTCGTGTACGGCTTCGGCGCGCAGAGTCAGGTCGCACCCTGGACCGACGAGTCGGCGCTCATTCGACGAGACGCAAACTCGGCGGCGGCGCTGTTCATCTCGCTCGCCTCGGGAGTGCCTGTGGATCGTCAGCGAGGGATCGACGCGCGCACCAACGGAAACACGGTGACGCTCGTCGCGTCCGCCGCCAACGCCAACGCGGCGATCGGGTACGTGTCCGGCGAGGTCGCTGACGCCAATCGCGCCCGCGTCCGAACGCTGGCGTATCAGCACTTCGGGCAACGCTGCGGGTACTGGCCGGACTCGAGCGCGACGGCCCTCGACAAGCGCGGCGTTCGCGAAGGGACATATTGGCTCTGGTCGGTCAACCACTGGTTCGCCAGGGTCGATGCGCGCGGACAGATCGCCAACCCACGGACCCGCGACTTCATTGGCTTCCTCACGGGCGCCGTCGCCGCTCCGTCTACGCTCAACGTGATCGAAGCAGAGATCGCGACCGGCAACATCCCTCGCTGCGCCATGCACGTGTGGCGCGACGGAGACCTCGGGCCGCTCTACTCGCTGCAGCCCGAAGAGCCCTGCGGGTGCTTCTTCGATTTCACCGCCACTGGTCGAGCGCCGAGCGCGTGCGTCTCGTGCGCGACCTCGGCGACCTGCCCATCGACCGCCCCGGTGTGCCGCCGCGGCTACTGCGAGGTGCTGTGATGCGACGCTGGCTCTCCTCTGCGCTGTTTGCGCTCACGCTGGCCGGCTGCCCGGCGCGACCGTCCAATCCAGACGCGACCGCCGACGTAATCCTCGCGCCGATCGACACAGGCGCCGACGCGCAGCCCGAAGCTGCGACGGACGTGGCCGTGCTCGACGCTGCGGACGCGATCGCCTCGGACGCTCGCGCCGACGACGCGCTGTCGGACGCGGATGGCGCCATCGCAGAAGGCGGTCGACCCGACGGCGCGCCGCGATGCGACCCCGACGCGGGTCTAGGCGACGGCGGCTGCGTGCTCTGCCCGACCACGTCCGCGGCGTTTCTCGATCGCTGCACGGGCGCCACCTGCGCGCGCTTCGAAAACAGCCGGTGCGGGCGGTTGTTGCCCGACGGAGGACTGCCTCCACTTCCGTGAACGGTTTCGGTAAAATGAACACTCCTTCGGTTCTCCTTCGCGATCGATGGCTGCGCGTCGTGTTCGGCGGCGGGCGTCCGTCACACGCGGACTTTCACTATCTCTGGCTGCGACACAATTGCTCACAGGATCTGCACCCGCTGACGCGCGAGCGCGTGATCGACGCGTCGGAGATCGACGAGCGCATCGCGCCAAAGGACGCATGGATCGAGGGAGACTCGCTCTTTGTCCGATGGAACGAGCTCTCCGCGCGCGTGAGTCGCTTCCCGTTCGAGTGGCTTCGGGCGCACGCGTACGCCGCGGAGCGTGAATCACCAGCGTTGCCCGAGACCTCGCTCGAGCCGATCACGCTGGACGCCCGAGACTTCGATCAGCCGACGCTCTTTCGCGAGATCCTCGTGCGAGTCGAGCGCTTCGGCGTCGCGCGGGTCGTTCGCTTCATGCCGAACGGCGATCGTGCCCGGCCCGAAGACACTGAGCTGATCGTCGATTCGCTCGCCGCCGCAGGGCTGAAGGTCATCGGTACGCACTTCGGTCGCATCGAAGATCTGCGCGTCGACAACACGACCAACCAAAACACAGACCAGCTCGGCTACACCGACTCCGCGGTGCACTTGCACACGGACCAGCCGTTTCTCGAGCATCCGCCCACCTTTCAAGCGCTGCACTGCGTGGCGCCCGCGCCGCGCGGCGGAGAGTCGTTTCTCGTCGACGCCCGCGCGCTCTCGGCGATCCTTCGCGCTGAAGACGCAGACGCCTACGAGCTTCTGCGGACCGTGCCTGTCACGTTTCACCGCAAGCAACGCAACTTCGAGAAGGTCCTGCACGCCCCGATCCTCGGCGAAGACGGCCCAGCGGGATTTCGTGTGCGGTATTCATACTTCACCCTCGCCCCGTATCGGCTGCCGTTCGCGCAGATGGAGCGCTGGTATCGCGCCCACCGGCGCTTCGCCGAACTCGTGCGCGACGAGCGCCACCATGTCCGGTTTCTGCTCGGCGCAGGAGACTTCGTCTTCTACGACAACCATCGAATGCTCCATGCGCGCACGAGCTTCGAGGGGCACCGCTGGCTGCGCGGCGTCTACTTCGATCGTTGAACGCGAGGTGTGCTGTGTCGATCGAATCGCTTCGCTCTCCGCTTCGACCGCTCGGTTCGGCGCGCCGCGGCGCCGTTGCCGCGCTCGTCGCGTCCATCGTAGTGCACGCGCCATCGGCGCTCGCGCAGCAGCGCCCCACGACAACGGTCGAAGACGACATCGAGCTCCCCGCGCGGCCGAGCGGCGCGCCGTCGGACGCAGCGCAACCATCAGCGACGTCCGCGCTCGCTCAGCCCGCTTCTGCGGTCTCCTCGAGCACCGCGAGCGAGGACCTGCTGCGGGCGTTGCAGCAGCGAATCGATCGGCTCGAGGCGAGGCTCGTTCAGGCAGAGCAGCGAACGCAGCCTCCGGTCGCGCGGCCTCCGCAAGCTCCGACGGCCGCGCCGCCCGCACGACCAGCGGCTGGCGACTACACCCCCATCGGCGCGTCTTCGCTCGTGCACACCACCGCCGCGCGACCCGACGCGTACTCGGTCCTCGAGCCCGTCGGGCTCGTGCTCTCGGGCTTCGTCCAGGCGCAGTACGAGACGAGCCAGCTCTCGCAAGACCAGCTGCTGCAGGGGATGGCCCTCAACCGGGATCGCTTCGTCCTGCGCCGCTCTCGGTTGCGCGTCGATGGCTCGTGGCAGTGGTTTGCGATGGCGCTCGAGCTCGACGCCAACACGGTGCGCGGTCCCGTCGCAGGAGTGCGCCGCGCTGAAGCGTCGTTTCTCTGGAGAAATGCTGCAAACAACGCGGTTCCATGGCTCGCGATCACCGCGGGGGTGACCGAGCCAGCGTTCGGCGCAGAGCTCGGCGAGGGCGTGCGACGACGATGGTTCATGGAGCGGACGACGGGATCTCTCGCGTTCTTCGGCGGCGAGGCGGACGTGGGCTTGAGAGCGTGGGGAGGCATCGGCGTGTTTCGATACGCGCTCGGAGTGTTCAACGGCGTTCCTCTCGACGATCGAGGGGCGCAGACCGGCTTGCGCGGCGTCGATCCCAGTCGCCACCTCGACGTGTCGGGTCGAATCGGCGTGGACACAAGCGCTCGCGCTCGGTCGTGGAGCGTCGCCGCTGGCGTCTCGTTTCTGTCGGGCTCGGGCTTTCACGCCGGCGACGAGGGAACCAAGCCCGGCATCGAGTGGCGCGACAACAACCAAAACGCGATGATCGACGCAGGGGAGCTCGTCGCCATCGCGGGCCGCGCGCCGACGCCATCGTTCACCTTCGCGCGCTGGGCGCTCAACGCGGACCTCGCCCTCCGCGTGCGCACCCGCGCAGGCACGACGCGCGTGTTCGCAGAGGCCACCATGGCCACCAACCTCGACCGAGGCCTCCTCGCTCCCGATCCCATCGCGACCGGCTACGAGCTGAGGCAGCTCCACGCGGTCGCTGGCTTCACGCAAGATGTCACGCAGTACGGGATCGTCGGCTTTCGGTGGGACGTCTACAACCCCAACAGCGACCTCTTCGAAGAGCGGCGCGGCGCGATCGAGCCGAAAAATCAAGCGATTCATACGCTCTCGCCGCTCGTAGGCCTCTCGTGGCCGAGCCACCTGAGGCTCGTGTTTCAGTACGACTTCGTGCTCGACGCGCTCGCTCGCGACGCCCGAGGCGTGCCGACGGACCTCGCCAACAATCAAGCCACGCTGCGCGTGCAGGGGGACTTCTGATGCGACGATCGAGCGCAGCGCTGTTGCTGCTCAACCTCGCCTCGTGCGGCGTCCCGAGCCCGCTCGGCCTCGAAGAGCCCGTGCGCCTCGAGCGCGCGATGCTCGTCCCAAGCCTGCCAATCGACGAGCAGCGCGCGAGCGTGATCACCGCCTTCGAAAACCCCAACGCCGTCGTCGCCCACAGGCAAACGGCGAAGCTCGTGACCGGTCGCGCGAGCAGAGACGCGTTCGCCGTCGCCCTGCGCCTGCAAAACCGCGGCAGCGGATATTGGGTGCTGCCGCTCTCCACGCCGGATCCCGCGGCCAACGACGAGCTCACGTTCGAGGCCGCGCTCTCGTTCGCCGACGCCGCGCCGACGGGCCCCGCGGTCGCCGAGCTTCGCGCCGTGGGCGCCGACGGGGTCGCCGGGCCAGCGCGGCTCTTTCCCCTCTGCCTGCTCGGTCCGATCCCAGACAACTTGAATGTGTGTGATCCTACGCTCGCGCCGCCGATCGCGGTCGTGTCGCTCGGCTGGGACACCGACGTCGACCTCGACCTCGAGCTCGAGCTGCCCGACGGACGCCGACTCGGCGCCAAGAGGCCGTCTGCGGGACCGGCAGGCGCGATCGACGTCGACGCTGGCGCCGCGTGTCGTCACGACGGCCTTCGTCGCGAGAACTTCGTGATCCGCGAGACGCCGCTGCTCGGTCGCTACCGCGTGTACGTGAGCCTGTTCGACGCGTGCGGGCAGTCACAAGCGCATGCGAGGGCCAGCGTGCATCGACGCGCGCTCGGAGCGCGCGAGGGGACATTTTCGCAGGTCGAGACCGCGAGGGCCGACGCGCAGCTCACGGCGTTCAACGTCGGCGCCGGCGAGCGAGGAGCGCAGCTGGTCTTGGAGTTTTCGCTGCCCTGATCGGGCGGCGCACGCACACAGAGGTGTATCCATGATCGTCGAACGATTGCTCAGGGTCGCGCTGCTCGGAAGCGCGTGGGTGCTTTGGCTCTTGATCGCTCTCTCGGTGCTGTCGCTCGGCGCGATCTTCGAGCGGGCGCTGTTCTTTCGCCGGCGCCGCGGAGGCGCGGCGCTTCGCGCGTTGGTGCACGAGCGCGCGCGGTCGGGCGACCTCGGGGCGCTCGAGCGCAACCTCGCCAACGACGCCTCGGTCGAAGCCGAGGTGCTGCGCGGCGCGCTGCCGTGGCGCGACGGCGGTCCGCAGGCCTTCTCGGACGCGGTCGACAGCGAGCTCGGACGCGTGCGAACCGAGCTCGACCGCGGCGCGAACCTGCTCGGAACGCTGGGAAACAACGCCCCGTTCATCGGTCTATTCGGCACCGTGATCGGCGTGATCGAGGCGTTTCAGCACCTCGGCTCGAGCAGCGCGCGCGCCGGCAACATGACCAACGTGATGAGCGGCATCGCCGAGGCGCTCATCGCGACGGCCGTGGGCATCTTCGTCGCCATCCCTGCGGTCGTCGCGTTCAACGTCGCCCAGAAGCGCGCGGGCGAAATCGAGGGCAACGTCCTGGCGCTCGCCAGGCTCGTGACGGCGCGCCTGCACAGCGACGAGCGCCGAGCTTCATCTCGCAACGGTCACGGCTGGCGCGGTGAGTCTAGCGAAAGCAACTCCGTTTCGATAAATGAACACGAAATCGATGGGCCCGAGCTCTCGCTCGTGACCGAGGCGTAGGAGGGCATCATGGCAGGAGGAGCCAGTCAGCCGACCCGCGGGCGCGGCGCGATCGTGGGAATCAACGTCACCCCCATGGTGGACGTCGTGCTCGTGCTGCTCGTGATCATGATGGTCTCGGCGCAGTACATCGTCTCGCAGTCGATCCGCGTTGAGCTCCCGCGCGCGGCCAACAGCGACGAGGGCGCGTCGTCACCCGTGAGCGTCTCGATCACCCGCGACCGCGGCCTGCACTTTGGCACGCGTCGCGTGAGCGAGGGCGAGCTCGAGTCGCTGTTGCGAAGGGCGCTCGGAGAAAACCGAGAGCTGTCGTTGATCGTCAGCGCCGATCGCGACGTCAATCACGGCACTGTGATGAGGGTCGTCGACCTCGCGCGAGGCGTCGGAATCACGAAATTCGCGATCAACGTCGAGCGAGCGGAGCAGCGTTGAAGTGGCCGTCCTCGACGCACGATCGTGGCTCTTTATCGCGAGCGTCGTGGTGCACGGCGGGCTCGCGCTCGCGGTGAGCGCCGTGCGACGACCGCCCCGTCGAGAGGTGGTCGCCATCACGATTCGGGCGAGCCGAGCGCCTTCGCCGCCCACGCCACCGCCGGCGCACGCGGCTCCTGCGCCGATCGCGGATGCGCCGACCCCTGCGTCCCCTCGAGCGCCGAACGCTCCGCGCGCGACGCAGCGGGCCGCCAGATCCGCGCCGCGAAGCGCGCCTCCACCGCCCGCGGCGCCAGCTTCGACGCCCTCGGGCGGGGGCGCGCAAGACTTCGGCCTGAGCATGTCCAACGGTCCCTCGGGCGGGGGGCTCGCCGTCGCTGGCGCCGGCGCTGGAGCTGGCGAAGGTGCGTCGCCCACGCCGACGCGCGCCGCGGCGCGGCAAGCGCAACCCGCGCAAGACCAGGCGTGCGAAGAAGAGCTCACCCGCGCGCGACCGGTCGAGATCGCGCAGCCCGAGTACCCCGAAGCGGCGCGGGAGGCGGCGATCGAAGGGCGCGTTCGAGTCGAGGTCACGGTGGATGAGCGGGGCCGCGTCGCGTCGGCGCGCGTGATTCAAGCGTTGGGGCACGGCTGCGACGAAGCCGCGCTCGAGGTGGCCCGTGCGGCTCGCTTCGAGGCAGCCACGCGCTGCGGAAGGCCCGTGCGCTCGACGCTCACGATCGGAGTCCGGTTTACGCTATGAACCGCGCTTGTCTCTTCGCTGGCGCGTTTGTTCTGGGGTCGCTGGTTGCGGCGACGAGCTTCGCGCAGCCATCGCGAGGGCCGACGCTCACTCGGCCGCCAACGCTCTTGCGCTTCGTCGAAGCGACGCATCCCGAGAGCGAGCGCGGTCGCGCCGCCACGGTCGTGCTTCAACTCCGCGTCAACGAGCTGGGACGCGTGGACGAGGCGCGCGTCACCGAGAGCGGGGGCGCAGAGTTCGATCGAGCCGCGCTCGACGCCGCGCGGCAGTTTGTCTTCACGCCGGCGGAGATCGACGGCCGTCCCGCGGCGGTGCGCCTGGCGTACCGCTATCAGTTTACGATTCGCGTCGAGGCACCGACGTCTGCGGAGTTCGTCGGCGTGGTTCGGAGCCGCAACGCGCGCGCGCCGATGGCGGGGGTCACGGTCTCGATCGAACAGGGAGAATCCACGGTGACCGACGGTCATGGCCGCTTTCGATTCGAGCGTGTCGCGCCCGGCGCGCGCGTGGTCTCGCTCTCGGGCCCGCGCGTGGTGCTCCAGCGCGTCACCGAGCGCTTCGAGGCGGGCCAGCGCGTCGAGGCCACCTACGACGTGAGCGTGACGCCGGCGCGCGCCGCGCAGCGATCGGAGGACGAAGACGACGTCGAGCTCGTCGTGACGGCGCCTCCGGTGCGCAGACAAGCGGTCACGACGGACGTCTCTGCCGAGCAGGCTCGCCGCGTGCCCGGAACGCAAGGGGACGTGCTTCGCGTCGTCGAGAGTCTTCCCGGCGTCGCGAGGGCGACGGCGGGATCGGGCGCGCTCGTCGTGTGGGGCGCGGCGCCAGAGGACACGAGGGTGTTGGTCGACGGCGTTCCTGTGCCGAGGCTCTATCACGATGGTGGGTTTCGCTCGGTGCTGTCGGGAGAGCTCGTGTCCAACGTCGAGCTCGTGCCCGGCGCGTACGGCGCGGCGTACGGACGCGCGTTGGGGGGACTGGTGCGCGTCGAGACGCGCTCGCTCGAAGACCGAGGCGTGCACGGCGCGCTCTCGGTGGACGCGTTCGACGCGTCCGCGTCGATGCGCGCGTCGATCGGCGAGCGCGCGCGGGTCTTCGCCGCGGTGCGACGTTCGCATCTCTGGCAACTGCTCGCCGCCGCAGGGATCGACGCTGGTGGCTTCGTCCCGATTCCCCGCTATGGCGACGCGCAGCTGCGCGTCGGTTGGACGTTGTCTCCGCGCGAGCGGATCGATTTGACCGTGCTCTTGAGCACGGATTTCACCGAGCGCTCGGTGCGCGTCGCGGACCCCAGCCGCGATCAGAGCGAACGGCGCACGCTCGACGTGCTCCGTGTCTACGGCCGATACACGCGACGCGGCGACGGGCTCGAGGTGTCGATCGTTCCGTATGCGGGCGTGGACGCCGCTGGGTCGAGGGCGCAGACCAGCGGCGCCGCGACAGGGGTCGACAACGTGACGCTCCGCGCGGGAGTGCGGGCCAGCTTGCGCGCTCGCGTTCGGCCGTGGCTCTCGGTCGAAGCGGGAATCGACGCCGAGCTCTCGCGCAGCGACCTCGCGAGAGAGGGCTCTGTCGCCCTTCCCGCGCGCGAAGGCGACGTGCGCGTCTTCGGTCAGCCCCCGCCCGATCAGAGCAACGCCGACCGCTGGTCGGTGTGGCAAGCGGGCGTCGCGCCGTACGCCGAAGCGACGATCTCGCTCGCCTCGGGCGCGGTCGAGCTCACCCCAGGGCTGCGCGTAGACCCATACGTCCGGTCCGCGAGCAGACGGCTGCCGCCCGAGGGAATCTCGCCCTCCATCGGCCTGTTCACCCAGGACTTTCGCGTCGAACCGCGGCTCGCGGCGCGCTTTCGACCGCACCCGCGGGTCACGATCCGCGCAGCGTTCGGCGCGGTCGGACAGCTCCCCGCGCCCGAGGACCTCTCGGCGGTCTTCGGCGCTCCGACGCTGCAGTCCCCGCGCGGAACGCAGTGGGCCGTCGGCGCGGCGTGGGCCATCAACGACACGCTCACCGCAGAAGCAACCGGCTTTTTCACAGAGTCCTCGCAGCTCGCGATGCGCAGCGAGCTCGCCGCGCCGCTGCGCGCAGAGGCGCTCGTGGCCCGAGGTGAGGGGCGCGCGTACGGCGTTCAAGTGCTCTTGCGCCAGGCGCTCGTTCGCAATTTCTTCGGGTGGATCACGTACTCGCTCTCTCGCAGCGAGCGAAAGAACAGCCCCGAGTCGGCTTGGAGGTCGTTCGACTTCGACCAGACACACGTGCTCGGGCTCGTCGCGTCCTACACCCTGCCGCTCGGGTTCGAGCTCGGCGCGCGAGCGCGGCTCTCTTCAGGGTTCGTTCGAACGCCTGTCGTCGGCTCGTACTTCGACGCCCGCCGAGACCGCTACGAGCCGCTCTTCGGCGCGCAGAACAGCGATCGACTCCCAGTGTTTTTTCAGCTCGACCTGCGCGCGTCGAAGCGGTTTCGCATCGGTGTGTCCGAGCTCGAGCTCAGCGTCGATGTGCAAAACGTGACCGCGCAGCGAAACGCTGAAGAGTTCGTGTACGACGAGTCGTTCGGGCGCCGCGAGGTGATCGCAGGCTTGCCGATCCTTCCGAGCGTAGGTGCGCGATGGACGTTTTGAGCTCTCGAGGCAAGACCTTCGCGCAAAGCGCGTGGAGCGCCGTCGCGCTGCAGGCGAAGGCCGCGCTGGCGTTGGTGTTGATTTCGTGTGTTCCAAAGCTCGACTCCGGCCTCGCGACGGTGAGCGCGCCGCGGGTGCTCGCTGTCCGCGCAGAGCCTGCGGAGGTCGCTCCTGGTGATCGCGTCTCGCTGAGGGTGCTGCTCGCCGCGGGCGCCGCGGGACCGACCGCGACTCCGCGCGTCTGGCGCTGCGCCGCGCGTCGCGCGCTCTCGGAGTCCGCCTCGGTCTCTCAGCGATGCACAGGCGATCGAGACGCCGCGTCCCTCGAATTCGTCGGCGAAGGCGAAGAGGTGGACACGACCGTTCCGTCGGACGCGTGCGAGGTCTTCGGCCCGAACCCCCCTGAGCCCGAGCCGGGAGAGCCAGCGGGACGGCCGGTCGACCCGGATCCCACAGGGGGATACTTCGTTCCCTTTCGCGTCTCGCTCGAAGGAGCGGGCGACAGCTTCGCAGAGGTGCGCGTTCGGTGCCCGCTCGGCGGCGCGCCACCCACCGAGGTGGTCGCGTTCAACCGCGCCGACCGAGGCAACGAAAACACCGCCATCACCGCGGTCGAGGCCAGCGTCAACGGCGCGCCGCGGTCGATTGAAGGAGGCGCGCTCCGCGTCCGTCCCGGCGAGCGCGTGCGCCTCGAGGTGCGCTGGCCGCCGTGTCCGCTCGACGATCAGTGCGGCGACGGTGTGTGCGGGCCGGGCGACGACGTACGATCGTGCGCCGCGGACTGCGCCACGCTCGCTCGCTGCGCGGGCGCCGAGCGCTTCGCGTACTTCGACCGAGCCTCACGAGCGGTCACCGCTCGTCGCGAGTCCATGCGCGTCTCGTTCTACCAGACCGCGGGAGCGCTCCGTGACGAGCGCGTCGGGCGATCGTCGAGCGACCCGACGCCGTTCGTGTTCAACGAATGGACGGCGCCCGAACTCCACGGCGAGCAGCGGCTATGGTTCGTGTTGCGCGACGATCGAGGAGGCGTGTCGTGGGCGAACATCCGCGCCATCGTCGCGGAGTGACGAGCAGCGTCGATCACAAGCACGAGTAACCCTGATGGGTGCATCTACTTTCATACGACGACAGCCGGGGCGCGGCAGCGAGCGATGGTAACCGTTCAGGCCCCCTCTTGCCTCTCAACGCTACCCACACGACGCGAGAAAAAATCCAGGCAGAACGCGATCGACACATTCCCGGGAGCCAAGGGGCCCGGCAACAGCGCACCTGCGGTGCGTAGCGCAGCGGGCTCGCGCCCG
>LNFM01003330.1_pt1 | contig 31857 bp, 26 predicted proteins | sample 596031 | NCBI WGS metagenome assembly LNFM01 (sample SAMN04254537, study PRJNA301005) | activated carbon metagenome | isolation source: dual media filters at the Ann Arbor, Michigan drinking water treatment plant | place: USA: Ann Arbor | reverse complement strand
GTGGTGGCCTGCCAGCGCGCCGGCATCTTCAAGGTGGGCTTCATCACCGAGCCTCCGGCCGGTGGCGCCACCCGGCTGCAGTAGGAGAGCCTGAAATGGGTATGAATGTCGGAAATTCCGGTGGCGACGATGACGGCGACGTGATGGTCGACATCAACACCACGCCGCTGATCGACGTGATGCTGGTGTTGTTGATCATGTTCATCATCACCATCCCGGTCCAGACGCACGCGGTGAAGATGAACATGCCGGTGCCCAACAACGCCGCGCCGCCACCGACGCCGCCCATCATCGTGCGCATCGACGTCGACTTCGACGGCACCATCGGGTGGAACGGCGAAATCATCCAGGCTGGTGACCGTGGCGCGATCGAACAGCGCCTGATGGCGATCGCGGCCCAGGCCGACCAGCCCGAGGTGCACCTGCGCCCCAACAAGCTCGTCATCTACAAGCATGTGGCGATGATCATGGCCACTGCCCAGCGCTTGGGCGTGACCAAGATCGGCATCGTCGGGAACGAACAGTTCCTTTGATGCTCAGACCTGTTCACGTCACTCTTATTGCGAGAACCATGAAGACCTTGCGCGCTATGTCGCCGGCCCTCTCGGCCCTGCTCGCCCTGGCCGTGGCCGGCTGGCTGAACACCGCCTCGGCCCAGGGGCTGCGCCCCGAGGTGGGCAAGCCCCTGCAGCAGGCCAATGAACTGCTGAAAGCCGGCAAGGCCAAGGAGGCCCTGGTCAAGGTGCGTGAAGCTGAAAACGTTGCGGGCATCACCGCAGCTGAACGCCAGACCATCGACGGCATGAAGGCCGCTGCGGCGCAGCGCGCCGGGGATTGGGCTGCGGCCATTCCGCCCTTGGAAGCCCTTGCCAGCCGCGCCAGCGGCGCCCAGCTGGGCCAGTACGCCGAGCAGTTGGCATCGGCCTACACCCAGACGCGCAACAACGCCAAGGCCACGGAGTGGGCCAACAAGGCCGTCGCGGCCGGCAACAACAGCGCCACCATCAAGCAGCTGCAGAGTTATCTGCAGAGCGCCAGCGGCGATTACAACGCCATCGCCCGTGACGCCGGTGCCGCCGTCGCATCGGCCGAACAGGCGGGCCGCCGCCCTGAAGAAGGCGACCTGTTGCGCCTGGCCGATGCCCAGAACCGCACCAACAACCTGAACGGGTATGGCAGCACGCTCGAGAAACTGCTGGCCTACTACCCGAAGAAGGACTACTGGAACCTCTACCTCGGCCGCCTGCCGCGCAAGAGCGGCTTCGGCGATCGCTTCCTCATCGACGTGCTGCGCCTGCGCCTGGCCACGGGCACGCTGACCAAGACCGAGGACTACATGGAACTGGCGCAGCTGGCCATGCAGCAGGGCCTGCCGTCGGAAGCCACGCGCGTGGTGGACGCCGGTTACAAGGCCGGCGTGCTGGGCACCGGCGCCGACGCGGCGCGCCACCAGCGGCTGCGTGACCTGGCCGTCAAGGAAGAGGCCGAGCTGAAGGCCAAGCTGGCCGGTCTGGCCAGCGAAGCGGCGGGCTTCAAGGAAGGCGACGGCCTCGTGCGCGTGGGGACTTCCTATGTCGCGTTCGGCGAGGTCGATCGTGGCATCGAGCTCATCCAGGCCGGCATCAAGAAGGGCAACCTGAAGCGCGCCGAAGACGCCAAGCTGCGCTTGGGTCTGGCCCAGCTGCAGTCGCCCAAGAACAAGGCCGCCGGCATGCAGACGCTGCGCAGCGTGAAGGGCACGGACGGCGTGGCCGACATCGCCCGCCTGTGGCTCGTCGTCGACCGGTAAAGCCGGCGCGGCGTGACATCCGCCGCTGAGAACCCCGGCCCGGCGCGCGTGGAAGACATGGCGCCTGTCGATTCGGAAACCCGGGCCAGCGCCGACGACCACATGGCGCTGCGCCTGTGGTTGCGCCTGCTGGCCTGCACCAACCGCATTGAAGCGCCGCTGCGCACACGCCTGCGTGAGCAGTTCGGCGGCAGCCTGCCGCGCTTCGACCTGATGGCGCAGCTGGACCGCCAGCCCGACGGCATGAAGATGCGCGAGCTGTCGCGCCGGCTGATGGTGACGGGCGGCAACGTCACGGGCCTGACCGACCGCCTGGTCGCCGAAGGCCTGGTGGAAAAACGCAGCGACAGCGCCGATGGCCGCGCCGTGACCGTGCAGCTCACCCCCGAAGGTCGGCGTCAGTTCCGCGCCATGGCGCGCGCCCACGAGGCCTGGGTGGCCGAGCTGCTGGGCGGGCTGACGCCGGCGCAGCAGGCGCAGTTGTTCGAACTGCTGGGCCGGCTGAAGCTCAGCGTGCCCGAGGCTTGAAGGACACTGCGGCCGCGCTCAGCCCGCCAGCATGTCGCGGCCGATGATGAGCCGCTGCACCTCGGTGGCACCTTCGTAGATGCGCAGGGCGCGGATCTCGCGGTACAGGCTCTCCACCACGCTGCCCACGCGCACGCCCTGCCCGCCGTGCATCTGCAGCGCGCGGTCGATGACACGCTGCGCGTTCTCGGTGGCCACCATCTTGGCCATCGCGGCCTCGCGCGTGGTGCGTGCGGTGCCCGTGTCGCGCAACCAGGCCGCGCGGTAGGTCAGCAGCGCGCCGGCATCGATGTCGGCGGCCATGTCGCCGAAGGCGGCCTGGCTGAGCTGGAAGTCGGCCAGGCGCTGCTCGAACATGCGCCGGGCCCGTGCGTGAGCCAGCGCCTCGTCCAGCGCACGCCGCGCGAAGCCCAGCGCGGCTGCGGCGACGCTGGCGCGGAAGATGTCCAGCGTGCGCATCGCGAGCTTGAAGCCTTCGCCGGCAGCCCCCAGGCGCTGCAGCTTGGGCACGCGGCAGTTCGTGAAGCGCAGGCGCGCCAGCGGGTGCGGCGCGATGACCTCGATGCGCTCGGCGATCTCCAGGCCGGGCGTGCCGGCAGGCACGACATAGGCGCTCAGGCCCTGGGTTCCTCGCGATGGAAGGTCCAGCCCGGGTGCGGTGTCGCGCGCAAACACGCAGTACACGTCGGCGATGCCACCGTTGCTGATCCAGGTCTTCTCGCCGTTCAGCACCACGTGCTCACCATCGTCCGCCGCCGTGCAGGCCATGGCGGCGACATCGCTGCCGGCCTCGGGCTCGCTCAACGCGAAGGCGGTGATGCATTCCCCGCGGGCCACGCGCGGCAGCAGTTCAGCCTGCAGCGCGGGGCGGCCGGCCAGCGTGATGGGGCCGCTGCCCAGACCCTGCATCGCAAAAGCGAAGTCGGCCAGGCCGTCATGGCGAGCCAGGGTCTCGCGGCACACCACCAGCGCGCGCGAGTCCAGCGCCTCGCTGGCACCACCGAAGGCCGCCGGCACGCAGTGGCGCAGGAAGCCGGCGGCGCCCAGCGCACGCACCAGTCCACGGCAGCTGGCGTCGGTGTCGTGGTGATCGATGGCCTGCAGGTGCAGCGCAGCCCAGGCATCGAGTTCCAGCGCCAAGCTGCGGTGGCGGTCCTCGAAAAAGGGCAGTTGCAGGTGACCCAGGCGGTTCGCCATCTCAGTTCCCCTCGAACTTCGGCAGCTGCTTCGCCGCGAAGGCGTCGAAGGCGCGCCTGAAGTCCTGCGTCAGCATGCAGATGGCCTGGGCCTGGGCTTCGCTCTCGATGATCTCTTCCAGGCCCATCGCCCACTCCTGGTTCAGCATGGTCTTGGTCATGGTGTGGGCGAACCAGGGGCCGTCGGCCAGCAGGCGGGCCTGCGCCTGGGCCTTCGCCAGCAGCTCGCCGGGCGCGTGCAGCGCGTTGAAAAAACCCCAGGCCGCGCCTTCTTCCGCGCTCATCGCGCGCCCGCTGAAAAGCAGCTCTGCAGCACGGCCCTGGCCGATGACACGCGGCAGCAGACCGCAGGCGCCCATGTCGGCACCGGCCAGGCCGACACGCGTGAACAGGAACGCGGTGCGCGCGGCGGGCGTGCCCAGGCGCAGGTCGGCGGCCAGCGCCACCATCGCCCCGGCGCCGGCGCAGACGCCGTCCACCGCCGCGATCACCGGCTGCGGCGCCCGCTTGATGGCCTTCACCAGCTCACCCGTCATGCGCGTGAAACGCAGCAGCTCGGGTGCGGGCAGCCGGGTCAGCGGCTCGATGATCTCGAAGACATCGCCGCCGCTGCAGAAGTTGCCGCCGGCGCCGGTGATGACCACGGCGCGCACGTCGCTGGCGTGCTGCAGGCCCAGGAAGAGGTCACGCAGCTCGGCATAACTGTCGAACGTGAGGGGGTTCTTCTTCTCGGGCCGGTTCAGCGTGAGGGTGGCCACGCGGCCGTCGTCGCTGCACTGCCACTGGAAGTGGCGCGCAGCGTGGTGCTGGAAGGGGCGCTGGTCGTGGTTCATGCCGGGTGTCTCTTCAGGTTGGCTTGGTACTGCGCGCGGCCCGCCAGGTACTGCGGCGGCCACTGCACGCCCTCTCCGCCGGTGTGGCCGATCCTGGCGGCCTCGTGCAGCGTCCAGGCCGGGTCGGCCAGGTGAGGGCGCGCCACGGCACAAAGGTCGGCACGGCCGGCGGCAATCACCATGTTCACATGGTCCGCTTCGAAGATGCTGCCCACCGCCACGGTGGGAATGCCGACCTCGTTGCGGATGCGGTCGGCGAAGGGCGTCTGCCACATGCGGCCGTAGACCGGCTGCTGTTCGCGCACCACCTGGCCGCTGCTGCAGTCGATGATGTCGGCGCCTGCGGCCTTGAACAGCCTGGCGATGGCCACCGCGTCGTCGGCGGTGTTGCCGCCGGGAAACCAGTCGTGGCAGCTCAGGCGCACGCTGATGGGCCGGTCTTGCGGCCACGCGGCGCGCACCGCGGCAAACACCTGCAGCGGGAAGCGCGCGCGGTTGCCGACGCTGCCGCCGTAGCCATCGGTGCGCCGGTTCGTCAACGGCGACAGGAAGCTGCTGAGCAGGTAGCCGTGGGCGCAGTGCAGCTCCAGGATGTCGAAGCCGGCCGCGGCGGCGCGGTGCGTGGCGGCCACGAAGTCGGCCGTCACCCGGGCCATCTCGGCCACGCTCATTTCACGCGGCAGCTGCGAGTTCGGTCCGTAGCGCAGCGCCGAGGCCGAGACCAGCGGCCAGTTGGCCGCGCCCGCTGCTTCGTCCAGCGGCTCGTCCATCTGCTGCCAACCCAGCTGCGTGCTGCCCTTGCGCCCGGCATGGCCCAGCTGCACACCCATCCTGGCGGCGGAGTGGTGGTGCACGAAGGCGACGATGCGCGCCCAGGCGTCGCGCTGGGCGTCGTTCCACAGCCCGGCGCAGCCGGGTGTGATGCGCGCATCGGCGCTGGTGCAGACCATCTCGGTGTACAGCAACCCGGCGCCGCCCAGCGCGCGCGCGCCGAAGTGCACGAGGTGAAAGTCGCCCGGCAGGCCATCCTGCGCCGAGTACATCGCCATCGGCGACACCACCACGCGGTTGGGCACCGTCAAGCCGCGCAGCGTGAACGGCGTGAACATCGGGCTGGGCGGCTTCCCGCCCGCGGCCACGCTCAGGCCCGCCTGCTGCGCAAACCAGCGCTCGTAAGCCTGCAGCCAGGTGGCGTCGCGCAGGCGCAGGTTTTCATGGCTGATGCGCTGGCTGCGCGTGAGCATGCTGTACATGAACTGCGGCGGCGGCAGCTGCTCGCAATAGCGCTGCCCCACCACCTCGAACCACTCCATCGCATTCCACGCCGCGTTCTGCAGGCGCAGCACGTCGACCTCGCGTTCGGCCTGGTAGCGCGCCAAGAGCGGCGCCAGCTCGGTGGGGATGTCTTCGCCCACCTCCTTGAAAAGGCGCGTCAGCTCGATGGCGTCTTCCAGCGCCAGCTTGGTGCCCGAGCCGATGGCAAAGTGCGCCGTGTGCACCGCGTCTCCCATCAGCACCACGTGGCTGCGGCCGTTGAAGTGGTGCCACTGCCTGCAGCGCACGCGCTGGAAGTTGATCCACGCACTGCCGCGCAAGTGGCGCGCGTTGCTCATCAGCTTGTGGCCCTGCAGGTGGCGGGCGAACAAGCGCTCGCAGAAGGCCACGCTCTCGTCCGGGCCGGCCTGGTCGAGGCCATGCGCCAGCCACACGTCTTCGGGCGTTTCGACGATGAAGGTGGTGGTGCTGTCGTCGAACTTGTAGACGTGGGCCTGGAACCAGCCGTGTTCGGTCTTTTCGAACAGGAAATTGAAGGCATCGAACAGCCGCGTCGTGCCCAGCCAGATGAAGCGGTTGGGCCGCGTCACCACGTCGGGCTGGAAGACCGCCGCGTACTTCTGGCGCAGGCGCGAATTGACGCCGTCGCTGGCGATCACGAGGTCGGCGTCGGGGTAGCTTTCGTCGCCCTCGACCTCGGTCTCGAAGACCAGCTCCACCCCCACCGCCTCACAGCGGTGCTGCAGGATGTTCAACAGCTTCTTGCGGCCGATGCCGACAAAACCGTGGCCGCCGCTGCGGATGCGCTCGCCCTTGAAGTGCAGCTCGATGTCGTCCCAGTGGTTGAAGGCCACCTCGATCTGGCTGGCGGTTTCTGCGTCCCACAGCCGCATGTTCTCCATCGTCGCGTCACTGAACACCACGCCCCAGCCGAAGGTGTCGTAGGGCTTGTTGCGCTCCACCACCGTGATGTGGTGCGCCGGGTTCAGCTGCTTCATCAGCAGCGCGAAATAAAGGCCGGCGGGGCCGCCGCCGATGCAGACGATGCGCATGTGCAAACCGGTTGCCCGTGAGCCTTGAGGTGATGGCATTGTCACCGTGAACTGCTTTACAAGTAAAGTATTCCGGTCGTCGGCAAGGCAGACTGCGCCGTCGCGGAAAATGCCTGCATGAACGCTGCCCCTCCAGGCGCCATGCCTGCCTATCTCCAGCCCTTGTCACACGGCGTCTTCGCCATCGACACCGGTTTTCACCGCGACGTGTTCGACGCCGCCTACCTGGTGGTGGAAGGCGGCCGTGCCGCCTTCATCGACACCGGCACCAACTTCGCCGTGCCGCGCCTGCTGGGCGCGCTGCAGGCCCTGGGCCTGGCTGTGGACGCCGTGGACTGGGTCATCCCCACGCACGTGCACCTCGACCACGCCGGCGGCGCGGGCCTGCTGATGCGGCAGCTGCCGAACGCCAGGCTGCTGGTGCACCCGCGCGGCGCGCGCCACCTGGTGGACCCTTCCAAACTCTGGGCCGGTGCCACGGCCGTGTATGGCGAAGAAGAGATGCAGCGCAGTTACGGCCAGCTCGTGCCCGTGCCCGCCGCGCGGGTGCAGGACAGCGAGGACGGCCAGGTGGTGCACCTGGCCGGCAGGCCGCTGCGGCTGATCGACACGCCCGGCCATGCACGCCACCACCATTGCATCTGGGACGCCGCCAGCCGCGGCTGGTTCACCGGTGACACCTTCGGCCTGAGCTACCGCGAGTTCGACACGGCCCAGGGCGCGTGGATCATGCCGACCTCCACGCCGGTGCAGTTCGAGCCCGAACTGCTGCAGGCCTCGGTGCAGCGCCTGCTGGCGGCCGAGCCGGCCTGCATGTACCTCACGCACTACGGCCGCGTGGGCGCTGAACACGCAGACGTGCCCCGCCTGGGCCGGCTGCTGCTGGGCCTGCTGGACGAGATGGTGGCCCTGGGCCGCCGGGTGCAGCACGCACCGAACCGCCACCAGGCACTGCAGGACGGGCAGCTGGCCCTCTTCGGCGCCAGCCTGGCGGCCCACGGCTGCACACTCGGCCGTGACGAAGTGGCCCGGCTGCTGGCCATGGACCTGGAGCTGAACGCCCAGGGCATGGCCGTCTGGCTGGACCGGCCGGCGGCCTGAGCACCGACACCCCATCAACACCAGAGGAACAGAGACGATGCACAAGAGCGCAGTTCACTTCGGCCTCGGCGGCCACGTGGTGGTCATCACCGGTGCTGCACAAGGCATCGGCGAGGCCTGTGCACGGCGCCTGGTGCGCGACGGCGCCGCCGTGGCGCTGTGGGACATGGCCGATGCGCCCGGCCAGCGCCTGGCCGACGAGCTGAACGCCGGCGGCGGCATGGCCCTGTACCAGCACTGCAATGTCGCCAGCAAGGCCGAGGTCGAGGCCGCCCTGGCCGCCACGCTGGCACGTTTCGGCCAGGTGGACGGCCTGGTGAACAACGCCGGCATCTTCAAGGCCGCGCCTTTCCTGGAGATCAGCGAAGCCGACTGGGACGCCGTCATCGACGTCAACCTCAAGGGCAGCTTTCTCGTCGGCCAGGCGGTGGCTAGAGAGATGGTGAAGCGCCAGCGCGGCGCCATCGTCAACATGAGCTCGGTGAACGGCACGCTGGCCATACCCAGCATCGCCAGCTACAACGCCAGCAAGGGCGGCATCAACCAGCTCACACGGGTGATGGCGCTGTCACTGGCCGACCAGGGTGTGCGCGTGAACGCCGTGGCGCCGGGCACCATCGCCACCGAACTGGCCAAGAGCGCGGTGCTCACCAGCGAGGAGGCCAAGGCGCGCATCATGAGCCGCACGCCGATGAAGCGCCTGGGCGAGCCGGAAGAGATAGCCGACGTGGCAGCCTTCCTGCTGAGCGACGCCGCCAGCTACATGACGGGCGAGATCGTCGTCGTCGATGGCGGCCGCATGACCCTGAACTACACCGTGCCGGTGTAGTTCAGGGCGCAGGCTCAGGGCCGCGGCTTGACCTCGCCGCAGTCGGCCGCCAGCCAGCGGCCGCTGTGGTTCATCTCCAGGCGCACCGGCTTGCCGCCTTCCATGGTTTCGATGCGGGTGCGGCCATGGTGGGCCTTGGGGCTGTCCAGCACGTACTCGCCCTCACCCTTGCCCGGCCGCTTGCCGGTGCATTCGAACTTCATGCGCAGCGTGTTGCCGCTGCGCTGCATGCTGGTCTGCCTGCAGTCGCCGTCGGCCGGCGGCTGCAGCTCATCGCGCGCCGCCTGTTCGGGCGTGAGGCAGACCTTGGCCACGATGGCCGGACCGCCGGGGCCCGCCGCCATGCCCATGTTGATGCCCTGCGCAGCCATCATGGCTTCCATCTGCTTGCGCTTCTCGGGCGGCATCGCCGCCAGCTCTTTCTGCATGCGCTCCATGCCGGCGGTCAGGCGCGTGTCCGAGCTCTTCATCGTCAGGCTGTTCTCCCACAGCCCGGGCGCGAGCTTCTGGGCCTGAACGGGTGCGCCGGCCAGCAGGGCCGCCACGGCAAGCACGGGGAGGAAGGTGAACGAACGACGAGGCATCATCACGGGGTCTCCTTGGTGGCAGCGCCTTGTCGCACCAGGGCGGCCATGGCCTGGGCCTCGGATGCGCCTTCGGCCAGCCCGGCGGCCACACCCAGACGGTCGGCTTCGCTGCGGTTCTGGCTGATTTTCCACTTGCCCACCAGGCTGTCGACCACGATCTCTATGCCGACGATGGCCCGCAACATGGACTGCACGTAGTCGGCCGGGGCATCGCTCACCGCCCAGGGCGCAGCGCGAGCAGCTTCGTGGTGCTGGGTGAGGCCACTCACCAGGGCGTGCACCCAGGGCGCGTCGTCCACCGCGCGCAGCACGCCGCGCGCCTGCACCACGGTGTAGTTCCAGGTCGGCACCACCTTGTGCGTGGCGGCCTTGCTGGGGTACCAGCCGGGCGAGACATAGGCTTGCGGCCCGCTGAAGACGACCAGCACGCGCTGCCCCGCCGCTGCGCGCCACAGCGGGTTGGCGCGGGCCACGTGGCCTCGCAGGGACTGCGTGGCGGGGTCGAACTCCAGCGGCACGTGGTCGGCCGTGGGTGCACCGTCCTGCAGCGTCACCAGCGCCGCCAGCGGGTGTTCGCGCATCAGCGCGTGCAGCCGTGCTGTGTCGTGCTGCGCGAAGTGGGCCGGCAGGTACATGTGTCGGTCTCCTGAGGCTTGCGGGCCCCGCGACAGGCGCCGGCTACCAGGCGCCGACGTTGGGCATGGCCGTCCACGGCGCGGCGGGCGCCAGTGCCGGGCCTGCCTGCAGCAGCTCGATGCTGATGCCGTCGGGCGAACGCACGAAAGCCATGCGGCCGTCCCGCGGCGGGCGGTTGATCAGCACGCCGTGGTCCATCAGGCGCTGGCAACTCGCGTAGATGTTGTCCACCGCATAGGCCACATGGCCGAAGTTGCGGCCGCCGCTGTAGGCCTCGGCCGTGCCATCGGGCGCGGGCCAGTTGTAGGTGAGCTCTATCTGCGCCGCCGGGTCGCCGGGGGCCGAGAGGTACAGCAGCGTGAAGCGGCCCTGTTCGTGGTCGCTGCGGCGCACCACCTCCAGGCCCAGGGCGTCGCGGTAGAAGGCCAGCGACTTTTCGATGTCGGTCACACGGACCATGGTGTGCAGGTATTTCATGGCCGTGATTGTGGCGCGCGCGCCGCCGCAGCGCAGGCGCCGGCCTTCAAGCCGCCGTCACGGCACTTCCTGGCCGCTGCTGGCCTGCCAGACGCGGTACCAGTCCTGCGCCGACAGGCGCACCGCCGTGGCGGCCATGGCCTCGCGCAGCGCTTCGATGCGCCCGCTGCCGGTGATGGGCACCGGGCGGCTCGGGTGGCGCATCAGCCAGGCATGGGCGAGTGTGGCGGCAGAGACGCCGTAGGCTTCGCCCAGGGCCTGCAGTTCGGCGCGCACGCGCTGGGCCTGCACGTCCTGCCCGGTGAACAGCCGGCCGCCGCCCAGCGGCGACCACAGCATCGGCCGCAGGCCCAGGTCGACACACTGCTCCAGCGTGCCGTCGGCCAGGGCCTGCAGCTGCAGCGGGCTGAACTCGATCTGGTTCGTCAGCAGCGGGTGGCGCTGGCGCAGCATCGCCAGCTGCCCGGGCGTGTGGTTGCTGACGCCGAAGTGCAGCACCTTGCCGGCGGCCTGCAGTTCACGAAAGCAGCCGGCCAGTTCGTCGGGGTCCATCAACAGGTCGGGCCTGTGCATCAGCAGCAGGTCGATGTGGTCGGTGCCGAGCGCGCGCAGGCTGTGGTGCACCGAGGCCAGCACATGCGCCCGGCTGCTGTCGTAGCTTTTCACGGTGTGCTCGGGCCGCGCCGGGTGCAGCAGCCTGATGCCGCACTTGGTGACGATCTGCAGCCTGTTGCGCAAGCCCGGTGCACGCGCAAACGCGGCGCCGAACAGCGCCTCGATGCTGTAGCCGCCGTAGATGTCGGCGTGGTCGAAGGTGGTGATGCCCAGGTCCAGCGCCTGTGCCATCCAGTTCGCCAGGCCATCGGCGTCCAGGCCCCACTCGTGGGCGCGCCAGACGCCGGCGGCCACGGGTGACAGGTTCATGCTCATCGCATCTCGCGTGCTTCAGCGCAGGCCCACGGTACGCAGCGCCAGGTGGTGCAGGCGCGAACGTGCATCGGCCAGGCCTTCCACCACCGAGAAGTGGTTCAGGCCCGGCAGGGTTTCGCACACAGGCACGGCCGTCGGGCCCCAGACGTCGCGGATCAGCGCGTTCTGGCGCACGAACTCGTCGCTCTCGTCCATGCCCACGGTGGCGAGCAGCTTGCCCGCCTTGGGCCGCGGGAAAAACGCCGGGCTGAGGCGGCGCACGCTGGCAGGCGTGAGCTTCAGGTCGGCCTGCAGGCTGCCCACGTGGCGCAGCGGCTCCAGGTCATAAAGACCGGAGATCGACAGCGCCGCGTTCAGCAGCTGTGCGGGCAGTTCGGCGTCCACGTCCTTCCAGCGGCAGGACAGCAGCATCGTCGCCAGATGCCCACCCGCCGAGTGGCCCACCACGCCGATGCGCTGCCTGTCGCCGCCGTACTGCGCGGCATGGCGCCACACCCAGGCCAGGGCCTGCGTCATCTGCAGCGCAATGTGTTCGATGCCCACCGCCGGGCACAAGGCGTAGTTCGGCAGCACCACGGTGGCACCCGCCGCGTTCAGCGCCGGTGCGATGAACGAGAAGTCGGCCTTGTCCAGTGAACGCCAGTAGCCGCCGTGGATGAACACCAGCACCGGCGCGCCCCCACCCGCCGGCGTTCGGGCCGCGGGAAAGACGTCCAGCGTCTCGTCTTCGCCGCTGCCATAAGCCAGGCCGATGTGTGCCGCGCTCTTGGCGCGCACCAGGCGCGAGGCCTCGGCCCAGCGCGCGAAGTGCTGCGCATGTTCGGGCACACGAATTCGGTTGTTGTACTGGTCTTCGAGCCAGGCGGGGTCGGTGCGGGCACGCAGGGTCATGGCTACGGGGCGGGCTGGAATGGAATGGAATGCAGGCATGTTATCCCCGCCTTCCCGCACCGGGCCCCGGTGCTAGAATTTTCCGGTTCGTGGGGGTGTAGCTCAGCTGGGAGAGCGTCGCGTTCGCAATGCGAAGGTCAGGAGTTCGATCCTCCTCATCTCCACCAACTCATATCCAGAAGAATCAAGGGCGTGCGAATCGCGCCGCCCTCCTGCGAGGGGCGTGCGCCGGCGGCCTCGGCAGGCGCCACCGCAGCAGGCAGGTGGCCTGCCGCGACGGCCGACGGCCACATTCCGTCAAACCGGCCTGCCGGTCCTTGGTCGTGCTCAACCCTCTGCTTGCACGCGACGTCGCACAGCCGACGAACGCCGTGCAGCGGGTGCGGCCGGCGCTGCGCCGCCGCTCGCCTTGCCACAGCCCCGACTCTCGGTGTCGAGCCATGGACGACAGCCGAGACGCAGGGACGCGGACGATCCTGAACGGCAAGGCGTGATGGCCTGTCCGGGCGGGACTTCCGACCTGCCGTCGTCGCTGCGGATTGGCGAGCCGGCTTTGGACTGCCAACGACCCTGCGCTTCGCGCTGAAGATCACCCGCTCGACACTGATCCTCGGCCTGCCGGTCCTGCAACGCCGGGCCCGCCTGCAGGCGACGCAGTTCGGCCGCGGGCGCAACGTGGCGCGCACGAGCCGCCTGGCCGCATGGCCGCGGCCAGGCGCGCGCCCAAAGCGCCGATGTGACCGGAGTTCCAACGCGCTGTTCTCAAGTGCCGTTCACCGGCTGCCGAAAACCATGTTGCGCCGTGCAGCTCTGCGGCCAGGTTCAGGCATTTCCATGACGGAGCGATCGATGAGCATTCCGAACACCATCCAGGCAGCCGCTCCCATGGCTGCCTTGGCCGCCGCCGCGCGGAGCGCGCCCCGGCCTGGGCATGCCACCGAGTCGCCCACGAAACCTTGCTTGATCGCCGTCATGGTGATCACGCTGCTCATGACCAGCCCCAGCGCCTGGGCGGGGCGTCCGCTGTCCAGTGACGACGCCGGAACGACCGACGCGGGCCACTGCCAGCTCGAGAGCTGGGTCGAGCGGGCCGGCAGCGAGCGCGCGCTGGTCGTTGCACCCGCCTGTGGCATCGCCCCGGGCATGGAGCTGGGTGCCGACTACACGCTGCCCAGCACACGCGACGCCGTGCGTGCCGCGGGCGGCCTCGCCTTCAAGTGGGTGCCGCCAAGCTGGCGTCTCGACACGCGGGCAGGCGAACTGAGCTTCGGCGTCAAGCTGGGTGCCGCCTTCGAACGCCCGGCCGCTGGTGGCTGGCGCGCGGCGGAAACCGGCGTGCTGGCACTGGCCACGCTCACGGCCAGCGACAACTGGACGTGGCACGCCAACCTGGGCGCAGCACGCCACCGCAGCAGCGGCGCGACGGCAACCCTGCTGAACCTGGCGGTGGTCTGGACGCCGCACGACGACGCACTGATGTTCGTCGAAACCCTGTCCAACAACCGGCGCGATGTCTTCGGCGGCACGGTCAACACGCTGGGTGCCCGCTGGTGGCTGGTGAAGGACCGCTTCGGCCTCGACCTGACCGCCGGCCGTGAGTCCGGTGCAGGCGCCGGAACGCTCTGGAGTCTGGGGTTCGGCTGGTACGGCCTGGGCTTCTGACTGTCTGCGACGAACAGGAAGATCGCCATGAAATCGCGTACACAAGTCCTCGCCCTGGGTCTGGCAGGAGCCGCCTTCGCGGGCCTGGCCGGTGGCATAGGGCTGGCCGCAGCAAGCCACCTCGGCGCATCGATCAACGCCGCCGTGCTTGCCGGCGTCGCGCTGCAGGCCAGCCAGGAGGCGGACATGATGCATGACGCCATCCGGGGCGACGCGCAACTCGCCTACCTGGGGGCGCTGGAAAACGACAAGGAGCGCACTGCCGCAGCACAGGCAGGTCTGAAGGAACACGCCGAGACCTTCATCGCGGCGCTGGACAAGCTGCGGGACTTGCCGATGAGCGACGAGGCGCGGGAAGCCGAAGCCGGTGCACGCCCGTTGGTGACGAAGTACATCGATGTCGCAGGGCGCGTCGTCAAGGCATCGGCTGGCGATTCCGGCACGGCGCGCGACGCGCTGCCGGCGCTGCAGACTGCGTTCACCGAACTGGAGAAAAAGATGGCGACGCTGTCCGAAGCCATCGAGAAGAACGGCGAAACAATGAACGCGCAGGCCAGGGACAGCGTCAGGCAGATACAGCTGGTGATTGCCGCGGCCCTGCTGTTGGCGACAGGGGCGATGGTGGTCGCCGCACTCTGGATGGCACGCCGGATGGCGCGCCCCATGGCGCACGCGGTGGACGTGGCCGACCGCCTGGCTCAGAGCGATCTCACGGCCGAGATTCACGTGGCCGGCAACGACGAAACCGTTCGCCTGCTCGAAGCCATGGCGCGCATGCAGAGCAACTTCGCCGGCATCGTGCGCGACGTCCAGGCCAATGCCAACGAGGTCGCCACCGCAAGCGCGCAGATCGCGCAAGGCAACAACGATCTGTCGAACCGCACCGAACAGCAGGCCGGCGCGCTCGAAGAGACCGCCTCGTCGATGGAGGAGTTGGGCTCGACCGTGCGTCAGAACGCGGACAACGCGAAGCAGGCGAATCAGCTCGCTCAGCGCGCATCGAGCGTGGCCATCGAGGGCGGCGACGTCGTCGCCCGGGTGGTCAGCACGATGAAGGGCATCGACGAGTCGAGCAAGAAGATCGCCGACATCATCAGTGTGATCGACGGTATCGCGTTCCAGACCAACATACTGGCGCTCAACGCAGCCGTGGAAGCGGCACGCGCCGGCGAACAGGGCCGCGGCTTTGCGGTCGTCGCCAGTGAGGTGCGCAGCCTCGCGGGCCGTTCGGCCAACGCGGCCAAGGAAATCAAGGGCTTGATCACAGCCAGCGTCGAGCGCGTCGGACAGGGCACGGCTCTCGTGGACCAGGCCGGGGCGACGATGGCCGAGGTGGTCAGTTCGATCAAGCGCGTGAGCGACATCGTGGGCCAGATCAGCGCAGCCAGCAGCCAGCAGAGCGTCGGTGTGGCGCAGGTCGGCGAGGCAGTGAGCCAGATGGACAAGACCACGCAGCAGAACGCCGCGCTGGTCGAGCAAAGCGCTGCGGCGGCCGAAGGCTTGAAGGGCCAGGCGCAGCAGCTGGTTCAGGCCGTCGCGGTGTTCAAGCTCGCGCACGGGGAGGCGGCGCGTCAGAGTGCCGCGTAGGCCGCGCCTGGAACGTCACCCGGCCAGCATTCGGCAGCTGAACCGCGGCGGCGACCGCGAAGGAAACGCGCCACGCGCGGTCCGCGGTCCAAGACACCTGACAGCGCGTGACCCTGCGCGGTGCGAACCTGCATGCCGGCTGCGCGCAGCGTTGGCCGGGCGACGGCGCCTGGCCGGACCCCCCCGCTCGCGGAGACGGCCGACAGCTGCCGTGGGGCCGACCGGCGATCGAGCCGAAGGGCGGCTGCAGGACACGCAGCCCTCCTCGACGCCGCATGCAGGCTGGCACCAATGCTGCGTATCAGGGCCGCGATGGCGTGCAGCAGCACGGCCCATGGAGCAGCGAAGCAGCCCGCCGTGCCGCCACGAATGCGTGCGCAGTCTTCACGTCACCTTGCGCCCGCTGGAAGCGTTTCGAACTCCGGCGCTGCACCGGCCTGCCGCACCTGCAGCCCAGGACCTTCGCCTGGCTGCACCACCTGCTGCTGCACGCCGACCGTGCGTCGAGGAGGACGAGTTGCTGGCGGCCGTGTGGCCAGGTGTCATGGTGACCGAGCGCTCTCTCACGCGCTGCATCAACGTCCTGAGATAGGCGCCGGACGACGATGCCGGCGCGCCGCGCTACATCAAGACCATGGCGCGGCTGCCGGCTGATGGCCGTGCCGCGGACCGAGGCGGTCACGCCCGCGGCAGCCGAGCTCGAAGCGGCCGCGCGCATGGCGCAGCCGCAGCTGGAATTTGCGTTCCGAACGCCCGCCGGTGCAGCGCTTCAAACTGCAGGACGAGACAGCGCGCAACGTCGCAGCACAGGTGGTGCAGAACATCGAGCCCGGCACACCGCTGCCCGACGCGCACCGCAGCGCGGGCGTCGAAGCCCGGCAGCACTACATGCTGGCACGCGAACTCTTCCACCGCCGCACCCAGGACTGGCGGCCGCAGGCGCGGCAGGCCCTGGAACGGGCGCTGGCGCTGGAACCCGGTTTCGCGCGCGCCCTGGCTGACGACCCGCGGCCGGGCCTCGGGGCAGCGGTGCGGCACGGCCTGCGGTGGCGGCCCGCGCGGCTGACGCTGCCGCCGCAGCAGCCACCGCGTTCCTAGGCGCCCGGCGGCCGACCGCCCCCGCCGGCCTCGCCGCTGCACCGGTGCGCGGCCACGATGGCACGCCAGACGGGCAAGGCCTGGATCAGGCGCTCCTGCTCGGCGGCGCCTCCGGCAGCTTCGGCGCTGGCCCGCACGTCCGCGTGCAGCTGCGCCAGCAGCGGTGCGGCACGCGCGTCGCCCAGGGCCGCCAGCGTGAGCTGGCAGCTCCAGCGCAGCGGCATGCTCGACTTGGCGTCTTCCCGGGCCAGGTCGCCTGCCAGGCGCTCGAGCACCGCGTCAACGGCCGCACGGGCTGCGTCGGCTTGGCCCACCCGGGCATGGCAGAGCGCGGCGCAGGCCCGGTTGTCTTCGGCGTGGAGCGAAGGCCCCAGCGCGTCGAAGGCAGCCTGGGCCTGAGCGTGCCACTGCAGGGCCGTGCCGGCGTCGCCCAGGCTGCCGTGCGCACGGCCGATGCCGAACAGCAGCAGGGCCACCTTGCGCCAGTTCTCGGCGGCGCGGCAGGCGCTCAGGGCCTGCTCGTACCAAGGAAGGGCCGCGGCGTGGTTGCCCAGCGATTCCTCCGCCTCGCCCAGGCTGTACAGCGCCACGCCGGCCACGCCGATGGCGCCCATCGCACCGGCCACCTGCAGCAGGCGCGCCGAGTGCTCGCGCATCTGCTCGAACCGCCCCAGGTCCGAGGCGATGGCGATCATGCCCACCAGCGCCTGGTGCTGGGCCTGCAGGCTGCCGCGTGCCTCGGCCCAGGCCAGCACGCGCTGGTTGATCTGGCCGGCCTCGTCGTACCGGCCCAGGTAGTACAGCACCAGGGCCAGGTTGGCCATCGAGCCCTGTTCGGTGCGTTCGCGGTCGGCCACGTTGTCGATGCGCCCGGCCCAGGACACCGACTGCTCCGCCCTCTGCAGCGCGAGGGTGAGATCGCCGCTGCGGGCCAGGGTCCACGCCAGCAGGTGCAGCGCGCGCGCCGCGGCCCAGGCGTCGCCGCTGCGCTGGGCCAGCACCGCGGCCTGTTCGACATGCCGCTGGCACGCGGCACGGTCGCCGCGGCGCTCGGCCAGCAGCCCGCGGAACACCAGCAGCCGGGCCTGGTTCGCATCGTCCGGGTGGCGCTCCAGCAGCGTCGCCATCTCGGCCTGCGCCATGTCCTGCGCGGCGCGGTCGCCGGCGGTTTCGCCGATGTTCTCCAGCCTTTGCAGCAGCGCAAAACGTCGGCGCGGCTCGGCGTCGGCCAGCAAACCCAGCGCACGGCGCAGGTAGCTCTGCGCGTCGGCGTTCGCGAAGCGCGCCTGGGCCTGCTCGCCGGCCTGCTCGAAACAGCAGACGGCCAGGGTGGTGTCGCCGGCGCGCGCGGCGTGTTCACCGGTCATGGCCAGGAACTCCGCACCGCGGCCCTGCGTGCGCTCGGCCAGCCAGCGCGCCGCAGCGCCGTGGCCGGTGCGGCGTTCGGCCTTCAGCAGCGTGTCGTAGGTGACCTGGTGCAGCAGGTGGTGGTCGAACTGGCGCTCGCGCGTGCCTTCGAAGTCGCTGCGTTCGTGCTCACGCACGTAGGCCGTGCGCTGCAGCGCCGGCAGGGCCTGCGGCGCCTGGTCATCCAGCGCCTGCAGCGCGTCGTCCCAGAAGACGTGGCCGATGACGCTGGCCTGGCGCGCCGCCTGCCGCTGCGCGGGCGGCAGTGCGTCCAGCCGCGCCTGCAGCAAGCCCACCAGGGTGGTGGGCAGACGCAGCGTGTCCAGCCGCTCGGCCTGCACCGTCCAGCGCCGGCCATCGACCTGGATGAGGCCGTCGTCGATGAGCCGGCGCACCAGCTCTTCCATGTAGTAGGGGTTGCCCTCGCACTGCCGGGTCAGCAGCGCGGCCAGGCGCGCGGGCACGCTGGCCATGCGCTGCAGCAGCGCCCGGGCCAGTTCTTCGCTCTGCGCGCCCGCCAGCGGGGCCAGCGTCAGGCATGTGTGGGGTGAGGGCTCGGGCGGGCACCAGTCGGGGCGGCGCGCCAGCAGCGCCGGCCGCGCCGTCATCACCAGCAACAGCGGCAACACGGCGGCCTGCGCCAGCAGGTGCTGCAGCAGGTCCAGCGAACTGTCGTCGCACCAGTGCAGGTCTTCCACCAGCAAGGCCAGCATGGGCCGGCCGGGCGCGGCCAGTGCCTGCAGGTAGGCGATCAGGGCGGCCAGCGCCTGGTCGCGCAGCATGCGCGGGTCCAGGCCCCTGAGCTCGGCACTGTCGGCAAAGTCCAGGCCCGAGAGCTGGCCGATGAGCCGCGCCTGACGTTCACCGTCTGCGGCGAACACGGGGCCCAGACCGGCAACGACCTTGCGCCGCGCCACTTCGGCGCTGTCGGTATCGGCCACGCCGCACCGCAGGGCGAGCAGGCTGCGCAGCAGGCCCCAGGGCCGCAGCTGGCCGTCGGGCTGGGCGCGCAGCGTCAGCAGGCGCAGGCCGTGGCCCTCGGCCGCCAAAGCCGCCTTGAATTCCCGCAGCAGCCGGCTCTTGCCCAGGCCGGCATCACCCAGCAGTGTCAACGCCTGCAGCTGGCGCACGCGGCGCACGCGCAGGCCTGCGTCCAGCAGCCGCTGCAGCTCGGCCTGGCGCCCCACCATCGGCGTGGCCAGGCCCTGCAGCCCGCGCTCCAGGCTGGCCGTGCTGCGGTCGAGTGCGGCGTGCACCAGGTAGGTCTGCAGCGGCGCGTCGACGCCCTTGACGTGCAGCGGCGGCTGCGGCTGCATCTCGAACAGGCCCCGCACCTGGCTCCAGGTGTCGTGGCTGATGCGCAGGGCGCCGGGCGGCGCGCTCTGCTCCATGCGCGCCGCGATGTTGACCGCCGCGCCCATCGCGGTGTTGTCGGCCTCCACGCCCGCGCCCAGGGCCACGTCGCCGCTGTGCACGCCGACGCGCACCGCGAAGCCGCTCAGGCCGTGAAGGCGCTCGGCGGCGACCGCCTGCTCGCGGCCAAGCTCCAGGATGGCCAGGCCAGCGCGCACTGCGCGTTCGGCGTCGTCCTCGCGTGTTTCGTCCATGCCGAAGGCCGCCTTCAGGCCGTCGCCGGTGAAACGCAGCACCCGGCCGCGCTGCGCGTCGACCAGGGCCGCCATGCGCTGCAGGGTGCCGCTGAGCACGGCCAGCGTTTCTTCGGCGTCCAGGCGCTGGGCCATCGCGGTGGAGCCCACGACGTCGGCGAACAGCACCGTCACCTGGCGGTGCTGCAGGCCCGCCGGCCGCGACAGCGCGGCCAGCCTGGCGCGCAGCGGCGCCGTGGCCAGCGCCAGCACGGCCTCGCCCAGGCTGGCCCGCTGGCCCTCCAGCGCGGTGATGGCGGTGCGCAGCGCCTCGCGCTCGTCGGTCAGCACGGTCAGCAGCCGGGCTGTTCGGCCGCTGCCGCAGCCGCCGAGGGCGCTGCCTTCACTTGGCCGTCGGCATCACGAACTCGGCGCCCTTGGCGATGCTGTCGGGCCAGCGCTGCATCACGCTCTTCTGCTTGGTATAGAAGCGCACGCCTTCTTCGCCGTAGGCGTGCATGTCGCCGAATAGGCTCTTTTTCCAGCCGCCGAAACCGTGCCAGGCCATGGGCACCGGAATCGGCACGTTGATGCCCACCATGCCCACCTGCACGCGGCGACTGAATTCACGCGCCACGCCGCCGTCGCTGGTGAACAGCGCCACGCCGTTGCCGAACTCGTGCTCGTTGATGAGCTTCAGCGCGTCGGCAAAACCGGGCACGCGCACGCAGGCCAGCACCGGGCCGAAGATCTCTTCCTTGTAGATGCGCATGCTCGGCTGCACATGGTCGAACAGCGTGCCGCCGGTGAAGAAGCCCTGCTCGAAGCCCGCCACGCTGTGGCCGCGGCCGTCCACCACCAGCTGGGCGCCCTCCTCGACGCCGATGCCGATGTAGCCCTCGATGCGGTCACGTGCTTCCTTCGTGACGATGGGGCCCATCTCGGCATCCAGCTCCATGCCGTTCTTGATCTTCAGGGCCTTGGCACGCGCGGCCAGCAGCGGCACGATCTTGTCGGCCACGTCGCCCACCAGCACCGCCACGCTGATGGCCATGCAGCGTTCGCCGGCGCTGCCGTAGCCGGCGCCGATCAGCGCGTCCACGGCCTGCTCGATGTTGGCGTCGGGCATCACCACCATGTGGTTCTTCGCGCCACCCAGGGCCTGCACACGCTTGCCGTGATGAGCGCCCGTTTCATAGATGTACTGCGCGATCGGCGTGCTGCCGACAAAGCTGAGCGCCTTGACGTCGGGGTGCTTCAGCAGCGCGTCCACCGCCACCTTGTCGCCGTTGATGACGCTGAACACGCCGTCGGGCAGGCCGGCTTCCTTCAGCAGTTCGGCCATGAACAGGCCGGCGCTGGGGTCGCGTTCGCTGGGCTTGAGGATGAAGGCATTGCCGCAGGCCAGCGCCACCGGGAACATCCAGCACGGCACCATGCACGGGAAGTTGAAGGGCGTGATGCCGGCCACCACGCCCAGTGGCTGGCGCAGCGTCCAGTTGTCGATGCCGGTGCTGACCTGGTCGGTGTGGTCGCCCTTGAGCAGCTGCGGAATGCCGCAGGCGAACTCGATGATGTCGATGCCGCGCATCACCTCGCCCTGCGCGTCGGTGAAGACCTTGCCGTGTTCGGCGGTGATCATCGCCGCCAGGCTGTCCTTGTGGCGGTTCATCAGCTCGAGGAACTTGTTCATCACGCGCGCCCGGCGGATGGGCGGCATGTCGCCCCAGGCGGGCTGCGCTGCCACGGCGGCGGCCACCGCAGCGTCCACATCGGCCTCGCTGGCCAGCAGCACCTGGCGCGCGGCGGCGCCGGTGGCGGGGTTCCACACCGTCTGGCGGCGTGTGCCGGTGCCGGGCGTGCGCTGGCCGTGGATGAAGTGGCCGATGTCGGCGCTGGCGGTGTAGGCAGGGGTCATGCGTCGTCTCCGATGAGGGTCGTGTCCGGGCCAGAGTGTGGGGCGCGCGGCGGCGCTTGCACAGCCGGGTGGGCTTGAACATATTGTTCATTTCAGCAAACAATACGGCCATGAAAGACAAGACAGTCGATCAGCTCTGGTCGCACCTGCACTGGCTGATGGTGCTGCACCAGCAGGGCAGCTTCACCGCCGCGGCGGCGCGGCTGAACGTCAGCAAGGCGGCGATGAGCCAGCACATCGCCGAACTGGAAGCCGCCGCCGGGGTGGCGCTGGTGCAGCGCACCACTCGCAGCGTGCGCCTGACGGAAGCCGGTGAACGCCTGGTGGCGCAGACGCGCGAGCCTTTCGAGCGCATCGCCACCAGCTTCGACAGCGTGCGCGACCTCGCCTCGGCGCCGCAGGGACTGCTGCGCATCACCGCGCCCGTGGCCTTTTCGCGCCAGCAGCTGGTGCCGCGCCTGCCTGTCTTCGTGCGCGCGCACCCGGGTGTGCAACTCGAGCTGGACATGTCCGACCGCCTGCGCCCGCTGGCCATGGACGGCTTCGACCTTGCCGTGCGCCACACCAACGCGCCGCCCGAGACCCACGTCGCCTGGGCCCTGTGCGCCACGCGCGTGGTGCTGGTGGCCAGCCCCGAACACCTGGCCCGCCATGGCACGCCCGCCACCCCGGCCGACCTGGCCGCCCACCCCGCGCTGCACTACCCGCGCAGCGCCGGCGGCCCGGCCGGCGCCACCTGGACCTTCCTGCCTGCGCGGCGCCGCGCCAAGGCAGCCACCCGCGCGTCCACGCAGGCGGCGCTGGTCACCGTGCCCATCACCGGCCCGCTGGCGGCCAACAACAGCGAGGCCCTGCGTGACGCCGCCATCGCCGGCCTGGGCGTGGCGCTGCTGCCTGATTTCAGCGCGCAAAGCGCCCTGCAGAGCGGCGCGCTGGTGGAACTGCTGCCGCAATGGCAGTCCACCGGCGCCTTTGGCGAGTGGCTGTATGCCATCCGCCCGTATTCGGCGCATGTGCCGCGCGCCGTGCAGGCCTTCGTGGCCTTCCTGCGCGAGGCCTTCGGCCCGGGGTTTGCACAGTAAGCGGTGGTGGCCGGCAACTAGACTGCCCGGCATCCCGGATGCGCCCTTGCGCACCGCCACCACGTTCAGCCAGGCAGACAAAGATGTTCGGAGCACAACTGGTCATCCAGACCCTCGCGCGGCGCGGCGTGACCACGATCTTCAGCCTTTCGGGCAACCAGATCATGCCGCTGTACGACGCCTGCATCGACGCCGGCATCCGCCTCGTGCACGTGCGCCACGAGGCCGCCGCGGTGTTCATGGCCGACGCCTGGGCGCAGGTCACGGGCGAGGTCGGCGTGGCCATGCTCACGGCCGCGCCGGGCATCGCCAACGGCATGGGGCCGCTGTACTCGGCGCTGCAGTCGGAAAGCCCGGTGCTGCTGCTGTCGGGCGATTCGCCGCTGTCCGAAGACGGCTGCGGTTCGTTCCAGGAGATGGACCAGGCCGCGATGAGCGCGCCGCTGACCAAGCACTCGGCGCGCGTCACCGCGGCGGCCGAGCTGTCACCGGCGGTCGACCGGGCCATAGCCCTGGCACTGGCACCGCGCCCCGGGCCCGTGCACCTGGCGCTGCCCTTCGACCTGCTCAGCGAAGACAGCGGCATCAGCGCCCTGCCGCCGCGCCCCAGCGCCGCGGCGCCCGCGCGGCCCACAGCGGCCGAGCGGCAGGCGCTGGCCGGCCTGCTGCGCGAGGCCCGGCGCCCCGTGGTGCTGGCCGGGCCGGCCCAGGGCCGCGGCGCCTTGCGCGCACAGTGGCTGCAGTGGGCGCAGGCACTGGCCGTGCCCGTGGTGCCCATGGGCAGCCCGCGCGGCCTGCGCGACCCCTCCATCGGCGCCATGGCCGGCTGCATTGCCGCCGCCGACCTGGTGGTGCTGGCCGGCAAACCGCTGGACTTCACGCTGCGCTTCGGTCAGGTGCCGGCGCTGGGCGCGCAGGCGCGCGTGGTGCTGATCGAGCCCGACGCGCGGCTGCGTGAACGGGCGGCGCGCCTGCTCGGGCCGCGCCTGGTGCTGAGCCTGGCCGCCGCGCCGGAGCACGTGGTGCCGCTGCTGGCCGCTGACGCCGCACTGGCGGCGCCGGCAGCCGGCAACGCCGCACGCCAGCCCTGGCTGGCGCAGGTGGCCATGGCCCGGGCCAGCCGCACGCTGGCCGCAGCCGGCAAGACCACGCCGGCCCGACCCGCGGCCGCGCTCAGCCCGCAGGCCTTGTGCGAGGCCGTGCAGCGGGTGCTGCAGCACCACAGCGACGCCATCCTGGTGTGCGACGGCGGTGAATTCGGCCAATGGGCGCAGGCCTACTGCCAGGCGCCGGTGCGGCTGGTCAACGGCACCTCGGGCGCCATCGGTGGTGGCATCTGCTACGCCATCGCGGCCAAGCTGGCGCGGCCGCAGGCCACCGTGGTGCTGATGATGGGCGACGGCACGGCCGGCTTCCACCTCGCCGAGTTCGACACCGCCGTGCGCGAAGGTGCGGCCTTCGTCGCCGTCATCGGCAACGACCTGGCCTGGAACGCGGAACTCGTGATTCAGAAGAACACCTACGGCAGCGAACGCCTGGTGGGCTGCAGCCTGAGCGCCAGCGCGCGCTACCACGAGGTTGCCGCGGCGCTGGGCGGTGCCGGCTTTGCCGCCGAAACCGTCGAGCAATTGGACTTCGCGCTGGCGCAGGCCTTTGCCGCCGGCCTGCCCGCCTGCGTGAACGTGGCCATCGACGGCCGCCCGGCGCCGGTGTTCAGCACCCAGTCCGCTGCCACGCACTGAACCCCAGTCCGGAGCCCCCCACCACGAGCAGCGACGTGCAGGCCGTGCCCACCGCGCAGATGCAGCTGACCGTGCGCGTGCTGCGCACCTTCCGCGCCTACCGGTCGCGGAGTCGGAAGCCCGGCCTCCAGATGCACTGAGGCGCGGCGCGCCATGTCTGCCTAAGCCCCCGGCGCCACGCTGCGGGCCGCTCACGGCTCCACCGCTGATGGTGGCACTGGGCTGCTTCACCGGGCGGGCCTGGACGGAAGCGCGCACGGCGGCGGGGGCAGCCGGCCCCACCGCGGCGCGCGACCATATGTCAGCGCCACGGCGCGGGCCGTCGTCACAAATAGTTCCGCCGCGGCGCAGGCTCGGGCAGCGTGAGGCAAGAGTTGGCGCATTCTCGGATTGTCACGCTGGCCCGCTTCAAGCGGTGCACCGCGCTGAGGTACAAGGTGGCGCCCGGGTTCGGGCAAACATCCGCACCCCGCCGCCCCAGCCCATCTCCGCGCGTGACCGAAACCACCCACCAGCTCAATCTTCGCGCCCGCTTCGGCAACAACACCCGCGCGCTGATCGTCGACGGCCATGCCACGGCGCGGCAGGTGTTGGCGGCGCAACTGCGCGTGATGGGCGCCAGCCAAGTGGTGCAGTGCGCCAAGGCGCTGGAGGCACGCCAGCACGCCGCGGCCCGGCCTTTCGAGATCGTGCTGTGTGAACAGCGCCTGGGCGACGGCACGCTGGGCCAGGACCTCATCGACGACCTGCGGCAAAGGCGCTTGATCAACCTCTCCACCATCGTGATGGTGCTGTCGGCCGACAGCAGCTATGCGGTGGTGGCCGAGGCCGCCGAACTGGGCATCGACGGCTTCCTCATCAAGCCCTACAGCCTGGGCGACCTGGAAGACCGCCTGCTCTCGGCCTTTGTGCGCAAGGACGCGCTGAAGGACATTGCACTGGCCGTGGACCGCAACGACCACGCCGGCGCGCTGGTGCTGTGCCAACAGCGTTTTGAGGCTCGCGGCACCTACTGGACCCACGCCGCGCGCCTGGGCGCGGAACTCGCCATCCGGCTGGAACGTCTGCCGCTGGCCACCGAGATGTTCAACGCCGTCATCGACGACAAGGCGGTGCCCTGGGCGCGGCTGGGCATCGCGCGGGTGATGGATGCCGCGGGCAAGGACAGCGCCGCGGTCTCGACCATCAAGAACCTGCTCGGCAGCCATCCCACCTATGCCGACGCCTACGACGTGCTGGGCCGCATCTACACCGACCGCGGCGACTACGCGGCGGCCGCGGAGACCTTCCGCCGCGCACTGGAGGTGACGCCGCACTCGGTGGCACGCAACCAGAAGTACGGCATCCTCGTCTACTACACGGGCGACCAGGGCGAGTCGCTGAAGATCCTGTCGCAGGTGGTCGAGCGCGGCGGGCTGCTCTCGCGCGACTTCGATCACCACGTGATCCTGCTGCTGGCGGTGGATGGCTTCAAGCAGCGCGAACTGGCCCCGCTGCAGGAGTTGCGCGCCAAGCTCGGCAAGGCCATCGACGACCAGGCCCTGTTGACGGCGCAGTCGGAGGTGCTGATCGAGCCCGGGGCGCCGCCCAGCGAGGCCCGGCTGCTGCAGCGCCGCCTGTCGCGCTACCTGCTGCTGGTGGACGCGCTGGCTGCGGGGCTGCGCGGCGACACCGACGCGGCAGCGGCCTGCCTGGAAGAGAACTTTCGTTCCTTGGCCGAGAGCGACGCCGCGGTGGATGCGGCCATCGCCTTCCTGCTCACCCTGTCCACCATCTGGGCCGCCAAAGTGCACTTGCCGATGGCGCACACCTGGGTGCACACCGTGGGCCTGCGCTACTGCACCAACAAGCAGGTGACAGAGCTGCTGGTGCGCAGCTGCGAAGCCGGTGAACCGCTGGCCGAACCGGTGCGCCAGGCCCACAACCACATCAACGAGGTGACGCGCGCTGCGCTGGGCGCGGCCGTCGCCGGGCAGCAGCGCGAGGCCGTGCTGCAGCTGATCGAGGCGGTGGAGCGCACGCGCAACCTGAAGCTGCACGAAGTGGCGACCGCCACGCTGGAGCGCCACCGCGCGCGCATCGAGGCGCCCGAGGCCCTGGACACGCGCCTGGAGAGCCTGCGCCTGCACTGCGGCGCGCGCGCCACCCAGTTGCTGCACGTCACGCTGCAGGGCCTGTAGCCGCGGCCGACGCCGCAAGGCCGGCCGGCCGGCGTTCAGCCTGCCAACTGGCTCTTGGTGCGGTACTCGCGGCGCAGCAGGCGCAGCAGTGCGGCGCGGTCGGGCATCGGTGCGCCACACGAGGTGCGCGCTGCGATCGCCTTGTCGAGGGCGCCCACCACGCCGTTGCGCTGCACGGAGTACGAGGTCTGGCGCGGCCGGCCGCGTTTGTCCACCCAGGTGGCCACCACCCGCAACAGCGGCTCAGCGGCTTCGCCAGACCACGCGAAGCGGATGCCGGCGGCGCCGGTCAGGCTGGTGCTGAGCACGCGGCCCTGGGCGCTGCCGCCACGGCGGCCCGGCTTGGGCAGGCCCATCGCGCGCGCCTCCTTTTCAGCAGCGCGGCGTGCTTTTTCAGCGCTGCCGTAGCGGCCGGCGCTGAAAAACTTGGACAAACCACTGCCGCCCCCGTTGATGCGCAGCTGGTGGCCTTGGACAACGTCGCCGCGCCGGATGGCGACGATGTGGGCATGGGTCACATTCATCGGTGGGGGCATCCTTCATACGTTGACCCACCATTCTAGGGGATTGCCCTGACTAACTGTCGGTGATCTGGGCCTCTGTGCGGGCCGGCGCGCCGGCGTTGGCCGCCGTCAGCGTCATCAGGATGTCCGCGTACCAGGCGCAGTTCAGGCCCAGCGACTCGTCTTCCTTGAGGTCGCGACCGCCCATGTCCATGCGTGACGAGTGCACGCCGAGCAGCTTCCAGGGCAAGGCCGCCGGGGGGCCGCATGAGCCCGCCGGTTCACGCATCACCACTGGCGCGCCGCTGGTGCCGCGGTGGGTGCGCGCATCGGTGAGAAAAAAGCCCTGGCCCTGAAAACGCAGGCCGAAGGAAGACGCAATGGTGGCCTGGCGCACCACCGGCAGGTGGTGCAGCGCGTCATGGAAACCGAGCGGAAAACCCACCACGAGCAGCGAGTGGCCCACCTCCACCTCGCCCAGCGTGCCCTGCAGGTGTTCGGGTGTGAAGCTGCACAGCGCCACACCTTCAGGCAGCGCCTCGCGCTCCAGTTCCACCACGGCCACGTCGATCTCGCCGCCGTCGTCGCGCCCCTGGCGCCAGATGCTCTTGCCATCGCGGTACAGCAGCACCGACAGGCCGATGGACTGCGTGAGGTTGGACGCCGAGGTGTGCAGTTCGATCTCGATGCGGCTGGGGTAGTGCTTGCTGGGTTCGTCGATCACCACGTGGCGGCTGGTGACGAGGAACAGCCGCTCGTCGCGCGCGAAGAAAAAACCCGTGGCCCCGGTGAGCGGGCGTTCGCCGTCGAAGGTGGAAACGCGGGCGGTGGTCAGCAGGATGGGCTCGATCATGCTGCGCTTATACGCGGCCCCCGCCTGGCCGCCCGGGCGGCGCCAGCCGCTGCAGCATCAAGCGCTCGACATAGGCCGCGCGCGCCTGGCGCTGCGCTGCCGTGCCCTGGCCATGCAGCAGCGACTCGGCCACCTCGTAGCCATAAAGCAGGAAGGCACGCTGGCGCGCATCTTCAACGGCGAAGCCCAGCGCGGTGAAGATCTGGCGGTGGTAGTCGATGCGCGCGCTGTCGGCGGCATCCACCGCCTGACGCGCCAGGTCATCGCGCCGCGCCCAGGCGCGTATCGCCAGCTCGATGCGCGCCGCCTTGGCCGCGGCGCGGCCGCGAAAGGGCAGCGAGATCACGTCGCGCAGTTGTTCGTGCGGGTCGGCATGGGCGGTGGCCAGGCGGCGCGTGAGCTGTTCGGTGGAGCTTTCGCTCCAGGCCTGCAGCACCCGGCGCAACAGGTCTTCACGGTCGCGGAAATGCCAGTAGAAGCTGCCGCGCGTGACCTTCAACTGCCCCGCCAGCACATCCACGCGCACATGGTCTATGCCCTGGTCCACCAGCACGGTGGTGGCGGCCTCGACCCACGACTCGGGCGTCAGCGGTGAACGCGTGGTTTCGCCTGCGGCAGCGCTGGCACGGCTGCGCCGGCGCAGCGGCGTGGGGCGTGAGGGAGGCAGACTCATGGGCGGTTGGGGCAAGGCCTGGTCGCGAGGCCCGGTGATGATGCCACGCCATGCAGTGCTGTATGGCCCCCCGGGCATACCCGGATGCCAGCCACCCCGCACGCGCCTAGCATCCCGCCAGACACATACAGATGTGTATGGAGACGGCTTTGACCCCTGCCCTTTTGGCACCACGCGCGGTGGAAAAGACCGAGATCGGCGCAGGCGCCTTCGTGCTGCGCTGCCCCGAGCCGCTGCAGCCGCATGCGCGCTGCGTGGGCGAGTGGCTGGAACACTGGGCTAAGCAGACGCCCGAGGCCATTGCCTTCGCCGAGCCTGCGGCAGAACCCAGGCCCGATGCGCGCTGGAAGACGCTGAGCTGGGCCGGGTTGCGCCTGCAGGTCGGTGCCGTCGCGCAGGCCCTGCTGAACCTGGCGCTGCCCGCGGGCAAGCCCGTGGTGGTGCTCAGCGACAACGCACTCGACCACCTCGTGCTGCTGCTGGCCGGCATGCACGTGGGCCGCGCCGTGTGCACCGTCTCCAGCGGCTACTGCCGGCTGGCGGGTGGCGACTTCTCGCGCATCCACGGCATCCTGCAGGCCCTGGACCCGGGGCTGGTCTATGCCAGCGACGCCGCCACCTACGGCGCGGCGCTGCAGGGCGCGCCCGTCCAGGCCGTGGCGGTGTTCAGCCAGGGTGCAGGCACCGTGCCCGGCGCGCTGCCCTTCAGCGAACTGCTGGCCACCGCAGAAACGCCGGCGGTGATGGCCGCGTTTGCGCAGGTCACGCCCGACACGCATGCCAAGTACCTGCTCACCAGCGGCAGCACCGGCCACCCCAAGGTGGTGATCAACACCCACCGCATGCTCTGCGCCAACCAGCAGATGCTGGCGCAGACGCTGCGCTTCCTGGACGTCGAGAAGCCGGTGCTGCTGGACTGGCTGCCCTGGAGCCACACCTTCGGCGGCAACCACAACACCAACATCGTGCTGCGCGCCGGCGGCACGATGTACATCGACGACGGCCGGCCGCTGCCCGGCGCCATCGACAAGACCCTCGCGCACCTGCGCGACATCCAGCCGACGATCTATTTCAACGTGCCGCGCGGCTTCGAGATGATGCTGCCGGCGCTGGAAGCCGACGCGGCGCTGGCGCGCCAGTTTTTCGGCCGCCTGCGCATGGCCTTCTACGCCGGCGCCGGCATGCCGGTGACGACCTGGAAGCGCCTGGTGGCGGCCTGCGCCCGGGTGCGCGAAGAACCGCTGTGGCTCACCACCAGCTGGGGCAGCACCGAAACTGCGCCGGCCGCGGCCTTCGTGAACTGGCAGCTGGATGCTCCCGGCGTCATCGGCCTGCCGTTGCCGGGCGTGGAGCTGAAGTTCACGCCCAACGGCAGCAAGCTCGAAATGCGCGTGCGCGGCGCGAACGTCTTTCCCGGCTACCGCAACGACCCCGCCGCCACCGCCGCCGCCTTCGACGAAGAAGGCTACTACTGCATCGGCGACGCAGGCCACCTGGCCGACGAGGCCGACCCGTTGCAGGGCATCGTCTTCAACGGCCGTGTGGCCGAAGACTTCAAGCTCACCAGCGGCACCTGGGTCAGCGTGGGCACGCTGCGCCTGAAGGTGGTGGCGGCGATGGCGCCCCATGTGCAGGACGCCGTCATCACCGGCCACGACCGCAGCGAGATCGGCGTGCTGATCTTCCTCACCGAAGCCGGCCGCGCGCTGGCGCCCGAAGTGGCGGCGGCCCATGTGCAGCGGGGCCTGCGCGCGATGAAGGCCGAACAGGCCGGCTCGTCGCAGACGCCCCTGCGCGCGCTGCTGCTGGAGGGGCCGCCCAGCATGGCCGCCGGCGAAGTGACGGACAAGGGCTACGTCAACCAGCGCCTCGTGCTGCAACGCCGCGCCAGCGAAGTGGAAGCCCTGTATGCGCCCGGCGGCGGGCCGCGCATCATCACCCCCTGAACAGCGAACACTCATGAGCCTGACTTTCGAACCGCTGGCGGACGACGCCGCCACCATGCCGGCCGCCCTGCGCGGCCTGGACCTGCTGCGCATCGAGCGCGCCGGCCCCGTGCTGCACGTGCGCCTGAACCGCCCGGCCAAGCGCAACAGCGTGAGCGACGAACTGCTGGCCCAGCTGCACACCGTGTGGCTGCACATCGCGCGGCTGCAGCCCGAGGTGAAGGCTGCCGTCATCAGCGGCGAGGGCGCGCATTTCTGCGCCGGCCTGGACTTGAGCGAGGTGAGCGAGCGCAATGTCACGCAGGCCGTGCACCACTCGCGCAGCTGGCATGCGTGTTTCGACGCCATCCAGTTCGGCCCGGTGCCGGTGGTGGCGGTGCTGCACGGCGCGGTGGTGGGCGGCGGGCTGGAACTGGCCAGCAGCGCGCACATCCGCGTGGCCGAGGCCAGCGCCTTCTACGGCCTGCCCGAGGGCACGCGCGGCATCTTCGTCGGCGGCGGTGGCTCGGTGCGCATCAGCCGGCTCATCGGCGTGGCGCGCATGACCGACATGATGCTCACGGGGCGCGTCTTCGACGCCGCCGAGGGCCAGCAGCACGCCATCAGCAACTACCTGGTGGGCGACGGTGAAGGCCTGGCCAAGGGCCTGGCGCTGGCGCAGAAGATCGCCACCAACGCGCCGCTGTCCAACTACGCCATCACGCAGGCGCTGCCGCGCATTGCCGACCTCTCCGCCAGCGACGGCCTCTTCATGGAAGCGCTGATCGCCAGCATCGCGCAGGCCGACGATGCGGCCAAGGAAGGTGTGCGCGCCTTCCTGGAAAAGCGCGCCGGCAAAGTGGCCAAGTCCTGAGCCCGTCCCCTCGCCCCTGCCAATTCCCACCCCTGAAAACCGCAAGACAACGGAGACACGACGATGAACCTCACCCGCCGCCAGACCCTGGCACTCGCCGCCGGTGCCGCCAGCGCCGCCCTGCCGCTGCGCCTGCGTGCGCAGGGCTTCGAGCAGCCCAAGTTCCTCTACGGCTTTCCAGCCGGCAGTTCGGGCGACATTGCCTGCCGCCGCGTGGCCGAACGTGTGGGCGGCAGCGCCTACGCGAAGAACCCGGCCATCGTCGAGAACCGCCCGGGCGCCGGCGGGCGCATTGCGCTCGATGGCCTGAAGGCATCCGCCGCCGACGGTTCGGTGCTGGCGCTGACGCCGTTTTCCTGCACCTCCATCTACCCGCACGTCTACAAGAAGCTGAGCTACGACCCGGTGGCCGACTTCGCGCCCGTCAGCATCGCGGCCATCATCCATCACGGTCTTTCGGTCGGCCCCATGGTGCCGGACAGCGTGAAGGACGTGAAGGGCTTCATCGCCTGGGCCAAGGCCAACCCCGACAAGGCCAACTACGGTTCACCGGCCGCGGGCAGCACGCCGCACTTCCTGGGCGCGCTGCTGGGCCTGAGCCAGAACGTCGAGCTCAAGCACATCCCCTACCGCGGCAGCGTGC
>LNFM01003329.1_pt1 | contig 31860 bp, 32 predicted proteins | sample 596031 | NCBI WGS metagenome assembly LNFM01 (sample SAMN04254537, study PRJNA301005) | activated carbon metagenome | isolation source: dual media filters at the Ann Arbor, Michigan drinking water treatment plant | place: USA: Ann Arbor | reverse complement strand
AGCGCCGCTTCGGCCAACGCGGTGGCGCTGGGCGTGACGGTGGTGGCCTCGGCCGGCAATTCCGCCGACCGCCCCTTCATCACCGGTTCGCCGGCATCCACGCCTGGCGTCATCAGCGTCGCACAGACGCAGGTGCCCACCGCGGCCGCGTTCCCGCTGGTCATCAGCGCGCCGGCCAACCTGGCGGGCTCCTATCCGAACACGGCGACGCTGGACTGGGCGCCCATCGGCAACGGTGCAACGGGCAGCGTCAAGACCGCCCTGCAAGCCGGCGGGGCCGACAACCTCGCCTGCGTGCCCCTGCCGGCCGGGTCGCTGGCGGGCCAGATCGCCCTGATCGACCGCGGCGCGTGCTCCATCAGCATCAAGGTCGACAACGCCGCCAAGGCCGGTGCGACCGGCGCGCTGATCGCGCTGGTTGCCGCCGGTGACGCGATCACCTTCAGCTTCGGCGGAGGCGACACCTTCGTGCCTTCGCTCGTGATCCAGCAGAGCCTGGGCAACGCGATCAAGGCGAGACTGAATGCAGCCGTGCCGGTCACGGCCAGCATCTCGGCCAACAACGCAGTGGCGCTGGTGGGCAGCATGGTGGGCAGCTCCTCGCGGGGTCCCAACGTCAGCCAGGGCTGGATCAAGCCCGAGATCGGTGCGCCGGGTGCCTCGGTGTCCGCGGTGGCCACCACCGGCGACGGACAAGGCGCCTTCGGCGGCACGTCCGGTGCCGCGCCCATGGTCGCGGGTGCCGCAGCCCTGCTGCTCAGCGCCAACCCGAGCCTGAGCCCGATGCAGGTCAAGGCCCTGCTGATGAACAGTGCAGAGACCACGATCTTCACCAACCCGGCCACGCTGCCGGGCGTGCTGGCCCCGATCACCCGCATCGGTGCCGGCGAAGTGCGTGTCGACCGTGCCCTGGCGCAGAAGTCGCTGGCCTGGGACCAGGAGACCCTGTCGGCGTCGCTGTCCTACGGCGTCATCGAGGCCGACCGCCAGACCGTGGTGCAGCGCACGCTGCGCATCGAGAACCTGAGCAACACCGCCAAGCAGTTCACGGTGGCCACCAGCTTCCGTTACGCCAATGACGCCACCAGCGACGCGGTGCGGGTGCAGCCGGCAGGCAACGTGGTCAACGTGCCGGCCAACGGCAGTGCGACGCTGAGGGTCGGTTTGCTGATCAACCCGACCAAGCTGCCCACCTGGGGGCTCAACGGGGGTTCGCTGGGCGGAACCGGTGCGCTGCTGAACGGCCCCGAGTACGACGGCTACATCACGCTGACCGCCGGTGCCGAGAAGATCTCGGTGCCCTGGCACGTGCTGCCCCGCAAGGCGGCCAGGACGGCAGCGGCCCCGTACAACCCGGCTCGTAACGGCGGCAACCTGCTGTTGACCAACACCGGCGCCACAGGTGGAGACTACGACACGTTCTCTTTGCTTGGCACCAGCGCTCAGTTTCCGGCCAGCGCAAGACCCGGGGTCGGCGACAACTTTGCCCTGATCGACCTGAAGGGCTTCGGGGCTCGTGATTTGGGAACGGTCATCCAGTTCGCCATCTCGACCCACGGTCGCCGCGCGCATCCGAACTACCCGGCCGCTTTCGAGGTCGAGGTCGACAACAACGGTGACGGTGTTGCTGACTTCGTCATCTTCAATGCCGAACTCGGCACGTTCGCCTCTTCGGGCCAAAACGTGGTCTTCGTCAGGCCCGCCAACTCGTCGACTGGCACTGCCCAGTTCTTCAGCATCGCGGACCTGAACTCGGGCACGATCGTCCTGACGGTGCCGGCAGCCTCGATCGGCGCGGCACCGGGCAGGACGCTGGGCTTGTCGGTGCGGGCCTTCGACAACTACTTCACCGGCAATCTGACCGACAGCATCACCGGCGCGAAGTTCACGCCGGGCCAGACGCGATTCACCCCGACGGCCGGAACGGTGCTCGCGGGTTCGTCGCTGCAGGTGCCGGTGCCGCAGACCGCCGTGAGCAGCAGTGCCAGCACCGAGCTTGGCCTGATGCTCCTGTTCCGGACCAACGCCGGCGCAGAGTCGCAGGAGATCCCGATCGCAGCGCCGGTGGCGGCCGCCGCCCGAGGCAACTGAGCTCGAGCTTCTGCATCGCACAAGGGGCCGCACGCAAGTGCGGCCCCTTTTTCATGGTCAGCCCTGACCCGTTCGTTCCGGCCTCGCCATGAAAAAAGGCCCCGCGGATCGCGCCGCGGGGCCTTTTTTTGCCGGGGCCTGGTCGGCCGGCCTGTCTGCCTGCCTGCCTGCCGGATCAGGCCAGTTGGCCGTGGCAGTGCTTGTACTTCTTGCCGCTGCCGCAGGGGCAAGGGTCATTGCGCCCGACCTTGGGCACTTCGGACGCGGCCAGCGCCACGGGCGCCGGCTCGGCCTCGCGTGACACCGAGCCGTCTTCGTTGGGGTGGGTGTAGGTGACGTTGCCGATCTGGCTGGCCTGCTGCTCGATGGCGAGTGCTGCCTGCGCGGCCTGGTCCTGCGACTGGATGCGCACCGTCATCAGGGTGCGGGTGACCTCCAGCTTGACCACGTCGAGCAACTGCGAGAACAGCTCGAAGGCCTCGCGCTTGTACTCCTGCTTCGGGTTCTTCTGGGCGTATCCGCGCAGATGGATGCCCTGGCGCAGGTAGTCCAGCGCGGCCAGATGCTCACGCCAGTGCGAATCGATGGACTGCAGCAGCACCATGCGCATGAAGGGGGTGAACTGCTCGACGCCGACGGCCTCGAGCTTGCTGGCGAACAGTGCGTCGGCCGCCGCGATCACCTTCTCGAGGATGTCCTCGTCGGTGATGCTGTCGCTCTGCTCCACCAGGACCTGCAGGTCGAGCTCGATGTGCCACTCTTCCTTGAGCACGCGCTCCAGCGCCGGCAGGTCCCATTGCTCTTCCAGGCTCTCGACCGGCACATAGGTGCGCACGACTTCCGTCATCGCGGAATGGCGCAGGTTGGCAATGCGGTCCTGGAGCCCGGGAACCTCGAGGATCTCGTTGCGCTGCTGGTAGATGACCTTGCGCTGGTCGTTGGCCACGTCGTCGTATTCGAGCAGCTGCTTGCGGATGTCGAAGTTGCGTGCCTCGACCTTTCGCTGCGCGCTCTCGATGCTGCGGTTGACGATGCCGGCTTCGATGGCCTCGCCCTCCGGCATCTTCAGACGGTCCATGATGGAGCGCACGCGGTCGCCAGCGAAGATGCGCATCAGGGGATCGTCCAGCGACAGGTAGAAGCGCGACGCGCCGGGGTCGCCCTGGCGGCCCGAACGGCCGCGCAGCTGGTTGTCGATGCGCCGGCTCTCGTGCCTTTCGGTGGCCACGATGCGCAGCCCGCCTGCCGCCTTGACCTGGTCGTGCAGGCCCTGCCATTCGTCCTGCAGCTGGCGCGCGCGCGCCTCGCGCTCCTCCGGCGACAGGGCCGGGTCGGCTTCCAGGAACTGGATCTGCTTCTCGACGTTGCCGCCGAGCACGATGTCGGTGCCGCGGCCCGCCATGTTGGTGGCGATGGTGACCATCCTGGGCCGGCCGGCCTGGGCGACGATCTCGGCTTCCTTGGCGTGCTGCTTGGCGTTGAGCACCTGGTGAGGCAGCTTCTCGCGGGTCAGCAGTTCCGAGATCAGCTCGGAGTTCTCGATCGACGTGGTGCCCAGCAGCACCGGCTGACCGCGCTCATGGCAGTCGCGCACGTCGCGCACGACGGCGTCGAACTTCTCCTTGGCCGTCTTGTAGATGAGGTCGAGCTCGTCCTTGCGGATGGTCGGCTTGTTGGGCGGGATGATCACCGTCTCCAGGCTGTAGATCTCCTGGAACTCGAAAGCCTCGGTGTCGGCGGTGCCGGTCATGCCGGACAGCTTGCCGTACATGCGGAAGTAGTTCTGGAACGTGACCGAAGCCAGGGTCTGGTTCTCGCTCTGGATCTCCACGCGTTCCTTGGCCTCGACGGCCTGGTGCAGGCCGTCGCTCCAGCGGCGGCCCGTCATCAGGCGGCCGGTGAACTCGTCGACGATGATCACCTCGCCGTTCTGCACCACGTAATGCTGGTCGCGGTTGTACAGGTGGTTGGCACGCAGCGCCGCGTAGACGTGGTGCATCAGCGCGATGTTCGCCGGGTCGTACAGGCTGGCGCCGGGCGCCAGCAGACCGGCCTGCGCCAGCAGTTCCTCGGCCTTCTCGTGGCCGGCTTCGGTCAGGTAGACCTGGTGGGTCTTTTCGTCGACGGTGAAGTCGCCGGCCTCGATCACACCTTCGCCGGTGCGCGGGTCGGCCTCGCCGGTCTGCTTCTTCAGCGCCGGGATGATGCTGTCGATGCGCACGTACATGTCGGTGTGGTCTTCGGCCTGCCCGCTGATGATCAGCGGCGTGCGGGCCTCGTCGATGAGGATCGAATCCACCTCGTCGACGATGGCGTAGTTCAGCCCGCGCGCGACGCGGTCTGCCACCTCGTAGACCATGTTGTCGCGCAGGTAGTCGAAACCGAACTCGTTGTTCGTGCCGTAGGTGACATCGGCCGCGAAGGCCACCTGCTTCTCTTCACGCTGCATGCCCGGCACGTTGACGCCGACCGTCAGGCCCAGGAAACCGTAGAGCCGCCCCATCCACTCGGCATCGCGCCGCGCGAGGTAGTCGTTCACCGTCACCACGTGCACGCCCTTGCCGGCCAGCGCGTTCAGGTAGACCGGCAGCGTCGCCATCAGCGTCTTGCCTTCGCCGGTGCGCATCTCGGCGATCTTGCCCTCGTGCAAGGCCATGCCGCCCATGAGCTGCACGTCGAAATGCCGCATCTTCAAGGATCGCTTGCCGGCCTCGCGCACCACGGCAAAGGCTTCGGGCAGCAGCTGGTCCAGCGTCTCGCCTTGGGCCAGGCGCTGGCGGAAGGCCTCGGTCTGGGCGCGCAGCTCGGTGTCGTCGAGCTTCTCGTACTTCGGCTCGAGCGCATTGATCTGCTGCACCGTGCGACGGTAGTTCTTCAGCAGGCGGTCGTTGCGACTGCCGAAAATCTGGGTGAGGATCTTGGGGAACATGCAGCGTCACGAGCGGGTGTGTTGGGGGGCCGGGCCGCCGCGCGCGCCGTTTCCGGCCGCGGCATCCGCTGCGCCGGCGTCTTGCGGATGTGGAGACGACGCGAGTGGAAACAAGACCGTCGGGGCTTTGCCTGGCATCTTCATGCGCCGGCGGCGGCCTCGGATCCGGGCCGTCACCGACGTCGGTCGGGGTGCCTGCGCGGCCTCCTTGGCCTGGCCGCGTCTGGGACACGTAACCGGTGAGTTTAGCACCCGGCCTCGAGCGGCCCCGCACCCCAAGGGCGTGATGTCAGCGCTTGCGTGCAGTCTTGGCTGCGGCCAGGGACTCGGCGCCATCCCGGGCACCACCCTCCAGGAAGTGCATCGGGTCCTGCGGCACACCGTCGAGCAGGACTTCGAAGTGCAGGTGGGGACCTGTCGAGCGCCCGGTGCTGCCGACCTCGGCGATCTTCTGCCCGCGCTTGACCAGGGCCCCGGCATCGACCAGCAGCCGCGAAGCGTGGGCATAGCGCGTCACCAGACCATTGCCGTGGTCGATCTCGACCATATAGCCGTAGGCCGGGTGCCAGTCGCTGGACAGCACGATGCCGCCAGCGGCGGCCTGGATGGGCGTGCCCACGTCAGCCGGGAAGTCGAGCCCGGTGTGAAGGGCGGCGCGAGCGCTGAACGGGTCGATGCGGAATCCGAAACCCGAGCCCAACGGACCGTCCACCGGTCGCGAATTCGGCACCATCATGGCGCGCAATCGTGCGTCGAGCAGGCGGGACTCGACCAGCGTGAAGAGGTCCAAGTGCTGCTCGGCAGCTTCGTCGAGCGAGGACAGCAAGGTCTGCAGATCCTGCAGGCTGGCCTGGGGTGCCGGCACGAAGGGGCCGCCGCGCCCATCGCCGGCGGCCCGGGGTACGGGTTTCATCTCCTGCACCTTGACCCCCGCCATGCCGGACACGCGTGCGCCGACGGCCTCGAGCTTCACGAGCTTGGCGTGCATCTCGCCGACGCGAAGCGCGATGGCGTCGAGGTTTTCGCGCATGAAACGATCGCGCTGGGCGATCTCGTCGCGCACCACCAGCTTGACGATCTGGCTGACGACGGGCCAGCCGTCGCGCGCCGCCTTGAGGAACACGAAGTGGTAGATCGCCCCCGAGGCCAGCATCAGCAGCAGCACCAGGCTCAGCGCCATCGCCAGCAACTGCAAACGCCCGATCTGAAGCACGCGGGTGCGGGACATGCCGCGGTGGGTGATCATCACCTGCATCGATAGACTCCTGACATGTCGACATCGCCCCCTCATCGCCTGGCCCGCCCCCTGGCCCAGGCGCTCGACGAAAGCCAGCCCCTGGCGGGACTGCTGCGCCGCGTCCAGCAGTCGCGCGACTGCCTCGCGGCGATCGCCTCGCTGCTGCCGCCGGCGCTGCAGCAACAGGTCAGCGCAGGCCCCCTCGACGAGGCCGGCTGGACGCTGCTGGTGAGCAACGGCGCCGCAGCGGCCAAGCTGCGGCAGATGCTGCCGGACCTCGAAACGACCCTGAAGCAGCAGGGCCTGCCCGGCGTGCCCCTGCGCATCAAGGTCCAACCGCGCAGCTGAACCCGCCGCCCGGCGTGGTGCCGGCTGTCCGAATCGAACGGACGACCTTCCGCTTACAAGGCGGGTGCTCTACCAACTGAGCTAAGCCGGCCACTGGGCCCTTCTGCCGGGCATTGTAGGAGACGCGAAGGCCCCGGCGAGGGGCGGCCGGGCGCTACTTGATGCGCTTCAGGGAGGGTCGCGGCGCGCCGGGCGGGGCTGGTGGCGGATCGGGCGGCGCGTCTGAAGAGGGCTCGGCTTCAGGAGGGTGCGCGCCGGCCGCGGGTGCTTCCGCCGCGTCAGGTTCGCTGCGGGCCAAGCGCAACGGCGAGCGCAGCGGCGTCGGCGCGCGCGCCGAAGGATGCGCCTGCGCTCCGCTCTCGTCCTGCGGCACCGTCGCGGAGTCCGTCGGCGTCGGGAAGGCCATGCCCTGGCCGTTCTCGCGGGCGTAGATGGCCACCACGTGATCGATGGGCACGACGATGTCGCGCGCCGCGCCGCCGAAGCGCGCCTTGAACTCGATCGTCTGGTTGCCCAGCTGCAAGCCGCTGGTGGCCTCGAAGGCCACGTTGAGCACGATCTCGTTGTTCTTCACGTACTCCATCGGCACCTGCACCTGCGCATCGACATAGACGGCGATGTAGGGCGTGAAACCGTTGTCGGTGCACCAGTCGTGCAGCGCACGGATCAGGTAGGGCCGCGTGGACGTCCCCTGGCTGTCGCCGCTGATGCTCGTCGCCATGGCTTCAGCAGCCAAGCAGACGCCGCGGATCCGGCTCCGCCGGTCCGCTGGCGTCGCCCCCCCCGGGGGGGAGCGGCGAAGCCGCTGCGGGGGGGGTTGTCATCACTTCCTCATCACCTTTTCCGAAGGCGTCAGTGCCTCGATGTAGGCCGGGCGCGAGAAGATGCGCTCGGCGTACTTCAACAGGGGCACGGCGTTCTTCGACAGGTCGATGCCGTAATAGTCCAGGCGCCACAGCAGCGGGGCGATGGCCACGTCGAGCATGCTGAAGTCGTCGCCCAGCATGTACCTGTTCTTCAGGAAGATGGGCGCCAGCTGCGTCAGCCGGTCGCGGATCTGTGAACGAGCCTTCTCGAGCTGCTTGTCGGTGGCCTTGACGCCGCGGCCTTCGAGCAGGTTCACATGGGCGAACAGCTCCTTCTCGAAGTTGAAGAGGAACAGCCGCACGCGGGCACGCGCCACGGGATCGCCGGGCATCAGCTGGGGGTGTGGAAAGCGCTCGTCGATGTACTCGTTGATGATGTGCGACTCATACAGGATGAGGTCCCGCTCCACCAGGATGGGCACCTCGTTGTACGGGTTCATCAGCGCGATGTCTTCCGGCTTGGCGAAGAGATCCACGTCGCGGATCTCGAAGTCCATGCCCTTCTCGAACAGCACGAAACGGCAGCGGTGCGAATAAGGGCAGGTCGTTCCGGAGTAAAGCACCATCATGATGAAAAGCCCTCGATCAGTCTTGGGGCCCGAAAGCCCCGGCAAAAAAGAAGAAACGCAGTGGAAGCGCATGCTGCCACTGCGCAGGGGGTCCGGCGAACCGGACCCGGATCCCAAGCCCTACTTGATGTCCTTCCAGAACGCCGCGTTGAGGCGCCAGGCGATCACGGTGAAGACACCCAGAAACAACAGCACCCAGACGCCCAGTCGCGTGCGATCGTTGCGCACCGGTTCGCCCATCCACTGCAGGAAGGCGACCAGATCGGCCATGGCCAGGTTGTACTCGGCCGGTGTCATGGTTCCCGGGCTGATCTGCTCGAAGCCCTTGAAGACGGAAACCGTCTTGGCGGGATCCCGGGGATCCTTCTCCTGGACATAGATCGCACGCTGCTGGCCCTGCAACTCCCACAGCACGTGCGGCATGCCGACGTTCGGGAAGGCCAGGTTGTTCCAGCCGGTGGCCTTGGTCTCGTCGCGGTAGTAGGTGCGCAGATAGGTGTACACGTAGTCAGCGCCCGAGCCCTTGCCGGCGGCCGAGCGCGATCGCGCGATCAGCGTCAGATCCGGCGGAAGGCCGCCGAACCAGTCCTTGGCATCCTTCGCACTCTGGCTGACCTTCATGGTGTCGCCGACCTTGGCACCGGTGAAGATCAGGTTCTGCGCGATCTGCTCTTCGGTCAGACCGATGTCGCGCATGCGGTTGTAGCGCATGAACGCGGCCTCATGGCAGTTCAGGCAGTAGTTGACGAACAACTTGGCGCCGTTCTGCAGAGCGGCCATGTCGGTGGTGCGCTCGGTGGGGAACTTGTCCCACGCGATGCCGCCACCGGCACCGAAGGCGGCACCGTGCAACATCGAGAAGCAGGCCAGCAGGGAAAGGATCAGTTTCTTCATGGGGGACAGACTCCGCCGCGCGCTCAATGGGGCTGGAACGTGACCCGGTCGGGCACGGCCTTGAATTCGCCGATGCGGCTCCACCAGGGCATCAGCAGGAAAAAGCCGAAATAGAACAGGGTGCCGGCCTGGGAGATCAGCGTGCCGATGTCGGAAGGCGGCTTGATGCCCAGGTAGCCGAGCACGAAGAAGTTCACGACGAAGATGCCGTACAGCCACTTGTTCCAGTTCGGACGGTAGCGGATGGACTTCACGGGGCTGCGGTCCAGCCAGGGCAGCGGAAACATGACCAGCACCGCCACGCCCATCACCACCACGCCCCAGAACTTGGCGTCGAAGGTCTTCAGCAGGACCACCACCACCAGTGCACCGACCAGCACGGCGACCTTCCAGAAATTCGTCAGGCCGCCCTTCAGCACGGCCAGAACGCCGCCCAGGGCCACCAGCACCGCCAGCACGTTGACCATCGGATCGGTCACCGCGCGCAGCATCGAGTAGTAGGGCGTGAAGTACCAGACCGGCGCGATGTGCGCGGGTGTCTTCAGCGGATCGGCCGGGATGAAGTTGTTGTACTCGAGGAAGTAGCCGCCCATCTCGGGAGCGAAGAAGATCACCGCGCTGAACAGCATCAGGAACACGCTCACCCCCAGGACGTCGTGCACCGTGTAGTAGGGATGGAAGGGAATGCCGTCGAGCGGGATGCCGGTCTTCGGATCCTTCTTGGCCTTGATCTCGACGCCATCGGGGTTGTTCGAGCCCACCTCGTGCAGCGCGATGATGTGGGCGGCCACCAGACCCAGCAGCACCAGCGGCACGGCGATGACGTGGAAGGCGAAGAAGCGGTTGAGCGTGGCGTCGCCGACCACGTAGTCGCCGCGGATCAGCAGGGACAGGTCAGGACCGACGAAGGGGATCGCAGCGAACAGGTTGATGATGACCTGCGCGCCCCAGTACGACATCTGGCCCCAGGGCAGCAGATAGCCCATGAAGGCTTCGGCCATCAGGCACAGGAAGATGGCGCAACCGAAGATCCACACCAGTTCCCGCGGCTTGCGGTAGCTGCCGTAGATCATGCCGCGGAACATGTGCAGGTAGACCACGACGAAGAAGGCGCTGGCGCCGGTGCTGTGCATGTATCGCACCAGCCAGCCCCAGGGAACGTCGCGCATGATGTACTCGACCGACGCGAAGGCCAGCGCCGCGTCGGGCTTGTAGTGCATCACCAGGAAGATGCCCGTGACGATCTGGATGACCAGCACCAGGATCGCCAGCGATCCGAAGAAATACCAGAAGTTGAAGTTCTTCGGCGCGTAGTACTCGGAGAGATGCTCCTTGTACAACTTGGACGCGGGGAAGCGGTTGTCCACCCACGTCATGAACCGCTGCGCGGCCGGAGCACCGGCCGGAGCTTCCTTGAATTCAGCCATCTTGACCTCTGTCCGAGTCAGTTACCGACCGAGCGTGCGCAGCGGGATGGCGCGCACCGTGGCCGGGAGGGGATCCATCACGCCTTCTTGTCCTCGCCAATCAGCAGGACGCTGTCGGACAGGAACATGTGCGGCGGCACCTCGAGGTTGTCGGGCGCGGGCTTGTTCTTGAAGACCCGGCCTGCGATGTCGAAGGTGGAACCATGGCAGGGGCACAGGAAGCCGCCGGCCCAGTTGTCGGGCAGCGAGGGCTGGGCGCCGGTCTGGAACCTGTCGATGGGCGAGCAGCCCAGGTGCGAGCAGATGCCCACACCCACGAAGAACTCGGGCTTGATGGAGCGGTGCGGATTCTTCGCGTAGTCGGGCGTCGGGTACTGCGTGCGCTGCGACGTGGGGTCGGCCAGTTCGGGCTCGAGCTTCTTCAGCGAGTCGAGTTGCTCCGGCGTGCGGCGCACGATCCACACCGGCTTGCCGCGCCATTCGACAGTGAGCTTCTCGCCGGGCTTGATGCTGCTGATGTCCACCTGCACGGGTGCGCCTGCGGCCTTGGCCCGTTCAGACGGGGCGAAGGTGCTGACGAAGGGAACTGCGGTCGCCACGCCGCCCACGGCGCCAGCGCCGCAGGTGATGGCGATCCAGGTGCGTCGGCCTTGGTCGACAGCGGCGTCACTCATGGATGTCCTCGGGTTAATCATGTTCGGGTCAACGCGGGATTCTAGCCGACGCACATTGAAACTCTCTGACGCCGGGGTGTTGCCCACCCGTGGCACCACCCTTGACCGATGTCGGGCTGCAGCCTAATGTCCCGCCGCGGAGGGCGGCCCCTTTCAGGCTGTCCAAGAACCATTCCAACCAACGAGGAAGCAGCCATGAGTTTCATGTCAGAGTTCAAGGAGTTCGCCGTCAAGGGCAACGTGATGGATCTCGCCGTCGGCGTGATCATCGGCGGCGCCTTCGGCAAGATCGTCGATTCGGTGGTCGGCGACCTCATCATGCCCATCATCGGCCGCATCTTCGGAGGCCTGGACTTCAACAACTACTTCATCCCGCTGTCGGGCCAGACGGCCACCACTCTGATCGAAGCCAAGAAGGCCGGCGCCGTCCTGGCCTACGGCAGCTTCATCACGATCGCGCTGAACTTCGTCATCCTGGCCTTCATCATCTTCCTGATGGTCAAGCAGATGAACCGCCTCAAGCGCGAGGCCCCGGCCGCCCCTCCGCCCCCCACGCCGGAAGACGTGGTACTGCTGCGCGAGATCCGCGACTCCCTCAAGAAGTAACTTTTGCTTGCCTCGGGCGGCCCTTCGTGTGCCGGGCCTGCCCTTGGTATGGCGCATACTTGCCGGCTTGTAACAGCAAGCCATGAGCAACCACGCCTTTCATCGCCTGCCTGCGCCGCTGGAAGCGGCCACGCAGCGCATCAAGCAGGCTGTGCGGCAGGCACTCGAACGCAGCATCGAGAGCCTGGGCCTGTCGGCGTTGTCGGCCACCTCGTCGGCCGTGCGCAGCGACATCCTGGCTGCGCAGTTCGAGATCGACCGCAAGTCGGCGATGTTCATCCTGACCTTCGACGAGGCCTTCGAGACCAGGCTCCGACGAGACTGCGGTCCACGTGACCCAGGCAACACCGGCCCGTCGAACTGGTCGGAACTGAGCCTCGTCGAGGACCATGAGGTCGAGATCAAGGTGGCTGCCGAGCGATTCGGGCTGCAGCTGGCGCACGCCTGCGAATGGGAGCTTCGCGAACTGGGCGGCTACCTCGGCGCGATCCTGACGCAGGAGCGCTTCGACAAGGACCAGAACCCGCTGCGACCCGAGCTGATCGGCCTGGCCATGATCCGGGCGGCCGAGTCGGTGAGCGAAGACGCCGCGGTGCGCAAGATCCTGGTGACGGAGATCGGCCGCTCCCTGGCAGCGACGCTGGGGCCCACCTACGCCGCCATCGTGGCCGACTTCCGCTCGATGGGCCTTCAGCCCGCGGGCATGAGCGTGCGCATGTCCGAGTCCCGGGGGCTCGACTCGCGGCGCTCGCTGTCGGGCATCGAGCAGTTCGGCGACAGCGACCACGGCAGCTCGCGCGCCGCGCAGGATTCGGCCCTGGGGGCGGCGGGCAGCGTGAGCCGCAGCATGGGCGGCAACCCGCTGGGGGTGGTTGATGCCGGCATGATGAACCTGATCCGTCGGCTGGCCTTCTTCAGCGCGTCCGCGGGCGGCGGGGCCGGCGGTGCGCCGGGCCCGCAGGCTGGCGGATTCGACGACAGCGGGTCGGGCGGGGGCCAGCCGGCTCAGAACCTGATCCGCGCGCATCGCGACGAGCTGCGCGCCGCCTCCAAGGGCTCGATCGACCACATGGTCATCGACGTCATCGGCAGTCTCTTCGACCAGATCCTGTCCGACCCCAAGGTGCCGCCGCAGATGGCGCGACAGATCGCGCGGCTGCAGTTGCCGGTGCTGCGCGCGGCCCTGGGCGACCCCTCGTTCTTCTCGTCGCGCCGGCACCCGGTGCGGCGCTTCGTCAACCGCATCGCCTCGGTGGGTGTGGGCTTCGACGACTTCAGCGACGACCGCGGGCAGCGCTTCCTGGCCAAGGTGCGCGAGCTGGTGCAGGAGATCGTGCAGGGCGACTTCGAGCAGATCGAGCTCTATGAAGCCAAGCTCGCGGCGCTCGAGGCCTTCGTCGTCGAGCAGGCGCGCGAGGAGGTGCAGGAAGTCGGCGACGCCGTGGCCGTGCTGCAGGAGAAGGAAGACGAACTGCGCCTGCAGCGCATGATCTCGCTGCAGCTTCAGGCCGACCTGAAGACGCTGGCGGGGCCGGAGTTCCTGCGCCAGTTCATCGTCGAGGTCTGGAGCCAGGTGCTGCTGAGGGCCACCCTGACCCTCGGCGCCGAACACGACAAGTCGCGACGCTTCCGTCAGGTCGGCAGCGAGCTTTTCATGAGCGTGCAGCCCAAGGCGTCGCCGCAGCAGCGCAAGGCCTTCCTGTCTGATCTGCCGCGCCTGATGCAGTCGCTCAAGGAAGGCATGGACCTCATCCGCTGGCCCGACGCGCAGCGCAACCACTTCTTCGGGCAGCTCCTGCCCGCGCATGCCGAGGCCCTGAAGAACGCCGGGACCAGAACGCTCGACTACAACCTGATGGCCAGGCGGGTCGAAGGTGCGCTGGAAAGACCGCTGCCCTCACGCTCCGACCTGAAGAGCTCGCCGATGGTCGACCTGCCGGTGCTCAGCGACGAGATCCTGTCGGCGCCCTTCAACGCCGAAGAAGCCCGGAGCGTCGGCCTGTTGCCCGAGACAGCCGTCGACTGGTCGGGCAAGGTGGACATCGACCTCAGCGCGCAGGAACCCGAACTTTCCGCTGGCGACGTGCACATCGACGGACTGCCCGCCAGCAGCGAGGTGATGGAGCCGACGCAGGGCAAGTCGCTGGCCGACCACGTGCAGATCGGTTTCGCCTACCACATGCAGCTGCAGGGCCGCTGGGAGAAGGTGCGCCTTTCGCATGTCAGCACGGGCCGCAGCTTCTTCGTGTTCACTCACGGGCAGAAGCACCGGCAGACGGTGTCGCTCACCTACCGCATGCTGTCCCGCCTGTGCGAGACCGGGCGCCTGCGCGCCTTCGAAAGCGCCTACCTGCTGGAGCGCGCCACCGCCCGCGCGCGGCGTCAACTCGCCGAACTGGGCGGGGCGCTGAAGGCTGCCACCAGCAGCCCCTCCCGCAGCGGCTGAGAGCCCGGCTGGCCGGGCCCCTGCCGCTCGCCTTACCTGCGCGCCGCGATGGCGCGCTCGGCGCTGGTCACCAGATCGGCGCCGATCTGCGACTTCCACTTGTCGTACACCGGCCGCGTGGCCTTCACGAAGGCTTCGCGTTCCTGCGGCGAGAGCTGCGTGATGGTGACGCCCAGGGCAGCAATCTCCTTGAGCAGCGGCTTGTCGGCCTCGTCCAGGCCCTTGCGGGCGATGGCGACCTGCTCCTTGCCGGCGTCGACGGCGGCCTGGCGCACGATGGCCTGGTCGGCCGGCGTCCACGAGGCCCAGACCTCCTTGTTGACGACGAAGACCAGGGGGTCGGCCACGTAGCCCCACATCGTCACGTTCTTCTGGCCGACGTTCTGCAGCTTGGCGGCGGTGAAGATCGACATCGGGTTTTCCTGCCCGTCGACCGCGCCGCTGGCCAGGGCCGGCTGGGCGTCTGCCCAGCTCATCTGCGTCGGGTTGGCGCCCAGTGCGGTGAAGGTGTCCAGGAACAGCGGCGAGCCGACCACGCGGATCTTCAGGCCCTTGAGGTCGTCGGGCGTGCGCAGCGCCTTCTTCGAGTTGGTGATCTCGCGGTAGCCGTTCTCGCCCCAGGCCAGCGGCATCACACCGGCGCGGTCGATGATGGAGAAGATCTGCCTGCCCACGTCGCCACGCGTGAGCGCGTCGATGGCGGCGTAGTCGGGCATCAGGAAGGGCAGCGAGAAGAGGTTCAGTTCCTTGACCTGGGGCGACCAGTTGATGGTGGAGCCGATGGCCAGGTCGATGACGCCCTGGCGGATGGCCGTGAACTCGCGGGTCTGGTCGCCCTGAACCAGCGAGACACCCGGATAGAGCTTGATGTTGATGCGGCCCTGGGTGCGCTCGCGCACGAGGTTGGCCCAGATCTCGCCGCCCTTGCCCCAGGGGAAGGCCGTGCCCACCACCAGCGACATCTTGTACTCGGGCTTGTAGTTGGTCTGCGCCGAGGCCACGGCGGCCGAGGCCAGCGCAGCGGCGGCCAGGGCGAACTTCAGGATGGAACGCTTTTTCATCTCAGGTCTCCTTCGTCGTTTGTCGACGTGTGTTTGCAAAGGACTCAATACCCCAGCTGCCGCGGCAGCCACAGCGCGATGTCGGGCATCGCGATCACCATCACCAGCACGACCATCAGGGCGGCCAGGAACCAGAACACCCAACGGAAGGTCTCTTCGATGCGCACGCCGGCGATGCGGCACGACACCATGAGGTTCACCGCGATCGGCGGCGTGAACTGGCCCAGCGCCACCATCATGGTCAGCAGCACCCCGAACCACACCAGGTCCCACTGGTAGAAGTTGGCGATGGGAATGAGCAGCGGGATGAAGATGAGGAAGATCGACACCCCGTCCAGCACCATGCCGACCACCAGCAACAGCACGATCAGCAACGCCAGCACGCCCCAGGGCCCGAGGCCGCTCTGCGTGATGGCCTTCGTGATGGGGTCGATGAGGCCCAGGGTCGACAGCGAGTAGGCGAAGATGCCCGCCAGAGACACCACCAGCAGGATGATGGCCGACAGCTCGCCCGACTCGCGCAGGATCTCGAACAGGTCGCGAGGCTTGATGGTGCGATAGACCACCATGCCCACGAAGAGGCCGTAGAACACCGCCACCACGGCGGCCTCGGTCGGCGTGAACCAGCCGGCCCGCATGCCGCCCAGGATGAGCACCGGCGCGGCCAGGCCCCAGGACGCGTCGCGCAGGCTGGTCCAGAAGGCCGGCCGCGGCGCGGCGGCCTCCATCTGCCCCATGCCGTGCCGACGGGCCAGCCACACGGCGGGAATCATCAGCGCCAGACCCACCAGCAGGCCCGGGAACATGCCGGCGGCAAAGAGCGCCGGCACCGACGCGCCGGGCACCAGCACCGAGTACACGATGAAGGCGATCGACGGTGGGATCAGGATGTCGGTGGAGGCCGCCGCGCCGACGACAGAGGCCGAGTAGGCCGGCGGGTAGCCCGACCGTGCCATGGCCGCGATCATCACGCCGCCCACCGCGGCGGCCGTGGCGGGGCCCGAACCCGAGATGCCGCCCAGGAACATCGCCACCGCGATGGCCACCAGGGGCAGCATGCCCGGCCCGCGACCGACGATGGAAACGGCGAAGTTCACCAGGCGCAGCGCCACGCCGGAGCGGTCGAAGATCGATCCCACGAGCACGAACATCGGGATCGCCAGCAAGGGGTACTTGCCGAGGCCGGCATAGAAGTTCTGCGGCACGGCCAGCAGACCGAACCATTGCGAGCTGGCATTGGCCGCGGCGATGGCGACCGCCCCCGCCAGCCCCAGTGCGGCGCCGATGGGCACGCCCGCCAGCATCATGCCGACGAAAATGACGAAGAGCAGCGTGCCGATCATGCGCGACGACCGCGACGGATGAACAGGCCCAGCGCGCGCCCGGCGATGGCCAGCGACAGGATGGGCAGCCACATCGAATACCACCACTGCGGCACGCCGATGCCGGGCGAGGTCTCGCCGAAGCGGAAGTCGTCCCACACCATGCGCGCGCTCAGCACGGTGATCAGCAGGAAGAGCAGGAAGACCATGAAGGCGCCGAAGCGTGCCAGGGCACGCCGGCGCCCGGCCGGACCGCTGTCGGCGAAGTACTCGATGCGGATCTGCCGGTTGCGCGCCACCGAGGCCGAGCCGGCCACCAGCGCCAGCACGATCATCAGGAAGACCGAGAACTCCTCGGTCCAGGCGAAGGACTGGTTGGTGAAGTAGCGCACCAGCACGTTGGCGAAGGTGATGAGCGCCAGCAGCGCCATCACGATCACGGTGAGCCAGTCCTCGATGCGCAGCGGCACGGCCGGGCTCTCGTCGGCAGCACCGCCTGCGACGCCGATGGTGCTGCGCTCGCTGGCGGCGGCGGGCTCGGTGGGCTCGTTCATGCTCACCGGTCGCCGGGCAGGCGCGCCGCGTGGCTCATTGCAGGAAAGCCCGCACCGCGGCCACCACGTCGTCGGCGCTCACGCGCGACTGCGCTTCCAGCACGGGCGCATAGCCCACGGGGATGCGCGGCGCACCCAGGCGCCGCACCCTGCAGCCGGTGGCCTCGGCGGCCGTGGCCGCCACCTCGGCACCGAAGCCCGCCGCCTGCACCGCCTCGTGCACCACCAGCAGATGGCCGGTGCGGCCACACGACGACAGCACCGCGTCGCGGTCCCAGGGCCAGATGGTGCGCAGGTCGATCAGTTCGACTTCGATGCCCGACGCGGCCAATGCCTGGCAAGCGACCTCGCAGGCCTGCACCTGCTTGCTCCAGCTCACCACCGTGACTTGGCCGCCCGCACGCACGATGCGGGCACGGCCGAGAGGGATCTGCAGCGAGGTGTCGACCTCGCCCTGCAGACCCCACAGCGTCTTGTGTTCCATGAAGACCACAGGGTCGCCGCTGGCCATCGCGGCCCGCAGCAGGCCGTGGTTGTCCTGCGGTGTCGACGGACAGACGACCACCACCCCGGGCAGGTGGGCGAACCAGCTCTCGAGCGATTGCGAGTGCTGCGCCGCCGAGGCGTCCCAGATGCCCGTGGGCATGCGCACCACCATGGGCACGCGGCCCTGGCCGCCGAACATGAAGCGGTTCTTGGCCGCCTGGTTGACGAGTTCGTCCATGCCGCACAGCGCGAAATCGACGACGCGCATCTCCACCACCGGCCGCAGGCCGGCCAGTGCCATGCCCACGCCGGCGCCGAGGATGGCGGCTTCGCTGATCGGCGTGTCGATGACGCGCCGTGTGCCGAAGCGTTCCTGCAGGCCCTTGTACTGGCCGAAGATGCCGCCACGGCCGACGTCCTCGCCGAGCACGACGACGTTGGGGTCGGCTTCCATCTCCTGCGTCACCGCGTGCACCGCGGCCTGGGCATAGCTCATCGTCGTCTTGTTCATCGCCACACTCCGGCACCGATGGTCTGCACATCGGTGTAGGCCGCCTCGGCCGCCGGCCAGGGCGCCGCGTCGGCGGCAGCCAGCGCGGCCTCGACTTCGGCGTGGGCTTCGGCATCGATGGCCTCCAGCACCGCCGCGCTGCCGCCGGGCATCGACAGGAAACGATGGCGTGCGCGTGCGATGGGATCGGTGCCCAGCGCCGCTTCGAGCTCGTTCGGGTCGCGGTAGGCCGCGGGGTCCACCGAGACGTGGCCCTTCACCCGGTAGGTGACGGCATGCAGCAGGCGCGGTCCCTGGCCGGCACGCACCTGTTCGACCAGCCCGCCGGCAGCGGCGTGCACGGCGAGCACGTCGTTGCCGTCGACCTGCACCGCCGGGATGCCCAGGCTCCGGGCCCGCGCCGCGGCACCGTCGCCCGCGGTCATCGGGCCGCTGGCGGTGGTGGCACTCCAGCGGTTGTCCTCGCAGACGAAGAGCACCGGCAGCGTGAAGACGCAGGCCCAGTTCAGCGCTTCCAGGAAGGGGCCGCGGTTGATGGCACCGTCGCCGAAGAAGCAGGCGGTGATCGTGTCGCGGCCCTGGATCTTCTGCGCGTGCGCCGCGCCCACGGCGATGGGCAGACCGGCAGCCACCACGCCGTTGGCGCCCAGCATGCCGACGGAGAAGTCGGCAATGTGCATCGAGCCGCCCTTGCCGCCGTTGAAGCCGGTGGCCTTGCCGAACAGTTCGGCCATCATGCGCGACAGGTCGGCCCCCTTGGCCAGCGTGTGGCCGTGGCCGCGATGGGTGGAGGTAAGGTAGTCGTCGCGCCTCAGATGGGCGCAGACGCCGGCCGGCACGGCTTCCTGCCCGGTGGACAGGTGCAGCGGGCCCCTCACGCGGGCGCTGCCGTCGGCCGCCATGCCGTAGGCGCTGACGCCGCCCTGGCTGGCCACCTCGGCGGCATTCTCGAAGGCGCGGATGCGCACCATCAGGCGGTACAGCGCCGCCAAGGTCTCAGTATCCGTGCGCACTGTGTCTCCGCCGCCTCATGATTCTGGCCGCATTGTAGAAGCGCCTCGATCGGGTCCCGGCGCAGGCGCGGCCTGCACGGCTGCATGCGGCGGGCCTGCGCCGCCGCCCGCTCAGGACGGCGGCAGCCCCGCCAACCGGCGCGCCATGCGCAGCGCAGCCACCAGGCTGGCCTCGTCGGCCACGCCGCGGCCGGCGATGTCGAAGGCCGTGCCGTGGTCGGGGCTGGTGCGCACGAAGGGCAGGCCCAGCGTGACGTTGACGCCTTGTTCCACGCCCAGGTACTTCACGGGAATGAGGCCGTGGTCGTGCGTCATCGCGACCACGGCGTCGAACTCGCCGGGATGGCCCATGGCGTCGCGTGCACGCATGAAGACCGTGTCGGGCGCGAAGGGCCCACGTGCGTCGATGCCTTCGGCGCAGGCGGCGGCCACGGCCGGAGCGATGATCTGCAGCTCCTCGTCGCCGAACAGCCCACCTTCCCCAGCATGCGGGTTCAGGCCCGCCACGCCCAGACGCGGCGCGGCGATGCCGAAGGCCAGCAGTGCCCGGTGCGTGATGCGCAGGGTCTGCAGCACGGCGTCGAAGCTCAGCGCGTCGATGGCGCGGCGCAGCGACATGTGGATGGTCACCAGCACCACGCGCAGTTGATCGTTGGCGAGCATCATGCGCACCGGTGGCGGCTCGCCGCCGCGGGCGGCCAGGGCCTGCAGCATCTCGGTGTGGCCCGGGAAGTCGACGCCGGCAGAGGCCAGCGCCTCCTTGTGCAGCGGCGCGGTGACGACGCCGGCGGCTGCACCCGCCAGCACCCAGGCCACGGCCTGCTCGATGCAGAGCGCAGCGGCCGCGCCGTTGCGCCCGTCGATGCGGCCGAAGGGCAAATCCGCCAGACCACCCGGCAGCCGGGCCGGCTGCAGCAGCGGCAGGCAACCCGGAGGCAGCGAGGCGGCGTCGGCCGGCGTGTCGATCAGGGCCAGCGGCAGCGGCCGGTCGGGCCACAGTGCGGCGGCCCGGCGCATCACGGCCAGATCGCCCACCACCACACAGCCCGCCGCGTGGCCGGCGGAGAAGGCCCGCACGATGATCTCGGGGCCGATGCCGGCGGCGTCGCCCATGGTGATGAGCAAGGGGCTCGTGTTCAAGAGACTGCCCTCCACGCTGTGCACCGCACGCTCACTGGACTACCCTCCGTGCTTCGCACTGCGGGATGAGCGCTTGGGAGCGGCCCGGCGCGCTCACTGGACTACCCTCCGTGCTTCGCACTGCGGGATGAGCGCTTGGGAGCGGCCCGGCGCGCTCATGCCGGGTTGTCGATCTCGATGAAGCGGTGCTCCAGCCCGAGCTGCGCGGCCACGAAGGCGGCGACGGCCGGCGCGCCGAATCGTTCGGTGGCGTGGTGGCCGCAGGCGAGGAACGCAACACCCGTCTCGCGCGCCAGGTGGGCCTGCGGCTCGCTGATCTCTCCTGTCAGAAAGGCGTCGGCGCCCGCGGCGACCGCACTTTCGAAGTAGCCCTGCGCGCCGCCGGTGCACCAGGCGACGCGGCGCAGCGGGCGACCATCGCCGGGCACGACCACCGGTGCGCGCTGCAGGGCCTGCTCGACCGTGCCCGCCAGGGCGTCGACGGACAAGGACCCGACCGGTCCGGCGAAGCCCAGGTTCTGCTCGCCGAAGCGCTGGTCGGCCTCCAGGCCCAGTCGCACTCCGAGCTGCGCGTTGTTGCCCAGCGTGTCGTGGGCGTCCAGCGGCAGGTGGTAGGCGAACAGGTTGATGTCGTGCCGGATGAGCCGGGCCACGCGCTCGCGCAGCCAGCCGGTCAGGCGACCGTCGTGGCCGCGCCAAAACAGCCCGTGGTGCACCAGCAGGGTGTCGGCCCCGGCGGCGATGGCGGCGTCGATGAAGGCCAGGCTCGCGGTGACGCCCGAAGCGACGCTGCGAACCTCGCGGCGGCCTTCGACCTGCAGGCCGTTCGGCCCATAATCCTTGAACAGCTCCGGCCGCAGCAATTCCTGCAGGCAGGCTTCGACCCGATCGCGCTCGGCCATCTCGCCGATCTCCCAACACATGTGGCGTAGAACCTGGCTCCTATTCTCGCAGGCCGTGACCGTCAGCCTGGCGATGCTGTTCGTCGTGATGACGCTCAAGCCCGAATGGTTGCCGCGTTCGACGATGGGTGCGGCCGGCATGCTGCCGGCACCGACGCTGGTGACCGCGCCGCCGCGTCCCGCCGCCTCGGCCGCAGCCTCGTCCATGGTGGGCAGCGGCCTGGCGGTGGCGGCCAAGCTGGCTTCGCCGGCGGTCGTCAGCGTGGTGGCCATGAAGATGGCCAGGCGCAACCCGCATGCCAACGACCCGGCCTTCGAGTTCTTCTTCGGCAACCGCGGCTCACAGCAGCAGACCGGGCTCGGTTCGGGCGTGATCGTCTCGCCCGAGGGCTACCTGCTGACCAACAACCACGTCATCGACGGCGCCGACGACATCGAGGTGCAGCTTGCCGACGGCCGCCAGGCAGTGGCACGGTTGATCGGCACCGACGTCGAGACCGACGTGGCGGTGCTGAAGATCGACCTCGACCGGCTGCCCGTCATCGCGCTGGGCAGCTCCCAGGCGCTGCAGGTCGGCGATGCCGTGCTGGCCATCGGCAACCCCTTCAACGTCGGGCAGACCGTCACCGCCGGCATCGTCAGCGCCGTGGGCCGCAACCGGCTGGGCCTGTCGACTTTCGAGAACTTCATCCAGACCGATGCGGCGATCAACCCGGGCAACTCCGGCGGCGCTCTGGTCGACGCAGCAGGCGGCCTCATCGGCATCAACACGGCGATCTTCTCGCGCAGTGGGGGCAGCATGGGCATCGGCTTCGCCATCCCGGTGGACACGGCGCGCGAGGTGATGGAAGCCCTCATCCGCGATGGCCAGGTGGTGCGCGGCTGGCTGGGCGTGGAAACGCGCGACCTCACGCCCGAGTTCGCCGAGAGCTTCGGCCTGCCCATCAGGCAGGGCGCGCTCATCACCGGGGTGCTGCAGGATGGCTCGGCCAGCAAGGGCGGCATCCGGCCGGGCGACGTGGTGGTCAAGGTCGGCCCGACCCCGGTCACCAACACGGTGCAGCTGCTGGCCGCCGTGGCCGCCATCAAGCCGCAGGCCGAGGCGGTGGTGACGGTGCAGCGCGGCGACCAGTTGCTGGAGTTGCCGGTGGTGGTGTCTCAGCGGCCCAAGGCGAAGCCGCAGGCCCGAAGGCCGGGCTGACCCTTTCGGCTCAGGCGGCCGCCACCTGGCTGCGCTGCGACCCGGTCGCTCAGGCGGTCTTGTCGGCCTCGGGCTGCGCCTCGGGCACCTGCGTGTTCTTGATGAAGAACTGGGCCGCGACGATGCCGATTTCGTAGAGGATGCACATCGGGATGGCCAGCGCCAGCTGCGAGATCACATCGGGCGGCGTCACCACGGCGGCGACGACGAACGCCCCGACGATGAAGTAGCCGCGAAACTTGCGCAGCTGGTCGATGGTGACCACGCCGATGCGAGCGAGCACCACCACGGCCACCGGCACCTCGAAGGCAATGCCGAAGACCAGGAACAGCGTCAGCACGAAACCGAAGTACTGCTCGATGTCAGGTGCGGCCGTGATGCTCGTGGGCGCAAAGGCCTGGATGAACTGCGACATGCCCGGAATGACCAGGAAGTAGCAGAAGGCCACGCCGGCAATGAACAGGACCGTGCTGCTGACCACCAGCGGCAGCACCATCTTTTTCTCGTGCGAATAGAGGCCGGGCGCGACAAAGGCCCACACCTGGTACAGCACGATCGGCAAGGCCACCATGAAGGCCGCCATCAAGGTGATCTTCAGCGGTACCAGGATGGGGGAGATGACATTGGTGGCGATCAGCGTGGCGCCCTTGGGCAGGTGCGCCACCAGCGGCGCCGCCAGCAGGTCGTACAGCCCCGAAGGACCGGGCCACAGGCACAGCGCCCCGAAGGCGATGCCCACCGCGATGGCCGCACGGATCAGGCGATCGCGCAGTTCGACCAGGTGCGAGACGAACGGCGCCTCGGTGCCGGCCAGTTCGTCGTCGGTCTTGGGATCGCTCAACGCTGCGCTCCCGGCGGCCTGAAGCGCGCCACGCGCGCGGCACCCGACAAGGCCTTGGTGCGCACGCCGTTGCGCTGTTTGTACCACTGCGGCGTGGCGCCGCGCTTGAGGCGCCAGTTCTTCTTCGGAGGACGGTACGAGGGCGGCGGCGGCGGCAGCGGTTCATAGGGCGTGGTGGCCCCCATGCTCTGGTCCAGGCCCGACGTTGCGCTGGACCACTCGTTCTCGAACGACCGGGTGGCCTGCTGAACTTCCTGCTGGACGCCGCTGGCGGCGTCCTGGAACTCGGTCTTCATCTTCTTGAGCTCTTCGAGCTCGATCGATCGGTTGACCTCGGCCTTCACGTCGGCCACGTAACGCTGCGCCTTGCCCAGCATGTGGCCGATGGTGCGCGCCACGCGCGGCAGTTTCTCGGGGCCGATGACGATGAGCGCCACGGCGCCGATGAGCGCCAGTTTGTCGAAACCGAAGTCGATCATTCAGATTGGCGGAAGCCCGCCGGGCGCGGGGTGCGGCGGCGAAGGCTCATCGCTCAGGACTTGGTCTTGGCCTCGACGTCCACGGTGTTGGCGTCCTGGGTGCGCTGCGTGGTCACCTGCTGCGGCGGCGCAGCGGCTTCGTCGGCGTCGCCACCGGACTTGACACCGTCCTTGAAGCCCTTGACTGCGGCACCGAGGTCGGAGCCCATGTTCTTGAGCTTCTTGGTGCCGAAGATCAACACCACGACCAGCAGCACGATGAGCCAGTGCCAGATGCTGAAGGAACCCATGTTCGTACTCCTGAAGAAGACCGGCGATTCTAGGTGAGGCGCTATGGCCCTGCGCCGGGGTGCCCGGGCGGATGCCGGCGGGCGTTGGAAGGCTGGCTGGCGAGGTGCCTAGCCCTTGAGCCAGGGACGCGGACCGCCCAGGACATGCATGTGCAGATGGTAGACCTCCTGGCCACCGTCGCGCCCGGTATTGATCACGGTGCGGAAACCGTTGGTGACCCCCAGGTCGCGCATCAGGCGCGGTGCCAGCGCCAGCATGCGGCCCAGCACGGCCTCGTGCTGGGGTCCGGCGTCGGACAGCGTGGCGATGTGTTCCTTGGGGACCACGAGCACGTGCACCGGCGCCCAGGGGTTGATGTCATGGAAGGCCAGAAGATGTTCGTCCTCGAAGACCTTCTTCGACGGGATCTGCCCGGCGACGATCTTGCAGAAGATGCAGTTCGGATCAGCACTCATGACGACTCGGGTTTCAGGTGGGACCACAGGGCTGGGCGTCAGGCCGCCGGCAGGGGCATGGGGCGCCGCTCGGCGAACCACCACCAGCCCTTGATGCAGCGGTAGAGGTACCACAGGCCGATCAGCGACCAGGCCACGGCGCCTGGAACGACCAGCGCGATCCAGAGCGGCCCGGTGAGAGCCAGCCACAGCAGGGTGAACCAGAAGGTGCGCGTCTGCCAGCGGAAATGGCTGCGGAAGAAGTCGTCGGGCAGTTCGCCGCGCGTGACGTAGTTGATGATCACGGCGATCACCGAGAACATCCCTGCAGAAAAGAAGGACAGCGTGTGCAGTCCGTAAAGCACGTGCGTCAGCAGCGTCAGGTTGCCGCTCCGGGTGCCGTTGGCAGTGACGATGGAATGGTTGTTCACGTTCCGTCTCCCTCGCGCTGCCTGACCTTGCGCAGCGCAAACTCTTCCAGGCCCGACAGGCCCTCGCGCCGCTCGAGTTCGGCCAGCACGTCGGCCGGCTTGAGGTCGAACGCCGCCAGCGCGACCATCGAGTGGAACCACAGGTCGGCCACCTCGCAGACCAGCTTCTGGCGGTCGCCGTCCTTGGCGGCCATCACGGTCTCGGTGGCCTCTTCACCGATCTTCTTCAAGATGGCGTCGGTGCCCTTCGAAAACAAGCGAGCGACATAACTTTTCTCGGGGTCGCCGCCGCGCCGCGATTCGATGACCTCGGCCAGGCGCGCCAGGGTGTCGTTGCTGCCTTGAAGCTGGTCGTTCATTTGTAGATGCGCTCCGGATCCTTGAGCACCGGGTCCACCGCGTGCCAGGCGCCGTTCTCGTAGCGCTGATAGAAGCAACTGTGGCGACCGGTGTGGCAGGCGATGCCCGGATCGTGACCCTGCTGGGTCACCTTCAGCAGCAGCACGTCGTTGTCGCAGTCCATGCGCATCTCGTGCACCTGCTGGATGTGCCCCGACTCCTCGCCCTTGTGCCACAGACGCTGGCGCGACCGGCTCCAGTAAACGGCCTGGCCCCGCGCCGCGGTCTCGGCCAGCGCCTGACGGTTCATCCAGGCGAACATCAGCACGTCCAGGCTGCCGACCTCCTGCGCGATGACGGGCACGAGTCCGTCGGCGTCCCACTTGATGCTGTCGAGCCAGTCCATGCCGGGCAGTTTAAGTCGCGCGGTGGGTGGCGCCCGCGAAGTCCCTTTCCCGGGCGAACCACTGCAGCACCGGCACGGTGCCGGGAAGCACCGGGAACACCTGGACCGGCAGGGTCTGCCAGGCCATGGCCTGGCGTTCGCGCATCTGGAAATCGCCTTCCCAGGCTCTCACCTTGCAGAAGTGCAGCCGCACCCGGGCGTGCGGGTAGTCCACGACCTCGATCTTCCAGGGCTCGGCCGGGCCGATGGTGATGCCCAGTTCCTCCTGCAGTTCGCGGCGCAGGGCGTCTTCCACGGTCTCACCGGCCTCCAGCTTGCCGCCCGGGAATTCCCAGTAGCCGGCGTAGACCTTGCCCTCGGGCCGCGAGGTCAGCAGGAAGCGACCGTCGGACTGCAGCAGCACGCCCACGGCGACGTCCACCGGCGTGCGTTCGGTCGACGCCGCCGCTTCAGCCACCGGCTTGCCGCCCTGCGTAGTCGCGCGCGAATTGCCAGGCCACGCGGCCCGAGCGCGAGCCGCGCTCCAGCGCCCACACCAGCGACTCCTGCCGCGCTGCAGTGATGGCGGCCTCGTTGACGCCGAACGAGCGCAGCCACTGCGCCATGATCTCCAGGTACTCGGCCTGCGTGAACGGGTAGAAGCTCACCCACAGGCCGAAGCGTTCGCTCAGCGAGATCTTCTCTTCCACCACCTCGCCGGGGTGCACCTCGCCGTCCTCGGTGTGCTGGTACGTGAGGTTCTCCTTCATGTACTCGGGCAGCAGGTGGCGGCGGTTGCTGGTGGCATAGATCAGCACGTTGTCGCTGGCCGCGGCCACCGAGCCGTCGAGCACGCTCTTCAGGGCCTTGTAGCCGGGCTCCCCCTCGTCGAAGCTGAGGTCGTCGCAGAAGACGATGAAGCGCTCGGGCCGTGCCGTGACGAGGTCCACCAGGTCCGGCAGGTCGACGAGGTCGGCCTTGTCGACCTCGATCAGCCGCAGGCCGCGCGGCGCGTACTCGTTGAGGCAGGCGCGGATCAGCGAGCTCTTGCCGGTGCCACGGGCCCCCGTCAGCAGAACGTTGTTGGCGCTGCGGCCCTCGACGAACTGCTCGGTGTTGCGCACCAGGCGTTCCTTCTGCGGCTCGACCTCCTTGAGGTCGGACAGCTTCATGGCGCCGACATGGCGCACCGGCTCCAGCACGCCGGCGGCGCCGCGCTTGCGGTAGCGCCAGGCGACGGCGGCGGACCAGTCAGGGGCCAAAGCGGCGTGCGGCAGCACGGATTCGAGGCGGGTCAGCAGCGACTCGGCGCGTGCGATGAGGGATTCGACGGAAGACGGACTCATGGCGGAAGTGTATTCACCCGCCGTGGCGGCAAGGCGTAACTCCGGGGTCGCAGCGCCCCGTGTCGGCAGCGCACGCACCTCGTCGTCGGCGATCACGAATACGCGCTCGCCCGGCGCCGGCCGCAGCGGATGCGTGCCGGTGAAGGGGCCGAAAGCCGGCAGCACGCCGACGGTCGCGCCGAAGTGGAAACACGGCAGGCGCAGGCGCTGGTGCGCACGGCCGCCCAGCACCACGCAGGGGTGGACATGGCCTGCCAGCACGTAGGCGCCGGGCTGCGGGTCGGGGTGGTGGGCCAGGGCGAAGGGCCCCAGCGGCAGCGGGCCGTCCAGCGCCTGCACCCCCCAGGCGCGGGGTGGGTCGCCGGCGTGGCCGTCGTGGTTGCCGCGCACCAGCGTCAGCTCGACCCCGGCATGCACTTCGCGCCAGGCCGACACCGCCGCCACCGTGTCCGGAGCATGCGAGCGGGCGCTGTGCAGCAGATCGCCCAGGAAGACGATGCGACGGGCGCCGGTGATGGCCAGCAGTTCGCTAAGCCGCTGCAGCGCCGCCGACGTGGTGCCGCGCGGCACCGGCACGCCCAGGCGACGGAAGGACACCGCCTTGCCGACGTGCGCATCGGCCACCAGCAGCGTGTGCCAGTCGGGCAGCCAGGCCGCCCGCTGGGACAGCAGACGCAGGCGCGCGCCAGCGACCTCGACGTCGACTCCGCCCACCGCCGGCGATCAGGCCGTCAGGCGTTGCAGCGCGAGGTCCAGGCTTTCACTGGGCAGGCGTCGAAAGCCCGAGCGCGCGTAGCGCTGCAGCCGGCCGATGATCAGGGCCGTCAGCGCGGAGGCCAGCGCGTTGGCGTCGGCCGTCGGCGTGCTGGAACCCGCGGCTTCGGCCGCGCCGCGCAGGCTCTGGCGCAGCTGCGATTCAACGCGGTCGAAGAACTGGTTCATGCGCGCGGTGAGGCGTTCGTTCTCGAACACCAGGGCGTCGCCCACCATCACCCGCACCATGCCGGGGTTCTTCTCGGCAAACTGCAGCAGCACCGCGCTGACCTTCTGCGCCTGCACCGAGCCCGAGGCCTCGCGCTCGACGATCTGGTTGATGAGCGTGAAGACGCTGGTCTCGATGAACTCGATGAGGCCTTCGAACATCTGCGCCTTGCTGGCGAAGTGCCGGTACAGCGCGGCTTCGCTGACCTCCAGCCGGGCAGCCAGCGCCGCCGTGGTGATGCGTTCGGCGCCCGGCTGCTCGAGCATCTGCGCCAGCATCTGCAGGATCTGCACGCGGCGCTCTCCCGGGCGCGGGCGCTTGCGGGCTGGCTGCGCCGGCTCGCTGACAGAGCTTGCGTCTGGGGAACCTGAGGCCTCGGGGCCAGCGGGCTCGTCGGGCGTCTCTGACATCGCGGCGGGCACTCGGGTGTGGGTCTTGAAGCATTCTGGCACACGGCCCGTGAGGCCTTTGCTGCAGGTAAACACTGACACTCACGCCGAGAAATGGTCGGTCAGGCCCGGCCCGACGCCACACGACCCCCTGGTTCAGGGGGGAAATCGCAGCAGTCCGCGCAAGCCCGAGACCTTGCGGTCGACATAGCCCGGCTTGATCGACATGCGCATCGAAGCCGTCCGGCCCCAGGGCGTGGCGCGCAGCCAGCGCTGCATCCAGACCGTCTTCATGCCCAGGCTGCGCGCCGACTTCTGGTGCGCCAGCGTGTCTTCCACCAGCACGCAGCGGGAGGGGTGCACGCGCAGCCTGGCGGCCAGCCGGCGGAACATGCGTGCGTCGGGCTTGGGGCGCAGGTCGCCGAACATCGACATGTTCTCGATCGCGATGACGCCGTCGAAGCCGCCTGCCAGGCCCAGCGCCCCGAGCACGCGCGCGGTGTAGGCGTGCGGCGCGTTGGTCAGGATGTACTTGCGACCGGGCAGCGCGCGCAGCGCCGCGAGGTCATGCGGGTGGCCGCGCACGCGACCTTCCAGGCCGGGCAGCAGGTGGGTGTCGTGCAGGAAATGCGCGGCGTCGACGCCGTGGTGGCGCACCAGGCCCAGCAGCGTGGCGCCGTAACGAAGGAAATAGCGCCGCCGCAGCGCATCGGAGTCGGCCTGGTCGAGCCGCAGTTCACGCTGGATGAACTCGCCCATCGCCCGCGTCATGTCGGGCATCGCCGAGTGCGAGGCGTCGTGCAGCGTATTGTCGAGATCGAACAGCCAGACCCGCCCGCTGCCGGAACCGCGCTGGGACCTGGCGTTGCGTGCCGGCGCGTCGCGCCGGTGCGCGCCCTTTCGGCGAACCCGCCTGTCGTGACGCATCGGGTCAATGCGACCGGATCATGGTGCCATAGGCCTGGTCGGTCAGGATCTCCAGAAGCATCGCGTGCGGCACGCGGCCGTCCACCACGTGAACCGCGTTCACGCCGCTCTTGGCCGCGTCGATGGCGCCGGCCAGCTTGGGCAGCATGCCGCCGCTGATGGTGCCGTCGGCGATGAGATCGTCGATCTGCCGCGAGCTCAGTTCGGTGAGCAGTTCGCCGGCCTTGTTCAGCACGCCCCTGATGTTGGTGAGCATCATCAGCTTCTCGGCCTTCAGCACCGCGGCGAGCTTGCTGGCCACCAGATCGGCGTTGATGTTGTAGCTCTCGTTGTTCTCGCCGAAGCCGATCGGGCTGATGACGGGGATGAACTGGTCGTCCTGCAGCGCCTTGACCACCGACGGGTCGATGGCGGTGATCTCGCCGACCTGGCCGACGTCGTGCTCGAGCGACGGGTCGTCCTTGTCCAGCATCTTCAGCTTTCGCGCGCGGATGAGGCCGCCGTCGCGCCCGGTCAGGCCCACGGCCTTGCCGCCGGCGGCGTTGATGAGGCCCACGATGTCCTGCTGCACTTCGCCGGCCAGCACCCACTCGACGACTTCCATGGTCTCTTCGTCGGTGACGCGCATGCCCTGGATGAAGGTGCCCTTCTTGCCCAGCCGGGACAGCGCCTCGTCGATCTGCGGCCCGCCGCCGTGCACCACCACGGGGTTCATGCCCACCAGCTTGAGCAGCACCACGTCTTCGGCGAAGTCCTGCTGCAGCGCCGGATCGGTCATGGCGTTGCCGCCGTACTTGATGACCAGGGTCTTGCCGTGAAAGCGGCGGATGTAGGGCAAGGCCTGGGACAGGATCTCCGCCTGATCGCGCGAAGTGATGTGGGCCAGGGAGTGGTCGGTGACGGCGCTCATGGGTGCGAGTCTCGGGATACGATGCAACCATTGTAGGAAACGGCGCCCCAACGCTGTCGTGGGCAGCTGGCCCGCCGACTTGTCATCCCGCGGCCCCGCCCCCACGTTGAAACATCCGGAGGTTCCATGAAACGTCTGCTTTTCGCCCTTGCCGCCTTCGCCCTGGCCACGCCGCTGTTCGCGCAGGCGCCCGACGTCGCCGGCGAGGTGACCAAGATCGACCGCAGCCAGAATCGCCTGACGCTGCGCCACGCGGAGATCAAGAGCCTGGACATGCCGCCCATGACCATGGTGTTCCGTGTGCGAGACCCCAAGGCGCTGGAAGGCCTGGCGGTGGGCGACAAGGTGCGCTTCGCCGCCGAGAAGCTCGACGGCAACTACACCGTCACCGCGATCCAGAAGGCGAACTGAGCTCCGGGCCGCACGGCGCCCGGCCGGCGCGCGGCCGCATGACCCTGCCGCCGTCACGTCCGCGACGCCCGCCGCCCCAGGGGCGCGACTACCATCGCGCCCCTGTCCCCGCTGGAGCCGCGCCATGACCACTCCCCTTGCCTCCTTGACCAACCACCAGGTGCGCCTGGCCGCCCGGCCCGTCGGCCTGCCTCAGGCCGGCGACTGGCAGTTCACCGAATCGCCGGTGCAGGAGCCGCAGGACGGCGGCGTGCTGGTGAAGACGCTGGCGCTGTCGCTCGACCCTGCCATGCGCGGCTGGATGAACGAAGGCAAGAGCTACATCCCGCCGGTGGGCATCGGCGAGGTGATGCGTGCGGGCGGCATCGGTGTGGTGGTGGCCTCGAAGAACGCCGCCTTCGCGGTCGGAGACCACGTCACCGGCGGCCCCGGCGTCCAGGAGTACTGGGCGGTGCCGGCCGACCAGGTCAAGCGCTCGGGCCTGGCGAAGATCGATCTGCGGCTGGGCAGCGTGACGCAGTGGCTCAACGTGCTGGGCATGCCGGGCATGACCGGCTATTTCGGTCTGATGGACGTCGGCCAGCCACAGCCTGGCGAGACCGTGGTGGTGTCCGGTGCCGCCGGCGCCGTCGGCCAGACCGTGGGCCAGATGGCGAAGATCAAGGGCTGCCGCGTGGTGGGCATCGCCGGCGGCGCGGCCAAGTGCCGCTGGGTGGTGGAAGAACTCGGCTTCGACGCCTGCATCGACTACAAGGGCGGCAGCGTGCGCGACGGCCTGAAGGAACACTGCCCCAAGGGGGTGGACATCTACTTCGACAACGTCGGCGGCGAGATCCTGGACACCGTGCTGACGCGCATCAACCGCAAGGCACGCATCGTCATCTGCGGCGCCATCAGCCAGTACAACAACACCACTGCGGTGCAGGGGCCGAAAAACTACCTGTCGCTGCTGGTGAACCGCGCGCGCATGGAAGGCATCGTCGTCTTCGACTATGCCGACCGCTACCACCTCGCCATCGCCGAGATGGCCGGCTACCTGAAGGACGGCCGCATGAAGAGCAAGGAAGACGTGGTCGAAGGCGGCGTTGCCGTCTTCCCCGAGACCCTGACCAAGCTCTTCACCGGCGAGAACTTCGGCAAGCTGGTCCTGAAGATCTGACCACCCCCTACGCGCTTCGCGCGCCCCCTCAAGGGGGCAACGCCAGCGGCCCGGCAAAGCCGGATCCGCGGCTTTCGCTTGAGGGTGATCCCTCGCCACCTTGCAGGTGGCAAGGGATCAAAAGTGGATGCCACGCATCATCTGCTGCATGGCCACCGCTTCCGCGCTCAGCTGCGGCTTGGCGCCCTTCTCGCCCTTGGCCGCGTCGCTGTCGGGGAACATGCGGAAGGTGGTGTTCATGACGATCTGCGCGATGCGC
>LNFM01007846.1_pt1 | contig 31870 bp, 30 predicted proteins | sample 596031 | NCBI WGS metagenome assembly LNFM01 (sample SAMN04254537, study PRJNA301005) | activated carbon metagenome | isolation source: dual media filters at the Ann Arbor, Michigan drinking water treatment plant | place: USA: Ann Arbor | reverse complement strand
GATCGATGTCCCAGGGCCGGAAGGTCTTGCTCATAGACAAGATCGAATCACAGCCGTTCCCGCATCACCAGCGATTACTCGGACAGCCTCCTAGCCCTCCAGCTTCAGCACCTCGCCAGCCAAATACAGGCTGCCGCAGATCAGCACGCGGGCCGGCCTGCCATCCCGCGGCAGTGCCGCCAGCGCCTGCGCCACGGTGCCACCCGGATGCGCGGCGCCACCGCTGGCCGCCACCACGCCGGGCACCGTCATCGCCAGATGCTGCCCCGGCTCCGCCACCGCCCAGAGGCTGGTTGCCACCGGGATGATCGGGGCGAGGAATTCCGGCACCTGCTTGCCGGCCTTCATGCCCACCAGCACATGCACCGGCCGGTCGGCGAAGGCCTGGCGGATATGCTGGCCGAGCACCACGCCGGCGCCCGCATTATGGCCGCCATCCAGCCACAGCTCCCAGTCTTCCGGCAGCAGCGCCGCCAGCCTGCCGGTCAGGCGCTGCATCCGGGCGGGCCAGCTGGCCTGGGCCACGCCCTGCCGGATCGCCGCCTCGGTCAGCCAGGGCGGGTTCCAGGCGCGCAGCGCGGCGATGGCGATGCCGGCATTCTCCACCTGGTGCGGACCGGGCAGGCCCGGACGGGGCAAAGCGAGGCGCGTGGTCGCATCCGACCATTCCAGCGTGCCATCCGGCTTTGCCACCACATCCCAGTCGCGGCCGCGCAGCCGCAGCGGCGCGCCGCGCTCGGCGGCCTCCGCCTCGATCACCGGCCGCGCGGCGTCCATCTGGAATCCCGTGGCGCAGGGCACGCCGGGCTTGATGATGCCCGCCTTCTCCCACGCAATCCGGGAAAGATCCTCGCCGAAGAAATCCATGTGGTCGCGGGAGATGCTGGTAATGGCGGTGGTGGCCGGGCGATCGACCACATTGGTCGCATCGAACCGCCCGCCAAGGCCGACTTCCAGCACCAGCAGATCCGCCGGCACGCTGGCGAACAGATGCAGCGCGACGGCGGTGGTCACCTCGAACACCGTGATCGGCTCGCCGGCATTCACCTGCTCGACATGCGCCAGCGCCTCCGCCAGCGCGTCTTCCGTCACCAATTCGCCGGCCAGGCGGATGCGCTCATGGAAACGCACCAGATGCGGGCTGGTGAAGACATGCACGCGCAGCCCGGCGGCTTCCGCGATGGCGCGCAGGAAGGCGCAGGTGCTGCCCTTGCCGTTGGTGCCGGCGACATGCACCACCGGCGGCAGGCGCCGTTCCGGATGGCCGAGCGCGGCCAGGCAGCGTTGCAGACGGCCGAGGCTGAGGTCGATCAGCTTCGGGTGCAGGCCGTGCAGGCGGTTGATGATGTCCTCGCTGCGCGAGGCGGGCAGCGTGCTCACGCCGGCTTCACAACCTCGGCCTCGACCGCCTCCGGCGCGGGCAGGGCGGCCAGCGCCTCCGGCGCCGGTTCGGCCGGCAGGGTCGGCTCCCGCAGCAGGGAGATCACCTGCGCCAGCGTCGCGCGCATGTCATGGCGCTTCACCACCATGTCCAGGATGCCGTGCTCCAGCAGGTATTCGGCGCGCTGGAAGCCTTCCGGCAGCTTCTCCCGCACCGTCTGCTCGATCACGCGGGCGCCGGCGAAGCCGATCAGCGCGTTGGGCTCCGCGATCTGGATATCGCCCAGCATGGCGAAGCTGGCGGTGACGCCGCCCGTGGTCGGGTCGCACAGCACCACGATGAAGGGCAGGCCGGCTTCCTTCACCATGCGGGTCGCGATCACGGTGCGCGGCATCTGCATCAGGCTGATGGCGCCTTCCTGCATGCGCGCCCCGCCGGAGGCGGTGAAGACGATCAGCGGGCTGTCCTGCAGCACGGCGAGCTTGGCCGCCGTCACCAGCGCCTCCCCCACACCGGCGCCCATGGACCCGGCCATGAAGCCGAATTCGAACACGCCGAGCACCGCCTTGCGGCCCAGGATGTGGCCCTGCGCCACCAGCACCGCGTCATCCATGCCGGATTTCTGCTGCGCTTCCTTCAGGCGGTCGGCGTATTTGCGCTGGTCGCGGAAGCGCAGCGGATCGGCCGGCGCCTTCGGCAGCTCGATGCGCGACCACCCCTCATCCAGCGTCGCCTTCACCCGGCTGGCGGCGGGCATGCGCATGTGATGGTTGCAATGGGTGCAGACCAGAAGGTTCCGCTCCAGGTCGCGGTGGAAGATCATCTGCTCGCAGGCCGGGCATTTGTGCCAGAGATTATCCGGCACTTCCCGCGGCTGGCCGAACAGGGCCTTCACCTTCGGCAGCGCCCAGTCGGAAATCCAGTTCATCTTTACCTGCCCTCAAGCGCCGGGCGCCGGCATCGGCCGGCGTGCGGCGCCGGACTGCCGGCGGGCCCCATCCGGGGCCTCGTCGCGCGCAAGCTGCGCGCCGCCATCATCGGGGCGGAGGTAGGGGCAATGGGGGCCGCGGCGCAAGAGGGGGCAAGAATTGGCCTTCTCAACCCGAACGATAGATCACATATATCGGACAAGCGTTGCGACCCCTGATATGGTTTATCGATAACGAGAAGAAACCCAGGGAAGCCGCCACCATGAACCTGCGCGATCTGCGCTACGCCCTGGCGGTCGCGGAGCACCGGCATTTCGGGCGCGCGGCGGAGCTGTGCAACATCAGCCAACCCACCCTGTCCACCCAGCTCCGCAAGCTGGAGGAGGAGCTGGGCGTGGTGCTGTTCGAGCGCACCAACAAATCCGTGGTGCCCACCATGGCCGGCGAAGCCCTGCTGGCGCATGCCCGCGCCGCGGTGGATTCGGCGGATGCCATGCTGGCCCTCGCCCATGCCTCCCGCGACCCGCTGCGCGGGCGGCTGCGGCTCGGCATCATCCCGACCCTCGCCCCCTATTTGCTGCCGCTGATCTTCGGCCCGCTGCGCGATGCGCTGCCCGACCTGGTCATCGAACCCTGGGAAGACGTGACCGGCGCGCTGGTCGACCGGCTGCGCAGCCATGAACTGGACGCCGCATTGCTGGCCACCGATGCGGATGGCGCGGATCTCGACACCCAGCCGCTGTTCACGGAGCCCTTCCTGGCCGCCCTGCCGCCGGACCACCCGCTGGCCGGCCAGGACCGGGTGCGGGAGGAGGACCTGGCGCCGGATGTGCTCGTGCTGGCCGATGGGCACTGCCTGCGCGACCAGGCGCTGGCCGCCTGCGGCAATCCTGGCCTGCGCGCCGGCGCGCTGCGCGCCTCCTCCCTCTCGACCCTGCTGAACATGGTCGCCGCCGGCTACGGCACAACGCTGATCCCGGGCCTGGCCGCCGGCGTGGCGCGGGATGCCGGCATCGCACTTCGCCCGCTGACCCATATGACGGGGCGGGAGGTCCAGCTCGTCTCCCGCACCACCTTCCCGCGCCGCGCGGCGATCGATGCGGTGGCCACCCTCATCCGCGACCGGCTGGCGTCCTTCGCCCTCGGGGCCGCGGATGGGAAGGTGTGAGGCCCGGCCGGGTCAGTCGGCGAACTGGCCGGCCGCCTGGATGATCGGCCGCCAGCGGGCCACTTCCTCCGCCAGGAAGCGGGTGTGGAAGGCGGGCGTGGCGCGTTCCTCCGTCGCCGGCGTCGTCACCAGCTCGGCGAAGCGCTGGCGCAGCCGGTCCTCCCTCAGCGCGGCGCGGATCGCGGCGGACAGGCGCGCCTGCACCTCCTCCGGCGTGCCGCGGGGGGCGTACAGGCCGTGCCAGGTGCTCATCACCAGGGACGGCTCGCCCACCTCCGTGGTGGTGGGCAGTTCGAGGCCCGGCACGCGCTGCGGCAGCGTCACCGCATAGCCCTTGATGCGGTTGTCGCGCAGGAAGGGGGCGGTGTTAGTGGCCTGGTCGCAGAACACGTCGATGCGGCTGCCCATCAGATCCGTGATGGCGGGCGCGCTGCCGCGGAACACCACGCCGGTCATCGCCGTGCCGGCGGCGTGCTGGAGCAGCATGCCACAGAGATGGTTGGCGCCGCCGAGGCCGGAATGGGCCAGATTCAGCCTGTCCCCCTGGCGGCGGATCTCCGCCATGAAGCCGGCGAAATCCGTGGCGGGGAAATCCGGCCGCGCCACCAGCGTCATCGCGGCGTCGGAGACCAGGCCGAGCGGCGCGAAACTGTCCGTCACGCTGTAGGGCAGGCGGCGGTACAGCGTGGCGGTGCTGGCATGGCCCACATGATGCGCCAGCAGCGTGTAGCCATCCGGCCGCGCCTGGGCGACGCGCGCCGCGGCGATGGTGCCGCCGGCGCCGGTGATATTCTCCACCACCACCGGCTGGCCCAGGTCGCGGGACATGCCCTCCGCCACCAGGCGGTTGATGATGTCGGTCGGGCCACCGGCCGCGAAGGGCACGGTGATGGTGATGCTGCGGGTGGGGAAGCTGCCCTGCGCCCGCACGGCGGGGGCGGCGAGCAGGGCAGGCACGGCGGCGAGCAGGCTGCGGCGGTACATGGATCGTCTCCTCCGGATTGGCCGTCATGGCGCGGCCTTGGAACAAGGCGGGGCGCAAAGGCCCCGCCGGTCAGAGCCTGACCCAGAAGGTCGGCGGCTGAGGGGCGGTCGCGGATTTTTCGTCCTGGCCAGGATGGCAACGCCGCCGATGCTGGTTGCATCGGCAAGTTGTCGGACGCCGCCAGGGCGGAAAAGACGCACCGGACCGACCCGCCGATCTTTTGGGTCAGGCTTTCAATCGTTGGCGCTGCGCAGCGCCTCGCAGACCGCCTCCGTCACCTGCCGGGTGGTGGCCTGGCCGCCGAGGTCCGGCGTGTGCAGGGCCGGGTTGGCGGTCACCCGCTCCACCGCGCGCATCAGCCGGTCCGCCGCCGGCTTCTCGCCCAGATGCTCCAGCATCATCACCGCGGTCCAGAAGGTGGCGATGGGGTTGGCGATGCCCTTGCCGGTGATGTCGAAGGCGGAGCCGTGGATCGGCTCGAACATCGAGGGGGCGTCGCGTTCGGGGTTGATGTTCGCGGTGGGAGCGATGCCGAGCGAGCCGGCGAGCGCGGCGGCCAGGTCGGACAGGATATCGGCGTGCAGGTTCGACGCCACGATGGTGTCGATGCTGCCCGGCTTGATGACCATGCGCATGGTCATCGCATCCACCAGCATCTTGTCCCAGGTGACGTCGGGGAATTCGGCCGCGACCTCGGCCGCGATCTCGTCCCACATCACCATGGCGTGGCGCTGGGCGTTGGACTTGGTGACCACCGTCAGCAGCTTGCGCGGCCGTCCCTGCGCCAGGCGGAAGGCATAGCGCATGATGCGCTGCACGCCGGCGCGGGTCATGATGGAGACGTCCTGCGCCACCTCGATCGGCAGGCCGCGATGGGCGCGGCCGCCGACGCCGGAGTACTCGCCCTCCGAATTCTCGCGGACGATCACCCAATCCAGCTCCGGGCCGGAGACGTTGCGGAGCGGGCTGGTGATGCCGGGCAGCACGCGGGTCGGCCGGACATTGGCGTATTGGTCGAGCGGCTGGCAGATGGCGAGCCGCAGGCCCCAGAGCGTGACGTGGTCGGGGATATCGGGCGCGCCGACGGCACCGAACAGGATGGCATCGAAGGCGCGCAGCTGGTCGGCGCCATCCGCCGGCATCATCACGCCATGGCGGCGGTAGTAGTCGGAGCCCCAGTCGAAATCGGTGAAATCCAGGCGGAAGCCGGCATCACGCTCGGCGCACAGTTTCAGCACCTCCACGCCGGCCGAGATCACCTCCGGCCCGATCCCGTCCCCGCCCATCGCCGCGATGCGGTAGCTGCGCATGCCTGTTCCTTCCCCCCCGCCGTCCCGCGCCAGACTGGCACGCGATCTTCCATGCAAGATGATACTTCTTAATTCCAGTGCCGGCAGGCCGTCAACGGCGCGATGCAAGCTGGTATGGAAGGCCCAGCGGGGAGGCATGCGGGATGGTGCAGATGCGGAGCGGCGCGGCGGCGGCCAGGCCATCCCTGGTCGAATCCGCCTATGAGGCGCTGAAGGCGGCGATCCGCGACAACCTGCTGGCCCCCGGCTACCAGGGGTCCGAGCAGGAGATCGCACTGCAACTCGGCATGAGCCGCACCCCGGTGCATGAGGCGATCATCCGGCTGCAGGAGGAAGGGCTGGTGCGCGTGCTGCCGCGCCGCGGCGTGCTGGTCTGCGCCCTGTCGCCCGAGGATATGCGCGAGATCTATGAGGTGATCGTGGCACTGGAAGGCGCCGCCGCCGCGCTGATCGCGGACCAGCCGGAGCCCCGCCGCGCCACGGTGGTGGTGGCGCTGGAGGCGGTGAACGCGGCGATGGACGCGGCGCTGGCGGCGGATGACCTGCCGGCCTGGGCGGAAGCCGATGGCCGCTTCCACGCCCTGCTGGTTGAAGGCGCCGGCAATGCGCGGCTGACGCGGATGTTCGCCACCATCATGGACCAGTCGCACCGCGCCCGCATGCTGACGCTGCGCCTGCGGCCGCGCCCCACCCAATCCGTGCAGGATCATGCCGGCATCATCGCCGCGATCCGCGCGGGGGCGGAGGCGGAGGCACAATCCCGCGCCAAGGCGCACCGGCAGCGGGCGCGGGAGCAGATCCTGCCGCTGCTGGCGCAGCTGGGGATGCGGCATATCTAGCGCGGTCCGGCATGGACAAGCGCCGCCTGGCTGCGCACCCTGGCGCCCTTGGATACAGGGGGTTCGGATGGCCGATCGGGCGTATGATCTGGTGGTGCGGGGCGGCACGGTCGCCACGGCGGCGGAGGTGGTGGAGGCCGATATCGGCATCCTGGGTGGGCAGATCGTGGCGCTCGGCCGCAACCTGGCCGCGGGGCGGGAGGAAGTCTCGGCCAAGGGCCTGGTGGTGACGCCGGGCGGCCTGGATCCGCATTGCCACCTGGAGGAGCTGGGCCAGGACGGCTCCGTGCATGAGGAAAGCTTTGCGAGTGGCTCGGCCGCGGCGCTGGCCGGCGGAACGACGTCGTTCATCTGCTTCCTGCCGCAGTGGAAGGGCCATTCCCTGGCCGCCAGCGCCCCAGGCTACGAGACGCGTGCGCAAAAATCGCGCTGCGACTATTCCTTCCACCAGATCATCACCGACCCGACGCCGGAGGTGCTGGAACGGGAAATCCCGGCGCTGATCGCGCGCGGCGTGCGCAGCCTGAAGGTGTTCCTCACCTACGATCCGCTGCGGCTCGATGATGCGCAGCTGATCCAGGTGCTGGCGGTGGCCCGCCGCCACCGCGCCTTCGTCACCATCCATGCGGAGAATTACGACGCCATCGGCTGGCGCATCGACGCGCTGCTGAAGGCCGGGCTGACCGACCCCTTGCAGCATGCCTGGGCCCGCCCCCCGGTGGTGGAGCGGGAGGCGACGCACCGCGCCATTGCGCTCGCCGAGCTGGTGGACCAGCCAGTGCAGATCTTCCATGTGAGCTGCGAGGAGGCGGCGGAGGAGATATCACGAGCGCGTGCGCGCGGCGTGAAGGTATGGGGGGAGACCTGCCCGCAATACCTGACCCTGTCGCATGACGACCTCCAGGGTCCGGATTTTGCCGGCGCCAAGGCAGTGTGCTCCCCGGCGCTCCGCGCCAAGGGGGAGAATGACAAGGTCTGGCGGCGCATCCTGGATGGCACGCTGGATATCGTCTCCTCCGACCATTGCGGCTTTTCCTTCGCCACCGCCAAGCGCGCGCCGGGCAGCGGCGGCTACGGCATGGGCAGCGCCAATCTGCGCGCCGATGGCACCCCCGCCTTCAATGCGATTCCGAATGGCGTGCCGGGCATCGAGACGCGGCTGCCGGTGCTGTTCAGCGAAGGCGTGTCGAAGGGCCGCATCGACCTGCCGCATTTCGTTCGGCTGAGTTCTGCCAATGCGGCGCGGCTGTTCGGCCTGGAAGGCCGCAAGGGCAGCCTGATGCCGGGTGCGGATGCCGACCTGGTGCTGTGGGACCCGGATGCGGAACGCACCATCCGCAACGCCGATCTGCACCACGCCATCGACTACACGCCGTGGGAAGGTTTCGCCGTGAAGGGCTTCCCCAGCGTCACCATCGCCGGTGGCCGCGTGGCGGTGCGGGATGGGCAGGTCCTGGCGCAGCCGGGCGATGGGCGCTTCCTCGCCCGCGGTCCCTACGCCATGGCGCGGCCGAGCGGTCGCATGCCGGATGGCTTCGACGCGGCTGCGGTGGAGTAGCGCCCGGTATTTCCCGCGCCGCAACATTTGGCGGCGCGGCTTTCACCGTTTCACAACCTCTCCACGGTTAGGCTCTGGCTGCGGCCCGCGAATGGCCGCCTCCAGGGGCGACAAACACCGTGGCAATCCAGCTGAATGCGCGGGCGGAGCCTGCGACAATCCTGCCCCAGGGCCGCTTCCGCGGCGTGCCGGGCGCGCTGCGCGGCACGCGGGATGCGGCGGCGGGGCTCGTGGTGGGGGCGGCGCTGACGGCAGCGGCGCTTCTGGTGCTGTGGCCCTCGGCCCTCAGCTCCGCCGGCTCCTCCTCCCCCTCCGTTGTGCTGGCGGTGGAGGATCGGGCGGCGGCGCTGGATGCGCTGCTGCGCCAGGCCAATGCCCAGTTGGCGTCCCATGCCGCGCGCGCCGAGGAAGCCGCGCGACAGGCGGAGGCCAGCGCGCAGCGCATGGCGCTGCTTGAATCACGCGGCCCGACGGCCGACCGGTTCCTGGCGGCGGCCCTGTTGCTGCAATCTTCCATCGCATCCGCCCGCCCCTGGCTGCGCGAGTATCAGGTGATGCTCGCCCTGGCCCCGCCCGGTGCGCTGCCGCGCCCGCTGGCGGAAGTGCTGGCGAGCCACGCCGCGCGCGGCCTGCCGACGGAGGCCGAGCTGCGCGACCGCTTCCAGGTGCTGGCGCCGCAATTGCTGGAACGTGCCCCGTCCGAACATTCGCTGGTGCTGCGCGCCGGCATCGCGGCCCGCGGCATGCTGTCCAATGTCGGGCTGGTGACGGCGCCGGAGCCTGCGCTGCAGGCCACCGCCGTGGCCGGCATCTCCGAGCACCTGCGCCGCGGCAATCTGGCTGGTGCGGTGGCCGATGCCGGCGCGCTGGATGCCGGGTTGCAGCCGCTGCTGGCCGGTTGGCTGGCGCAGGCCCAGGCCCGCATGGCGGTGGAACAGGCGGTGCAGGAAACCCTGCTGCGCGCCCTGGCCCCGCCATCCCAGCCGGCCCTGGCCGCCGCCACTGCCACGTTCCGGAACTGACCTCACGCCGCATCGCGGTGCCCGCTTCACGCCTGCTACCCCCGGGAGTCCCAACATGGGCCGTCTCCGCAGCCTTCTGACCGGCTTCGCCTTGGCCGCCTGCATCACGACACCCGCCTTCGCGCAGGGTGTCATGCGCGACCGGCTGGTGGTGATTTCCTCCACCTCCGCCGGCACGGTCGCCCGCATGCTGAGCGCCAACTTCACGGAGCGCTTCGAGGGCGTGACGGAACCGACGCGCCGCACCCTGCCGACCTCCGGCGTGCTGGACCTGTTCTGCGCCGGCGTCGGGCCGCAGACGCCCGATATCGCCGTGGTGGTCCGGCGCATGCCGCGCAGCATGGTGGAGACCTGCGAAGGCAATGGCGTGCGTGACATCGTCGAGATGCGGCTGGGCCTCAGCGCCGTGCTGCTGGCGGTGCGGCGCGGCGAAGGCACCGCCAACCTCACCTCTCGCCAGGTGTGGGAAGCGATGGCAGCGGAACGCATCGTCGATGAGGAATTCGTCCCGAACCGTCGCGCCATGTGGTCCGACGTGGCGCCGAACCTGCCGCGGACCGAGATCCGGGTGATCGCGCCCAACCTCGGCACCGGCACCAATGGCCTGTTCGAGGACATGGTGCTGGAAGGCGGCTGCCGCGACGTGCGCGCGATCCGCCTGCTGTTCGAGGCCACCTACCGCCGCGGCAAATGCGTGACGGTGCGGGATGATGGGCGGGTGCAGCGCGTGGGCGGGCTGGACGTGCCGGCAGCCCTGCTGGCCAGCCCGCCGGGCACCATCGGCATCATCTCCTTCGACCAGCTGCAGGCCAGCGGCGGCAACCTGGTTGCGCTGTCTCTGGACGGGGTGACGCCGACCCAGGCCTCCATCTATGCGCAGGATTATGTCGCGACGCGCGTCGTCTATGTCTACGCCAAGCGCCAGCATACGCGGATGCGCGAAGGCGTCGGCGTGGTGCGCGGCATCCGCGAATTCCTGAGCGAGGCCACCAGCGAGGCCGCGGCCGGCCCCGGTGGCTACCTTGCCGTGACCGGCCTGGTGCCGCTGCCGCCGGCGGATCGTGCCGCGCAGCGCCGCACCGCCGACCGCATGACCCTGATGTCCCGATGACCCCCACGCCGGAGACCCAAGCCATGCCGCGCATGACGCCTCGCCGCACACCCCGCCTCGCCACCTGGCTTCTGGCCGGCTGCCTGACCCTGCCGTGGCTGGCGGGGGATGTGGCCCAGGCGCAGGCGGTCTCGCCACAGCAACAGACATCGCCGCGCACCATGGTGACGGTGCCGTTGCAGGACCTGGCGGAGGATGGGCTGGCCGAGCGGGCGGAGGAGCTGTGGGGCAGCGTGCTCGACATGTTCGGCTTCAGCTCCGGCGCCAGCCATTTCATGCGCCGCCACGGCGCGCTGCATGGCAGCCGCTCGCAGAATGACGATTTCACCTGGCTGATGGATATCGCCGGCTACAAGCTGAAGGAGATCGAAAGCTCCATCGGCCTGATCCCCAGCTTCGGCCTGGCCTTCGGCCAGGCGCGGGAGCTGACGGAAGCGGATCGCGATTATGTCGAGCGGATGCTGGACCGGCACACGCAGCGCAACCCCGGGCCGGTGGCCTTGATCCAGCGCACCATCGTGCGCGGCATCCTGGATGCGACGGAGATCGGCGGCTTCAGCGTGGACAAGGTGGATGTGGACCTGTTCCCGCTGCCGCGCGTGAAATTCGTACTGACGCCGACGGATGCGCCGCTGGGCATCGAGGCCAGCCGCATCCTGCGCGCCATCGACCGGCTGAATGCACGGGTGCAGGGCATGGCGCCGCGACCGCAGGGCATGGACCTGCCGCGGGAGCCGATGGGCCCGGCGCTGCGTCCGGCGACGCTGGCACATTGACCGATCGGGTAGGGGATTTTCGATGAACGCAGGCGACCAGGACGGCCGCAACCGCTTCGGCGAATTGGTGAAGCTGCAGATGCAGGGCCGCCGATTCCTCGATGCCAAGGAGGAACGACGACTGCTGGAGGAAGGGCTGACGCGCTACGGCCTGCGGCTGGAAGATGCCAGCGGCGTGCTGCGCGCGGCAGCGGAGCAGGATGAGATCGCGCTGGAAGGCGAGGTCGGCCGATCCTCCGGCATGTTGCTGCGGACCATGGCGGATCGCCGCGGTCGCGTGGCGCGGCAGGATTTCAACAAGGCCGTGGCCTTCTACCGCGCCCGCGCCGGCGCCGGGCTGTCGGAGGCGGAGGCCGCACGCCGCGTGAAGCGGCGGATGGAGGAGCTGGAGCTGGCGCCGAAGCCGCATGGGCGGCTGATCCGCACCCGGCGCTGGTGGCGTGCCATCGATGCGTGAGCTTGCAACCCTGCTGAAAGGTTTTCGCATGAAGACGATCCTGGCGTTCCTGCTGCTGGCCGGCCTGGCGCTGGTGCCGCAGCGTGCCATGGCGCAGCTCGGCACCACGCAGTCGGTCATCACCACCCCGTCCATTCCCGCCCTCACCCTGCCTTCGGTCACCATTCCGGCGGTGCCGGCGCAGCGCATCACGGCCGGGCACGCCATGGCGCTTGGCGTCGGGTTGTTCGCCGGCGCCGTGGCCGGGTCCGTGCTGATCCATGGCGGCGCGCTGGCGGCGACCATCGGTGGCGTGGCCGGGCTGGCGGTGGGGCATTGGGCCTACACGGAAGCCGATTTCGACTGAGCCGGTTTCGATCGGGATGATCTCGATCGGGGCGGCGGCCGCCATGTGATTTCGCCCAGGCGGGTCAGCCCAAAATGGGCGGCCCAAGGGGAGCGGCCCAGGAGGGGCAATTGGATTTCTCGCTGCCACATCACATCGCGGCTTTGCCGGGTTGGGTCGCCATCCTGCTGACAGCGGGTGTGCCGGTGCTGCTGGCGCTCGGCATCGGCCATGCCATGCACCAGATTTTCACGCCGCAGGAATTCGCCGCGAACTCGCAGATCGGCGCCGTGAAGTACGGCTTCATCGTGGAGATCTACGCGGTGGTCGCGGCACTCGCGCTGGTGGGCTCGTGGGACATCTATCAGACGGCGCGCGACACGGTGCAGCAGGAGACATCGAACCTGTACATGCTGGCACTCGCGGTGGACACCTTCAGCGGCCCTGATCTGGCCGCGACGCGGGAGGAAATGCGCACGGCCATTCGGCTCTATGCCGGGGCGGTGGTGACGCATGACTGGCCGGCGATGCAGGCGGGGCAGACCAGCATGGGATCGGAAGCCGCCTTCCAGCGCCTGGCACGCGCCTTCCTGGATGCCGAGGGCCAGACCGCCGCCCAGCAGGTGCTGAAGCAGACCGCGGGTGAATGGGTGGACCAGGTGGCGAAGGCGCGGATCGAGCGGCTTTCGGTGATGTCGCGCACCCTGTCCGGCCTGATCTGGGCGCTGGTGCTGACCGTGTCCGTCGCCACCATTTCCTTCCAATGGTTCTTCGGCGGGGGCCATGTGGCGCTGCACTACACCATGGGCGCGGTCATCGCGCTGATCGTCGGCGCGGTGCTGCTGGTGTCGCTGAAGCTGGCCTTCCCCTTCGTCGGCAATCCGGCGCTGCTGACGCCGCGGCCCTTCCTGTCATTGATGGAGGTGACGTGACGATGCCGTCAGTGGCCCCCGCCGCGTTTCGCATGGCGCCAGCGCTGGAAGCCGAACAGCAGCAGCGCGAACAGCCAGAAATTCAGCAGCGCCAGCATCCAGGCCAGCAGATGGATGGCGTAGTGCAGCACCAGCGCGGTGCTGGCCGCCAGCAGCAGGAAGGCGCCCAGGGCGCGCAGCCGCGCCCAGCCGCGCCACCAGCGCAGGGCGGCCAGCGGCCCGGTGGCCAGCAGCAGCAGCGCCAAGCCGCCCGGCAGCGCGCCGAGGCCGCCCTGGCGCAGCCTGTCGCGCGCCGTCTCCAGCGTCGCACGGCCGGGCAGGCCGTGCTGCAGCAGGAAGCCGGGCAGGTCCAGGCTCCAGGGGCCTTGCAGGACAAAGATGCTGGACAGGCGGAAGGCCTCGCCATGCGGCACGGCCAGCAGCAGCGCGACACCGCAGGCCAGGCCGGCGCACAGGGCCAGCACATGCAGCAGCGGCACCGCCTCGGCATCCGCTGGCGCCAGCGCGTTGTAGGCCACGCTGGCGGCCCGCAGCACGGCCAGCAGCAGCAGGATGGCGAGCGCGGCTTCCGCCCCGCCCCACAGAATCATCCCGATGCCGCCATGTTCCATGCGCCGAAGCTAGGGCGGCCGGGCTGGGCGCGTAAGGGGATTCGCGCCGCGGTTGCGGCGGCGCTGATCGTTTTCGCCCTGCCCGCCCTGGCCGCGCCGATGGCGGTGCGGAACCCGGATGGCAGCTGCGGCCTGCGCGACGTGCCGGAGGAATCGCTACGCGCCTGGGATGCGCAGCTGGCGGCCGAGGCGACGCGGCTGGAGGGCATGGCGCATCGCCTGCTGGCCGATGCCGCCGCCATGCGGCTTGCCACGGCACGGGAAGCGGTGCCCGCCTTCGGCGACTGGGCCTATGGCTGGGTGCAAAGCTACATGACCGCCTATCGCGTGCTGGGCCTGGCCGCGCGCAACCTGGCCGAAGGCGTGGCGGAGGCCGATGCCGCCAGCCTGCCGGACCGCATCGCGCAGGGCATGGCGACGCCGGTGCGCGAAGCCTTCCGGACCCGCGTGCTGGAACCCGCCATCCCGCCGCCTGCGCTGGCGCAGGACCGCCTGCATGTGAATGACATCATCGGCACCGAATGGCGGCTGGCGGTGGCGGAGGTGGCGCGGCAGGCGCAGGCGTTGCCGCGCGTTTCGCTGATTGCCCCCGGCGCCGTGGCGGTGCCGCGGGTGGATCTGCTGGCCGCCGCGCGCCCGCTGACGGATTGGCAGGCGGCCGGTGCCGACCCGATGGCGCTGGTGGTGGAGGAAGGGGCCGAGACCGGCACGGTGTTCCTGCGGTCCATGCGGCCGATGGCGGCACGGCTCGGCGCGGTCGTGCTGCGGGTCAGCGAGGCCGGGTCCATCATCGCCACCAGCGGCGCCTTCGGCTACGCGCTGGGCGGCACGCCCGGGGTGGCACTCGGGGTGGCCGGCGGCATCGGCCTGTCCTGGGGCCTGGACTATGTGCTGAACCGCGTCGATTCGGCGCTCAACCGCGAAGCCTTCGAAGCCCAGGCGCTGGACGCGATCGCGCGCGCCGAACAGCGCCTGCCGGCCCAGGGTCGCATCGCCGTGGCGGCGGCGCTGGCGGCAAGGCGCGGCGAATTGCGCGCCAACAATCCGGGATGCGGCTGATGCGATACCTGGTCCCCCTGTTGCTGCTGCTGGCCGCGCCCGTCCAGGCCCAACCCGCGCCGAGCCAACCCGCCCTGATGGCGCTGGCGGGGGCGGAGCTGCTGCTGCCGCATCTGGCCCGCCCCACGCCCTTCCCGCGCGCCCTGGCGGTGACGCAGGCGCTGACCGCCGGCGATTCCGGCTGGCAGGCCCTGCTGGCCCCGCTGGCCGAGGTGGCAGACCATGGCGCGCCGCTGCCGCGCCAGCTGGCCGCCAGCTTCCCGGTCGCCGCGCGCGCCGCGGTGCTGGCGGAGCTGGGGCACGCGCCGGAATCCGGCCGGGTCTGGGGTTGGGTGGCCGGCGCCATGCGCCTCGGCGCCCGCTTCGGCAGCGGCGACAGCCCGGCCCTGGCCGCCACCGCGGCGGCGGAGGCGCTGCTGGACCGGGGCGCGCTGCGCGCGGCGGACCAGGCGCTGGCCACGCTGGATGGCCCGGCCGCCGCGGCGCTGCAGCCCTGGCGGCAGGGGCTGGCCCGCCGCCTGCTGGTGGATGAGGCCGCAGCCGGCCTGGCCGCGCTGGCCACCGCGCGCGCCGCAACACCCGCGGCGACGGCGCCCGCTGCGCCCGCGGCCCGCGCCGCACGCCCGCGCCCGGCGGCCACCGCCCAGGCGCCCGCCGCACCCGGCGGCCAGGCCGCCCCATGACGGCGGACCGCTTCAACTGGCAGGGCATCGTCTCCCGCGGGTTGTTCAGCCTGTTCATCGTCTTCGCGATCTACAACCCGTCCGGCTATTCCTACCTGCATTGGCTGCTGCAGGGCTTCGACTGGTTCTGGGCCAAGCTCGCCACCGGCGCGCTGCTGACCATCATCCTGATGATGATGTGGCGCACCACGCGCGGCGTGCTGAAGACGCGCGGCATGGTGCTGGTCACTCTGTTCTGCATCGGCGCGGGCTTCACGCTCGCGGGCCTCACCCGCTGCTGACGCTGGCCGCGCTGTTCACCGCGGGCCTGTCCTATTCCCATGTCGATCATCGCCTGGGTGGCATCAGTCATACGGAGGAAGTGGCAAAATGACACAACCCGCACCGAGCAAGGCGGACGCCTTTGTGGTGAGCTGCATCGACCCACGGCTGGTCGATGACGTCACCTTCCTGATGGATGCGGTCGGCCGCACCAATCGCTATTCCGAAATGCGCATCGCCGGCGCCGCGCTGGCCGCGGTGGATCCCGCGCGGCCGGCCTGGAACCAGGCGCTGTGGGAGAATCTGGGCGCGTCCCGGCAATTGCATGGCGTGCGCAAGGTGGTCTTCGTGAACCACCGGGATTGCGGCGCCATGGATATCTTCGCCGGCCGCCGCCTGTCGCTGGACCCGGCCGATGAGCTGCGCCAGCACCAGGCGGTGATGGACCGCGCCGCCGCCGCCGTGCTGGCCCGCCACCCGGACATGCAGGTGGAATTGCGGATGATGGAGCTGGATGGGCGCAGCAGCCTGCTGCCCTGCGCCGCCTGCGCCGGCGGGGCCTTGCGGGCGGAGGCCGTGCCCCCGCCCGGCTTCGCCGACCTGGTCCGCCTGCGCCTGAGCGACGGCCCCCTGGCACCCGAGGCGGAGCGTGAATTGCTGACCGAAGGCCTTACCCGCTACGGCCTGACCGTGGAGGCCGCCCGCGCCGCGCTCACCGCCGCCGCCAATGCACGCGGCGAGCTGACCGGCACCGCCGCGACGCGGGAGGTGGTGGCCTTTCTCCGCAGCCGCGCCGATACCAGCGACCGCGTGGCCCGCACCGATGTGGAGCGCGCCGCCGCGCTGTACCGCCGGCTATCCCCCGGCCAGGCCCAGGCCGAGGCGGAGCGCCGCACCGCGGTGCTGATGGAAGGCGCCGGGCTGGCCCCCCGGCCGGAAGGGTTGATGCGATCCACCCGCTGGTTCCAGCGCATGGCCACTATCCCCGCGCCGCGCCCGGCGTGATGCCGAAGGCGCTGCGAAAGGCGGCCCCGAAGGCGGGCGCGCTGGCATAGCCCACGGCGGCGGCGGCGCGCGCCGGCGTTTCGCCGCCCGCCAGGCGGGACGCCGCCTCCGCCAGCCGCAGGGTCTGCCGCCAGCGGGCGAAGGACAGGCCGGTTTCCGCGCGGAAGCGGCGTTCCAGGGTGCGCGGGCTGGCGCCGGCCAGCTGCGCCCATTCCTCCAGCGTGCGGTTGCTGGCAGGCGCGGCGCGCAGCGCGGCGGCCAGGCGCTTCAGCCGCGGGTCGCGCGGCTCCGGCACCCGGAAGGGCAGGGACGGGGCGCGGGCGATCTCGTCCAGGATCAGCGCCGCCAGATGCCCCCCACGGCCGGCCTGGTCCCATTCCAGCGGCTCCGCGCAGGCGGCCAGGATCAGCTCCCGCAGCAGGGCGGAGACGGCCAGCACCGTGGCGGCGCAGGGGCCGGCGGCCGCGGCATCGGCGCGCAGGAACAAAGCGCGCATGGCCACGCCGCCTTCCGTCTGCACCTGGTGCGGCGCACCGGCCGGCATCCAAAGCGCATGCATCGGCGGCACGATGAAGCCGGCATCATCGGTGGTGATCCGCATGACGCCCTGCGTCGCGTACAGAAGCTGGGCCCGGCCATGGCTGTGGCGCGGCACTTCCTCCCCGGCTGGATAGTCGCGGGCGAAGGCGGCGAGCGGACGGTCCACCGCTTCCTGCGGCAGGCCCCTTCGAGGGGCGGGAATCTGGCGGATTGGCGACATGGTCTGTCGAGCCATCTGTGATCCGCCAGGCTAGCATGGCCGCCAGTGAGGGACATACCGGCATGGATGCGGCTCAACGGCAGATCTGGTTCGTCAACGCGGCGCATATCTTCACCCATTACGGGCTGCTGATCCTGGCGACCGGCGTGCTGGCGATCGTGCTGCAGGACCCGGCGATGTTCGGCACCGATTACGGGCCGATCCTGGCGCTGGGGACCGGCATGTTCGTGCTGTACGGGCTGGGCAGCCTGCCGATGGGCTGGCTGGCGGAGCGGTTCGGCCGGCCGGCGCTGATGGCGGCCTTCTTCCTCGGCAGCGGCGGGGCGCTGCTGCTGGCCGCCTTCGCACCTGGCCCCTATTGGCTGGCCGCCGCGCTGGCGCTGATGGGCGCCTTCAGTGCCATCTACCACCCGATCGGCACGGCCATGCTGGTGGATGCGGCCGGCGCGCGGGTGGGTGCCGCCATGGGCATCAACGGCGTCTTCGGCAATCTGGGCGTGGCGCTGGCGCCGGTCGTTACCGCCTTCGTCGCCGCCTGGCTCGGCTGGCGCTATGCCTTTGCCATCCCCGGGCTGCTCAGCATCGGCATCGGCCTGCTGTATCTGCGGGAGGGGCCGGAGGATGTCGCCAAGACCAAGGCGGCCGGCGCACCCTTTCCGGAGATTCCCCGTGCCGTGGTGCGGCGCGCGGTGGTGGTGCTGCTGAGTCTCGCCACCGTGTCCGGCTTCATCTTCAACGCCTTCACCCTGCTGCTGCCGAAGCTGATGGCGGAACGGCTGGCGGGCAGCCCGGACCTGCTGCCGGTGGTGGGGCTGCTGGCCTTCCTGGTGACGATCTGCGGCGGGCTGACGCAGTTCACCGTCGGCCGGCTGATCGACCGCAACACGCTGAAGCGCGTCTTCCTGCCGCTGGCCTGCATCCAGATGCCGGGTTTTCTCCTGCTGTCGCAGTTGCAGGGCTGGGCGGTGCTGCCGGTGGCTGGGCTGCTGGCGGCGGCGATCTTCGGCCAGGTGACGGTGAATGAGACGATGACGGCGCGCTACGTGGCGCCGGCGCTGCGGGCGAAGCTGTATTCCATCCGCTTCTTCGTGGGCTTTCTCGGTGCCGCCGCGGCCAGCCCCCTGATTGCCTGGCTGCACGCCACGGCCGGCGGGCTGGGCAGCGTGCTGCTGGTGCTGGCCGGCTTCGCGGCGGTGACCTTCCTGTGCGCCCTGGCCTTCCCCGACAGGCGGGAGGAGCTGGCGCCGGAGCTATGGGCGCCGCCGGCCCCGCGCGGGGTGGTGCAGCCGGCGGAGTAGCCCTCAGCCCTCCGCCAGCAGCCCCAGCCGGCGCAGCTTGCGGCAGAAGCCCAGGCTGTCCTCGCCCAGTTCCGCCGGCGTCGCACCCTCCGCCAGCTTTTCCACCCAGCCGGCTTCCTGGTCGGTCAGCGCCAGCGGCGCCCCGGCCCAGCGCAGGGAGGCACCCTCGCCCGAGGGTTCCGGCACCAGGGCATGCAGCACGCCGGGGGCCAGGCGCAGCCGCGTCTCGGCCTGTGGCAGCTTCGGGAACAGGCCGCGGGCGAGCAGGGCGGGCTGGTCGGCGGCCAGGCGATCCAGCAGCGCCAGCGCGGTGCGGTCCAGCGCCGCGGCCTCCGCCAGCTTGGCCGCCAGGGGCTGCGCCAGGGCGGCGAGCGCGCCGGGGCCTTCCGCCAGGCGCCAGGTGGGGAAGGCGGCGCGCAGGGCGGGTTCGGATTCCTCCAACAGGTCCACCGCCAGGCGCAGCACCTCGGCGAAGGACGGCTCCATGAAGCCCACGGTGATATGCAGGGATGGTTCGCCATCCTGCGTCGCCGCATCGTGCAGCACGCCGCGCGGCACATACAGCGCATCGCCGGGGCGCAGCGTGATGCTCTCCGCCTCCGCCAGAGGCTCGATCCCGCCGGGCCAGGGGGTGCGGCGCGTCGGGTTGGGGAAGGGCTGGCCCGGCCAGATGCGCCAGGCCTTCTCGCCTTCCACCTGCAGCACCAGCACGTCATGCGTGTCGTAGTGCATCCGAAAACCCTGGGCGCCGGGCGGGGTCAGGTAGATGTTGGCCTGCACCGCATGCAGGTACACCTGCTCCAGCCCGCGGCAGAAGCGCGCCAGCGGGGCGTGCATCTGGTTGAACTGGGAAATCACCAGCGTCGCGCCGGCATCGAAGGTGGCGAACAGGCCGGGCAGGTCCAGGCCGCCATCCTCGAAGGCGTAGTCCTCCTCCGGCACCGCGGCGCTGCCCTTGCGGCTGCCATCGGCCATGGAGATGCGCGGGCGGGCGGCGGCGCCCGTCGCCAGGAAGGCATCGATCTCGCCAATCGAGACCAGGTGGCGGAAGCGGTCCGGGTCGTTGCCCGGGAAGTGCCGCCAGTCCGGGCTTTCGCGCAGCGCCAGCCCGTCTTCCATCGGCAGCGTGCCGAAGGCCAGGCGCCAGGCTTCCTCGGCCAGGCTCGGGTTGCTGGTGGGACCGCTCATGCGCGCAATGGCCGGGGGATCATGCAGGCAGACCTTGTCGCGGCCTGCCCCGTACCGGCGGGGAGGGCAGGCAGGTGGGGAAGGAAGGGCGTTTCAGTAACCGCGCCGGCCCTGGCCGGGGCCGTCCGAGGGGTCGCTATCCGTCAGCCCGCTGCTGCGGCGATAGCCTCGCGACCCGCCGCGGCCACGGCCCGGACCATCCGAGGGATCCGCATCCGTGATGCCGCTGCCGCCATAGGAATTGCCGCGATAGGACACGCCGCGGCCACGCCCCGGCGGGTCGTTCGGATCGCTGTCGGAGACCCCGGCATTGCGCCGGTAGCCGCCACGGCCGAAGCCGGGGGAATCGCTCGGGTCGCTGTCGGTGACGCCGCTGCCGCGATGGCCACCGCGGCCATTGCCGGGGGCATCGGACGGGTCGCTGTCACTGATCCCGGTGCCGCGGCGGACCTGCGGCGGCGGGGCGTAATAGACGGGGCCCTGCTGCGGCACGCAGGCCGCGGCCGGCAGCACGCCGACCATGGCGGCCAGGCGCAGGACGAAAAGGCGGCGGCGTGGCTGCGGCGGCTTGCCTTCCGGTTCGTCGGTCACCGGTGTGCTCCCATCCCATCATCGTCGCGCCTCGCTGGGCGCGCTGCGGGCGATACTGCCGCAGTCGTCGAGGATGTTACAGATCACCAGATAAAAAATTTCGCAAGATTTCGCCTGTTGGGAGCAAGGCGTTCTTTAGTTGCGAGTGGTTCTCAACTTCGGCGTGCTGGCAACAGCACGCATGTTTCAACGTGCTGGCAACAGCACGCGTGTTTCAACGTGCTGGCAACAGCACGCGTGTTTCAACGCGCTGGCAGCAGCACGATCGTCACCGCCCGCGCGCTCGGCTCCGTGCCGCGGCCGCTGAAGGCGCCGACGCGCGCCTCCGCCCGCACCCGGTCCCGCTCCACACCCTGTTGCGCCAAGGCAAGGGACACCGCACGGGCGCGGCGGGCGGCGATCTGCGTGCTGGTCTCCGCGCCCACGGACCGGTCCGCATGGCCCAGCACGCACAGCATCCGCTCCGGCTCCGCCTTGGCCTGCGCCGCCGCCGCCGCGATGGCGCTGCGCCCGGCGGGGCCGAGCGTGGAGCTGTTGCGGGCGAAGGGCACGGCGATGACGTCATCCTCCAGCTGCTCCGCGCCGATGCAGTTGAAGGGGCGCGGCTGCGCCTCCGCCGGGGTGGCCAGCAGCAGCCAGGCCAGGCCGCCCCACAGCACCCTCATGCCGCGGGCGCCAGCAGGCCAGCCTCCGCCAAGCGGCCCAGCAGCGCCGCCGCATCCACGGCGGGCGCGGCGGCGGCCAGTTCGGGCAGCGTCACATCCGGCCGGGCCAGCAGCCAGGCCGCAGCCTCGGCTTCCGCCGGGGTCACCACCACGGCGCCCTGCGGCCCCTTCACCACCCATTCCGCGCCGCGCCGCACCGGCCTGGCACCCGCGGCCAGGATGCGGAAGGCCGGTGCCTCCGTGCCGGACGGGGGCGCGGCGGGGGCCATGCCGCGCGCCGCCAGCATGTCGTAGCCGCCGCGGCTGTAGCGGTAATTGCCCACGAACTGCGCCAGCACCTCCATCACCTTGGGGTCGCGGCTCAGCTCAGACAGGCGCTGGCCGAGCAGGCCGGCGCGCTGCGTCAGCGCGAATTTTGCCGCAGTTGAACCATCCTGCCGGGGCAGCGGCTTGCGGAATTCCGGGTCGTAGAGGATGCGTTCCGACAGGATATTCACGAAATCCATCCCCAGCGGCGCATGCACACCATAGGCGACATGGACGCTGGCCGGCGCTTCCGCCAGCGCGTCGTGGTACCAGCCGCGCGGCAGGTACAGCAGGTCCCCGGGCTGCATATGCACGGTGCCGCGCAGCTTGCCGCGCGCCTGGTCGTGATGCGCCTGGGGCTGGCCGCGGAAGGCGGGGTGCGGAATCGGGTAGTCCGCGCGGCCTTCCCAGATGTTCCAGACCTTCTCGCCTTCCACCTGCACCGCCCAGACATCATGCGTGTCGTAATGGGTGTGGAAGGCCTTGTGGCTCTGCCAGCTGATGTAGACATTCGCCTGCACCTTGCCGAGCCCGGCGCCTTCCAGCGTGTTGGAGACGCTGGCGAGGCCGGGGCTGAGGCTGTCCGCATCGTTCATCACGACGCTCGCCCCCCTGGCGATCCAGCCCTGCACCAGCTTCGCATCCGGCTGCAGCACCGCGGCGCCGTCGCGGCTGGTGGCGCGGATGCAGAACTGCTCCGCCGGCACCGCGCCGCCATCCATCACCAGCTTCAGGCTGGTGCTGGACCAGATATGCGTCATGTCCAGCAGCCGGTTGATCTGCCGCCAGGACAGCACATCGGCGAATTTCGCCGGCGTGCCGCGGATATGCAGCGGCTGGCGGTCCAGATGCTCCGCCAGGAAGCGTTCCGGGGTGATTGGGGCGAGCAGGGCGGCGAGGCTGTCGATCATGGTGGAAGAATAGCCCGGATAGGACCGAAGTTGCACCAGGGGTTGCGGGTTGCGGCGGGACGGCCAAAGGGCCAGCTTCCGGGGCAGGAGGATCCAGCCCATGACCGATCTGGCAACCGCCCCACAGCCGCTTCACGGGGCGGAGGATGGTGTACGGCCCCAGGTGCTGGCGGCCGCCAATGCCGCCCTGGCCCGCCTGGCCCCTGCCCTGCCCCCGGCCGCGGCCGAGCTGCTGGGCCGGCTGCATGCGGCCGTGCCCACCGCCGAGCTGGCCGCCACCCCGCCCGAGGCGCTGGCCGAGGCCGCCGCCAGCCTGTTCGCCTTCGCCGCCGAACGCCGCCCGCGGGAGACGCGGCTGCGCGTGCTGCCGCCCGGCCCCGGCCGCGGCGCCGTGGCGGTGGCGGAGATCGTGACGGATGACATGCCCTTCCTGGTGGACAGCGCCCTGGCCGCGCTGACCGTCTCCGGCCGCGTGGTGCGGCAATTGCTGCACCCGGTGGTGCCGGTGAAGCGTGACGCCGATGGCCATCTGCTCGGCATCGAGGATGGCGCCGCGACGCGGGAGAGCATGATGCGCATCTCGCTCGCCGCCGGCGCCACCCTGTCCCTCGCCGGCACCGGGCCGGCCGACTGGCCGGCGGTGGAGGCGGCGCTGCGCCGCGCCATGGGCGATGTGCGCCTGGCGGTCGGCGATTTCTCCGCCATGCTGGCCCGCCTGGCGGCGGCGGAACGCGAGGTGGAGGGCGATGCCGGCGCCGCTGGCGATTTCCTGCGCTGGATGGGCGAGGACAATTTCGTGCTGCTCGGCCATCGCCGGCTGGCGGTGGACGAGGCCGGCGCGCTGAGCGTGGCGGCGGAGGAAAACCTCGGCATGCTGCGCGACGAAGCCGTGCCGGTCTTCGATGCGCTGCGCGACCTGGCCGCCGTGCCGGCGGCCGTGCGCGCCACCTTCGAACGGATGGATGCGGTGGTGGTCGCCAAGGCGAATATGCGCGCCACCGTGCACCGCCCGCAGCACGCCGATGTGGTGATGACGCGCATCCGCGATGAAGCCGGGCGCATCACCGGGCTGCGGCTGTTCCTCGGCCTGTTCGCGGCGGATGCCTATAACCGCAACCCCCGCGCCATTCCGCTGCTGCGGGAAAAGGTGCTGCGCGTGCTGACCATGGCCGGGCTGGATCCGGAAAGCCATGATGGCCGCGCGCTGCGCAACATCCTGGACACCTGGCCGCGGGATGAACTGTTCCAGGCGCCGGAGGATGAGATCCTGGCCGGCGCGCGGCGGGCGCTGGACCTTGCCATCCGCCCGCGCGCCGCGCTGGTGCTGCGCCGCGATCCCTTCGAGCGTTTCGTCGCCGGCATCGCCTGGCTGCCGCGCGATACCTTCGACACCACGCTGCGCCAGCGCGTCGGGCATCTGCTGGCAGAGGCGTTCAACGGCCGGCTTTCCGCCTGGTACACGCTGATGGGCGATGCGCCGCTGGCGCGCGTGCACTACGTGATCGGCACCCGCCCCGGCGCCCTGCCCGCGGTGGATGAGGTGGCGCTGGAAGCCGCCGTGGCGCAGGTGGCGCGCGGCTTCTCCGAACGGCTGGAGGAGGCGCTGGCGGAGGAACTCGGCGCCGCCGCGGCGACCAGCCTCGGCCGCTGGCGGGATGCCTTCCCGCGCGCCTATCGCGACCAGGAAATCGCGGCCCAGGCCGTGGCGGATCTCGACCTGGCGCAGCTGGCGCTGGACCAGGGGCGGCCCCGCGCCGCGCTGATGCGCATGCCCGGCAGCGGCCCGCGCCGGCTGACGCTGCGCCTGGCCAGCCCCGGCCGGCCGCTGGCATTGGCCGATGCGCTGCCGCTGTTCGAAAGCCTGGACCTGCGCGCCATCGAGGAACAGCCCTATCGCCTGACCCCGCAGGATACGGCGCCCGTCGTGCTGCATGTGTTCCAGCTTGAAGCCGGGGCGGATGTGGCGGAGGCGCATTTCCCAGGCATCCTCGGCGCGCTGTCCGCCCTGCTGGATGGCTCGGCGGAGGCCGATGGCTTCAACCGGCTGGTGCTGCGCGCCGGCCTGTCCTGGAAGGATTGCTGGCTGCTGCGGGCGATGTATCGCTGGCTGAAGCAGGTGGGCTTCCCCTTCGCCCAGGCCAGTGTGGAGGATGCGCTGACGGCGAATCCCGAAGCCGCGCGCGTGCTGATCGACCTGTTCGCCACCCGCTTCGACCCCGCCCGCACGGACCGGGAGGAGGCGCCGCTGCTGGCGCGCTGGACCGCGCTGCTGGATGCGGTGGCCAGCCCGGATGAGGACCGCATCCTGGCGCGGCTGCGGCTGCTGCTGGATGCGATGCTGCGGACCAATTTCTATCAATCGAAGCCCTACCTTGCCATCAAGGTGGATTCGGCGCTGGCCGGCGACATGCCGCTGCCACGGCCGTGGCGGGAGATTTTTGTTCACTCCCCGCGCATGGAGGGCTGCCACCTGCGCGCCGGGCCCGTGGCGCGCGGCGGCATCCGCTGGTCCGACCGTCGCGAGGATTTTCGGACCGAAGTTCTCGGCCTGATGAAGGCGCAGCGCCTCAAGAACGTCGTCATCGTGCCGACCGGGGCGAAGGGCGGCTTCGTGCTGAAGCATCCGCCGCCGGCCTCGGATCGGGAGGCGTTTCAGGCGGAGGGGATCGCGGCCTACAAGACGCTGGTGCGCGGCATGCTTGACCTCACCGACAATTTTGCCGAATCCGGCGGCGTGGTGACGGCGGCAGGCATCGTGCGGCGGGACGGCGATGATGCGTATATCGTCGCGGCGGCGGATAAGGGCACGGCGACCTTCAGCGACATCGCCAACGGCCTGTCCGCCGAATACGGTTTCTGGCTGGGCGACGCTTTTGCGAGCGGCGGGTCGGCCGGCTACGACCACAAGGGCATGGGCATCACGGCGCGTGGCGCCTGGGTGATGATCGATCGGCATTTTGCGGAACTGCGCGGCCAGGGCGTGCAGGAAGCAGCGTTCACCTGCGCCGGCGTCGGCGACATGTCGGGCGACGTGTTCGGCAATGGGCTGCTGATCTCGAAGCGCACCAGGCTCTTCGCGGCCTTCGACCACCGGCACATCTTCCTCGACCCCAGCCCGGATGCGGAAGCGGCCTTTGCCGAACGCGCGCGGCTGTTCGCGCTGCCGCGTTCCTCCTGGGCGGATTACGATGCGCGGCTGCTCTCGCCCGGCGGCGCCATCCTGCCGCGCAATGCGAAGACGCTGCCGCTGTCGCCGGAAGCGCAGGCGCTGCTCGGCCTGCATCAGGACCGTGCGGAGCCGGCGGCGATCCTGCGCGCGATCCTGACGCTGGATGTGGACCTGCTCTATTTCGGCGGCATCGGCACCTATGTGAAGGCCAGCACCGAAAGCCAGGCGGAAGCGGGCGACCGTGCGAATGACGCGATCCGCGTCGATGGCGCGGCACTTCGCTGCAAGGTGCTGGGGGAGGGTGCCAATCTCGGCATCACCCAGGCCGGGCGCATCGAGGCGGCGCAACACGGCGTGCGGCTGAACACCGATGCGCTGGACAATTCCGCCGGCGTCAGCACCTCCGACCACGAAGTGAACATCAAGATCCTGCTAACGGCGGCGGAGCGCGAGGGCGCGCTGACCCGGCGCCAGCGCGACGTGCTGCTGGGCGAGATGACGGAGGAAGTCGGCCGCCTGGTGCTGGCAGACAACCACGCGCAATCCATCGCCATCAGCCTGGAGACGCGCAGCGCGGCGGAGGACCTGGCCGCCCATGCCGCGCTGATGGCGCGGCTGGAGGCGGAGGGCGTGCTGGACCGTGCCGTGGCCGGGCTGCCGGATGCGACGGTGCTGCGCAGCCGCAGCGCGGCGGGCCAGGGGCTGACCCGGCCCGAGCTGGCCTCCCTGCTGCCGCCGGCCAAGCTGTGGCTGACCGAGGCGATCGAGGCGAGCGACCTGCCGGATGAACCCGCCCTGGCGCCGCTGCTGCGCGGCTATTTCCCGCGGGCCTTGCAGGACAGCTTCGGCGCGCTGATCCCGCGCCACCGCCTGAAGCGCGAATTGGTGGCGACCGCGCTGGCCAATCTGGTGGCGAACCACCTGGGCACGGCGGCGCTCGGCCGGCTGGCGGGGGGCGGGACGCCGGCGGCCTCGGTGGCGCGTGCCGCCTGGCTGGCCAGCGCCCTGTTCGGGCTGGAGCAGGCCGCCGCCGCCGCCGATGCCGCGCCGGTGCCCGCCACGCTGCGGCTGGAGGTGCTGGCAGCGCTGCGCCGGCTGCTGGAGACGGCAACCCGCAAGGTGATGCTGGACCACGGCACCGCCCCGCTGGATGCCACCCTGGCCGCCCTGGCGCCCGGCGTGGCGGCCCTGATCGCGGCGGAGCAGGCCGCACCGGGGGAGGACGCGGCGCGGCTGGCCGAAGCCGGCCTGCCGGCCGACCTCGCCGCGCTGGCCGGCGGCGCCGCACGGCTGGCCGATGCGCCGTCCGTGGTGCGGCTGGCGCAGGATAGCGGCACGGATCCGGCCATGGCGGCGCAGGCCTGGCGCGCGGTGGGGGAGGCCTTCTGCCTGGATGCGCTGCGCGATGCGGCGGAAGGCGCGCGCGTGACCAGCGCCTTCGCCGCAAGGGCGCAGGCGGAGGCGCTGGCGGACCTCGCCGCGGTGCAGGCAAGGCTGGCCCGCGCGCGGCTCGCCGGGGATGGCGACCCGGCGCGGGCGGCGGAGGCCACGCAACTGGCACGCGAAGCGGCGCGGGCCGGGGAATTGGTGGCGATCGGCGTGGCGACGCGGGCGCTTTCGGCCCTGGCGTGACGCGGGACGTCCTGCCGGACCTGCTGCCCGCCGGGCTGCGGCTGGTGTTCTGCGGCATGGCGGCGGGGCCGGAATCGGCACGGCGCGGCGCCTATTACGCCGGGCCGGGCAACCGCTTCTGGCGCATGCTGCACCTGGCCGGCTTCACGCCACGCCAGTTGCGGCCGGAGGATTTCCCCGAACTGCCCAGCCTTGGCATCGGGCTGACGGATCTGGCGAAGACGCAATCGGGTGTCGATCGGCTGGTGCGGGTGACGCAGGCGGACCGCGACCGTTTGTGGGCCGCCATTCGCGCCGCGCAGCCGCAGGCGCTGGCCTTCACCAGCGGGCGCACGGCGGCGCTGGCACTCGGCCTGAAGGCGGTGGCCTTCGGGCGGCTGGCGGATGCGCTGCGGCCGCCAGGCGTCCCGCCGGTCTTCGTGCTGCCCAGCACCTCTGGTTCCAACAACGGGAACTGGGATAGGAAGGGCTATCACTTGCATTGGATGGATGCGGCCATGGAACTCGGCTTCCGCGAGGCATGACGCGCAAGGCATGGGCCTGGGCGCTGTATGACTGGGCCAACAGCAGCTTTCCGACCGTCGTCTCCACCTTCGTCATCGCCGCCTACTTTGCGAGTGGCATCGCCGCGGACCAGGTGACGGGGCAGGCACAATGGGGGTGGATGCAATCGGCGGCCGGCCTCGCCGTGGCGCTGCTGTCGCCGGTGCTCGGCGCGGTGGCGGATGCGGGCGGGCGGCGGCGGCTGATGCTCGGCATCTTCACGCTGCTGACGGCCTGCGCCACCGGCATGATCTGGTTCGCCCAGCCCAGCCCGGATTGGGCGCTGTACGCGCTGGTCTGCGTCGGCCTCGCGACGGTGTGTTTCGAGATCGGCACGGTGTTCTACAATTCGATGCTGACCGGCGTGGCGCCGCCGGGCCGGCTGGGCCGCGTCTCCGGCTTCGGCTGGGGGCTGGGCTATGCGGGCGGGCTGGCCTGCCTGGCCATCTGCCTCGTGCTGCTGATCCAGCCAAATCCGGCGCTGTTCGGGCTGGACCGGGGGGCGGCGGAGCATGTGCGCGCCACGGCGCTGCTGGTGGCCTTCTGGCTGCTGGCCTTCGGCTGGCCCGTGCTGGTGGCGCTGCCCGACCCGGCCGGGCCACGGCCAAGCTGGGCGGAGGCCGCGTCGCGCGGATTGGGAGAGATTGCCGCGCTGATCCGCACCCTGCCGCGCAACCCGGACCTCGCGCGCTTCCTGCTGGCGCGGCTGTTCTACACGGATGGGCTGAACACGCTGTTCGCCTTCGGCGCCATCTATGCCGCGGGCGTCTTCGGCATGGGGCTGGATCGCATCCTGATCTTCGGCATCGCCATGAATGTCACGGCCGGGCTGGGCGCGGCCGGCTTCGCGCTGATCGAGGACCGGGTGGGGTCGCGCCGCATGGTGCTGGGCGCGCTGGCGGCGATGCTGGTGCTGGGCACCGGGCTGCTGCTGGCGACGACGGAGATGTGGTTCTGGATCCTGGCGCTGTCGCTCGGCCTGTTCTTCGGCCCGGCCCAGGCCGCCAGCCGCAGCTTCATGGCAAGGCTGGCACCGCCCGAGGACATCTCCGCGCATTTCGGCCTGTTCGCACTGTCCGGCCGCATCACCGGCTTCCTCGGCCCGGCGGCGCTGGCCATCGTCACCACCGCGACCGGCAGCCAGCGCCTGGGCATGGCGACCGTGCTGGTCTTCCTGGGCATCGGCGCCGCCATCCTGCTGACGGTGCGCGATCGTCGATGAAGGCGCTGCTGGATGTGGCGAAGGCCCGGCACGGCGTGGCGCAGGACGCCTTCCGCGTGCCGGGCTTCGGGCAGACGCTGCTCTACCCCGCCGCGTAGAGATAGGCCGGCATCGGCGTGGTGCGGTCCTGCACGCCCTTCACGCCGGGCACATTCTCCGCCAGGACGCGCAGCGCACGCTGCACTTCGGCGCTGCGGCTGAAGCCGTTGATCTCCACCACGCCATCCTTCACATCGACCAGCGTGTAGAAGGTATCCGCCCAGGGTTGCTTGCGGATGGCGGCCAGCACCGCGGTGCGGATGCGGTCATCGGACAGGTCCATCGGCTCCTGCGCCGGCGCCACCAGCGCGCGCAGCAGATCGGCGCGGGAAACCAGGCCGAGCAGCCGGCCATCCTGCACCACCAGCACGCGGCGGATGCCACGATCCTCCATCATATGCGCGACCTCGGCCGCCGGCGTGGTGGGCTCGACGCTCGCGATATCCGTGCTCATCAGGTCGGCCGCCGTCGCGCCATGGGTGCGGGCGTAGCGCGCGGCATCGCGTTCCGCGCTGGCGAACAGGCTGCCGAGCCAGGAGGTGGGGTGATCCGCTTCCCCGGCCAGGCGGCGGATCAGATCGGCCTCGGTGACGATGCCGAGCAGCTTGCCGCTGCCATCTAGCACCGGCACGGCGGAGATTCCACGCTCGGCCAGCAGCCGCGCGATGGACAGCACGGGCGTGGCGGGCGGCACGGTGACCACCTCGGTGGTCATCAGGTCACGTGCGGACAGGCGGGTCATGGCGTGGGCTCCTGTGCTTGCATCGGCGGCCATCTGCGCCGGTCTTGCGCGGCGCCCGGCCTTTTCGATGAGCAGCAGGTTAATCCAGCCCCGGGGCGGGCACCTTGATGCAGGTCAAATCTGCGCTCTTTCCCATCCGGCGAGGCGCCTGTATTCCTGACGGCATAAGAAACTGAGGGAGCCTGGAAAGATGACATTCTCGATCAGCCGTCGTGGCCTCGCGGCCGGTGCCGTGGGCGGGTTTGCCGCACTTGCCGCGCCGGGCCTGGCCCGCGCGCAGGCCGCGCAGCAATTGGCGATCGCCACCGGCACCACGGGCGGCGTGTATTATCCGCTGGGTGGCGCGCTGGCGAACTACATGTCCCGCAGCATTCCCGGCATGTCTGCAACCGTGGAGGTCACGGGCGGTTCCGTCGCCAATCTGCAACTGCTCGGCGCCAACCGCGTCGGCATGGTGATCAGCCAGGTCGATGCCGCGGTGGATGCGGTGCGCGGCAATGACCGCTTCCGCGGCCGCCCGGTGCCGGCGCGCGCCATCGCGGTGCTCTACACCAACCGCATGCAGGTCGTGACGGTGGCCTCCACCGGCATCACCAAGATGTCCGACCTGAAGGGCAGGCGCATCTCCACCGGCGCCCCAGGCTCCGCCACCGAGGTGATGGCGCTGCGGCTGATCGAGGCGGCGGGCCTGCATCGCGACAATGACTTCCGCGCGCGCGAACGCCTGTCCCCGGCCGAGAGCACCAACGCCATCAAGGATGGCAAGCTGGATGCGTATTTCTTCGTCTCCGGCTTCCCGACCAGCGCGATCACGGATCTCGGCGCCTCCCCCGGCGTGCAGCTCGTGCTGATCGACCACCACGAATTCATCCCGGCGATCGTCGAGAAATACGGCCCGGTCTATTTCGCCGAGGAAATTCCGGCCGGCGCCTATCCGGGCCAGACGCGCCCCAACAAGCAGATGTCGGTGGCCAACATCATCGGCGTGCGGGACGACATGCCGGCCGCGCTGGTGGGCCAGATCCTGGAAGTGATGTGGAACAACCGGCAGGATTGGGCGCAGGTCCACTCCGCCGCGCGCGACTTCACGCTGGAAGTGCAGAAAAGCGCGGCGGCCGGCATTCCCTGGCACCCGGCGGCGGAGACCTTCTGGAAGGGCAAGGGCGCGACCCTCGCCTGAGGCGCAGGCTTGCGCCATTCGCCGGCGCAGCGGGGGGCGGCCAAGCTGCCGCCCCCGGTTTTTCCATGGCCCGACCCCCTAGGCGCCAGCCCCGCATGGCCGGGCCGCCGGAGCTGACATCGTGAGCACCCATTCCGCCCTGCCGCCGGAGATCGCCCCCGGCAGCCTCGACCAGGCCACCGCCGCACGCCTTGAGACGCTGATCGAGGAGGAGGAGGGCGCGCAGAACCGCTTCACCGGCCTGCTCGGCCTCGGCGCGGTGGCGATCGCGCTGGCGATGAGCCTGTTTCACCTGTGGGCGGCATGGGACATCGTGCCGACGACGACGCTGCGCTTCGTGCATGTCGGCTTCGCCCTGGTCATCGGCTTCACCCTGTTCCCCATCTCCCGCCGCTTCCGCCACCGGTTGATGCCGTGGGACTGGGCGCTGGCGGCGGCCGGGCTCTACGTGATCTGGTATCTGATCAGCGGCGGTGACGATCTGCAGGACCGCGCGATCTTCCCCGAGCCGATGGATCTCGTGGTCGGCTGGATGCTGGTCGCCATGGTGCTGGAAGTGGCGCGCCGCGCCACCGGGCCGGTGATGCCGATCGTCGCGATCTGCTTCCTGCTATACGGCTTCTTCGGCAATTGGCTGCCCGCGCCGTGGCAGCACCGGGGCTATGATTCGGAGCGGATGATCCCGCATCTGGCGGTCGGCCTCGATGGCATCTTCGGCACCGCGGTCGATGTCTCCGCCACGCTGATCATCCTGTTCACCATCTATGGCGCCATCCTGCAGGCCAGTGGCGCGGGCAAGTTCTTCGTCGATTTCTCCTTCGCCGCCACGGGTGGCAAGGCGGCGAGCGCCGGGCGCACCGTGGTGCTGTCATCCTTCCTGCTGGGCGGCCCCTCCGGCTCCGGCGTCGCCACCACCGTCACGCTCGGCACCGTCGCCTGGCCGATGATGAAGAAGGTCGGCTACCGGCCGGATGATGCGGGCGGGCTGCTGGCCGCCGGCGGGCTGGGGGCCATCATCTCGCCGCCCGTGCTGGGGGCGGCGGCCTTCCTGATCGCCGAGTATCTCAACATCGGCTACCTCGACGTCATCACGATGGCGATCATACCGACCATCCTGTACTACGCCTCGCTGCTGTTCATGGTGGAGCTGGACCAGCGGCGCCTGGCGGCCAGCGGCCATGCGGTGCCGGAGGATACGCTGCAGGTCGAGCC
>LNFM01003326.1_pt1 | contig 31883 bp, 34 predicted proteins | sample 596031 | NCBI WGS metagenome assembly LNFM01 (sample SAMN04254537, study PRJNA301005) | activated carbon metagenome | isolation source: dual media filters at the Ann Arbor, Michigan drinking water treatment plant | place: USA: Ann Arbor | reverse complement strand
GCGACCCGGCGATCTACCGCATCAAGCACGTCGAGCACCAGAACACCGGCAACGCCTGGCCGATCTACCCGATGTACGACTACGCGCACTGCCTGAGCGACGCGCTGGAAGGCATCACGCACTCGCTGTGCACGCTCGAGTTCGAAGACCACCGCCCGCTGTACGACTGGTGCGTGGACCACGTCGACCTGGTGCGCAACCCGCACCTGTACCAGCCGCTGGTGGACGCCGGCTTCGACGTGCCGGCCGCCAAGCCGCGCCAGATCGAGTTCTCTCGCCTGAACATCAACTTCACCGTGATGAGCAAGCGCAAGCTGCTGGCGCTGGTGAACGAAGGCCTGGTCTCGGGCTGGGACGATCCGCGCATGCCGACCCTGCAGGGCCTGCGCCGCCGCGGCTGCCCGCCGGCCGCGCTGCGCCTGCTGGCCGACCGCGTGGGCATCAGCAAGCAGAACTCGCTGATCGACTTCTCGGTGCTCGAGGGCTGCATCCGCGAGGTGATGGACGCCGCGGCGCCGCGCCGCATGGCCGTGATCGACCCGGTGAAGCTGGTGATCACCAACCTGCCGGCAGCGCACGCCGAATCGCTGCGCTTCTCCAACCATCCCAAGGACCCGGCCTTCGGCGAGCGCGACGTGCCGTTCTCGCGCGAAGTGTGGATCGAGCGCGAGGACTTCATGGAGGTCCCGCCCAAGGGCTTCCACCGCCTGGTGCCCGGCGGCGAAGTGCGCCTGCGCGGCGTCGGCATCGTCCGCTGCGACGAAGTGGTGAAGGACGGCGACGCCGTGGTCGAACTGCGCTGCACACTGGACCCGGAATCGCGCGCCGGCATGGAAGGCGCCAACCGCAAGGTCAAGGGCACCATCCACTGGGTCGCCGCCGCCACCGCCGTCGCCGCCGAGGTGCGCCTGTACGACCGCCTGTTCAGCGTGCCCGACCCGGACAAGGACGAGGCCGGCAAGACCTACCGCGATTACCTGAATCCCGAGTCGGTGCGCGTCGTGCGCGGCTGGCTCGAGCCGTCCGCCGCGGCGCTGGCGCCCGAGGCGCCGGTGCAGTTCGAGCGCCTGGGCTTCTTCACCGCCGACCGCCGCGACCACGCGCCGGGCGCCCCCGTGTTCAACCGCACCGTCACCCTGCGCGACACCTGGGCCACGAAGGGCGGCGGCTGACATGCTGTACGCCCAGCTGCACCTCACCCTGCCGGCCTGGATCCACGAGGAAGTGGACACCCAGCGCCGCTACCCCGACGCCGACAGCCGCATCGCGCTCGCGATCCAGCTCTCGCGCCGCAACGTCGACCACCGCAGCGGCGGCCCCTTCGGCGCCGCGGTGTTCAACGAGGAGGGCCGGCTGGTCGGCGTCGGCGTGAACCGGGTGGTGCCGCACAACTGCTCGGCCGCGCACGCCGAAGTGATGGCGCTTGCCACCAGCCAGCAGCGCATGCAGAGCTTCCGCCTGAACCAGGCCGGCGGCCGCATCACCCTGGCCACCTCGGCCCAGCCCTGCAGCATGTGCTATGGCGCGCTGGTATGGGCCGGCATCGACGAACTGCTCATCGGGGCGCGGGCCGACGACGTGCAAACGCTCGCCGGCTTCGACGAAGGCCCGCTGCCGGCCGACTGGAAGGGCGAGCTGGAGAAGCGCGGCATCGCCGTGCACACCGACCTGATGCGCGACCACGCGCGCGACGTGCTGCGCGACTACGGGGAATCCGGACTTGTCTACTGACGGCCTGCTGGCCTACTGCCGCCCGGGCTTCGAGCCCGAGCTCGCCGCCGAACTCAGCGAACGCGCCGCGATCGCCGGCTTCCCGGGCTATGCCCGCACCGAGCGCAACGCCGGCTACGTGGAGTTCCTGGGCGTCGAGGACGGCGCTGGATTGGCCAAGGCACTGCCCTGGTCGACGCTGATCTTCGCCCGCCAGAAGCTGCGGCTCCTGGCCGACCTGCCCGGCATGGACCCGAAGGACCGCATCGCGCCGATCATGGAGGCGCTCGGTGGCCGCGGCCGGCACGGCGACGTCTGGGTAGAGCATCCCGACTCCGACGAGGGCAAGCAGCTCGCCGGCCTCGCCCGCGCGCTCGGCAATGCGCTGCGCCCTGCGCTTCGCCAGCGCGGCCTGATCACCGAGAAGGAAGACCGGCGCCTGCCGCGCCTGCACGTGCTGATGCTCGCCGGCGACCACGCGATGCTCGGCAGCGCCGACCCGAAGGACGCCTCGCCCTGGCCGCTGGGCGTGCCGCGCCTGCGCGCGCACGCCGATGCGCCCAGCCGCTCGGCGCTCAAGCTCGAGGAAGCGCTGATGATGCTGCTGACCGACAAGGAGCGCGCCGAGTTCATCAAGCCCGGCATGTTCGCCGCCGACCTTGGCGCGGCCCCCGGCGGCTGGAGCTGGGTGCTGGCGCGCCAGCACGTGCGGGTGTTCTCGGTCGACAACGGTCCGATGGCGCAGAGTGCGCTGGACATGCCGGTGATCGAGCACATCCGCGCCGACGGCTTCCGCTGGCAGCCGCCCAAGCCGCTGGACTGGATGGTCTGCGACATGGTCGAGTCGCCGCGCAAGGTGGCCGACCGCATGGCCACCTGGTTCCGCGAAGGCTGGTGCAAGCACGCCATCTTCAACCTCAAGCTGCCGATGAAGAAGCGATGGGACGAAACCCGCGACTGCCTGCAGCACTTCGTCGACCACGCCGGCCGCCCGCTGACGCTGCGCGCGAAGCAGCTCTACCACGACCGCGAGGAGATCACGGTGTATGCGGGCTAGCCTCGCCCTGCTTGCGCTGCTGCTGGCCGCGCCTGTCGCAGCCGCCGACGACTATTTTTCGCAGGTCGACACCGACGGCGATGGCCGGGTTTCGCTGCCCGAGTTCCTGGAACGAATGAGTTTCGCGTTCCGGCAGATGGACACGAACCTCAACGACATCCTCGAACCCGGCGAGCAGCACATCCCGGACGCGCCCACGATCACGCTCGCCGAGCACCACGAGCGCTTCACGGCACAGTTCCACCGCCAGGACGCCGACGGCGACGGCCACCTCTCCCCCGCCGAACTCCTCGCCCCACCCCGCCGCTGAACGCCACGTGCGCCTTGCGCACGCCGGGGGTCAGGGAAGTTGGGTGATGAAGCCGGCGATGGCGAAGAGGGCCATCGCGATCATCAGCAGCAGCGTGAGCAGCGTGCCGAGGAAGCGGCCGGGACTGACGCCCCCGCTGCGGCTCAGGCCCCACGCGTGCAGGATGCGCGAGACCAGCAGCGTCGCGCCGAAGCCATGGATGACCGCGTCCGAGTAGCCGTTCAGCTCCATGCCGCCGAGCAGGATCAAGGCCAGCGGCAGGTACTCGACGGCATTGGCGTGCACGCGCACCCGCCGGTTGAGTTCGCCGTGGCCACCGTCGCCCAGCCCGACCCGATGCTTGACCCGATAGGCCATCACCCGGCCGGCGAGGAAGAGGACAAGCAGGGTGCAAAGCGCGGCATACAGCAGGGTGATCATCGGCGGTCCATCCCGTGGGCGTGGCCGCCATGATCCGCCGGGTCGCTGGCGGATCGCAATGCCGCGGTCAGATCAGGCCGTTTCGCCAAGGGCCGGTGATCGCCACGGTGAAGCCGGGCGCGTAGACGTTCGCAAACAGCCAGCGGCCATCGGGAGAGAAACAGGCACCGGCCCACTCGGCGTCGCGGAAGTCGCCGGCGAATCCCATCTGGCCCTCCAGGCGGACGTGGTTGCGGCAGAATTCGAACAGGCCGCCGTCGCGGGTCAGCCCGTAGAGGCGCTGCACCGGCTGGTCGGAGTCCTCGCAGATCACCAGGCCGCCGCGCGGGCTCAGCACCACGTTGTCGGGGTAGTCGAGTTCGAGTGGATCCGGTGACTCGTAGGCCAGCTCCAGCACCTCGGCACCGGGGTGGTAGGCCCAGACCTGGCCGCAGGCAGCGTCGCCGCCATTGGTGGCGGTGAAGTAAACGCGGCCATCGCCGACGATCACGCCCTCGAGCCGCGTGAAGCGCGAGCCGCCGGCCGCAAGGCCCTGGCGCAGCACGCCCAGGCCCTCGCCGTAGGTATCGGCGCCCGCCAGCGGATCCGGGATGTCCACCCACTGCACGCGCAGCCGCTCGCCCACGCGGCGGCCGCTGCGCAGGTCGGGCGCGCCGACCGCGCGCAGCATCTGCAGGCGCCCGCCGCGCACCGGCTGGCCGGGCACCTTCGGGATCATCCGGTAGAAGCCGGCCTCGGGATCGGTGTCCTCGGTGAGGTAGAAGATGCCGGTCGCGGGATCCACCGACACCGCCTCGTGCTTGAACTGGCCCATCGCCAGCAGCGGCTCGGCGCGCGAGACGCCGTCGGCCGGCACTTCGAACACGAAGCCGTGGTCGCGCGCGAGCACGTGGTCGGCATTGGACAGCGTGACCGGCCCGGCCGCGCTGACGAACTCCTCGCAGCTCAGCCAGGTGCCCCAGGGCGTGGTGCCGCCGCCGCAGTTGTTGACGGTGCCGCCCAGCGAGGGCCGCGACTCGAGCAGCTTGCCGCTGGCGGTGTCGAAGCGAAGGGTCGCGGTGCCGCCACTGCAGCGCGCGTCGTAGGTCGCGCCGGCCGGCGCGAAGCTGCCCCACGCGGCCTTCACCTCGTGGTTGCGCACCAGCGTCACCACGCCGCCCTCGGCGCGCACCACGCCCATGCCGTCGTGCGAATCGGGCGTGCGCTCGCCATCGGACATCGGCTCGTTGGCCCAGCCGAAGGTGGTGTAGCTGAAGCCCGCCGGCAGCTGCAGCAGCGGCAGCCCGGTATTGAGGTCGCGCACCGGCCGCAGCGGGCCGTAGCCGGCATGGGCGGCGCCCGGCGCACCGGCCTGCGCCAGCAGTTGCCCGATCGGGCTCAGCCCCAGCGCGACCGCGCCAAGGCCCAGGCCGCCGGCCTTGAGCAGGCGGCGGCGCGACAGCAGCGAATCATCCTTGAGGGAATCCATGCGAAAGAGGCCCTTGCAACCAGGCCGTCATTGCACCAGCGCCAGGTATCAGCGATGTGACAGCACTGGCTTCAGTCGAGGATCTCGATCGCGGTGGCGACGATGCGCAGCTCGCGCTCGGCCGGCGGCGCGGCGCCGTCCTCCTCGACCAGGTGGCGGGCGTGCTCTTCGCTGATCGGCTCGATCTGCAGCTGGCCATAGGCGACCGCGCGGCCGCTGGCGCCCTTGGGCACCTCGAAGCCGTGGTCCTTGGCCATCACGCGGGCGCTGCTGCCGGCGTCCTCGAGCACGACCCAGCAGCCCTTCTTCTGGCAGACCTGGGTGATGCGGCCGCTGAACTTGGCGGGCGCATCGGCATGAACGGCCGGATCGGCGGCGGCGGCCGAGATCGCCACCGGCTCGCCGGCGGGCATGGGCTCGCCGTAGTTGGCGGCCATCGCGGCCGGGGCGGCGCACAGCATCAACAGGCCAAGCAGCTTCTTCATCGTGGTGTCCTCAGGCGGCAAGTGGACGCGCCGACAACTCGGCGACTTCGTGGGTGGTGCCGAAACGGCCCTTCTCGTCCTTCGTGACCTGCGCCAGCGCGCACTCGTGGTCGTGGGTGAAGTAGAGATGCACGTTGCGGGCGAGCTTGTCCTCGAGGAAGGCGCGCTTCTCGTCGATGACCATCTCGGGGAAGCGGTCGTAGCCCATCGTGATCGGCACGTGCACCCAGTGCCGGCCCGGGATCAGGTCGGCGCAGAACACCAGGCCGCCGTGCGGGCGGCCGCTGGCATCGGGCGCGCCGACGATCTCGGCCAGCAGCAGGCCCGGCGTGTGGCCCTGGCTGGCATGGAAGCGCACGCTGTCGCCCAGCGCGCGGCAGTGCGGCCCGTCGACAAGCTCCAGCCGGCCGCTGGCCTCGAGCAGCGGCGCGAGCTCGGGGATGAAGCTGGCGCGATCGCGCGAATGCGGGTCCACCGCGCGCTGCCAGTGTTCGGCACCGACCACGAAGGTGGCGTTGGGGAACAGCAGCGACGGCGCCTCGCCTTCCTTCCATGGCGCCAGCAGGCCGCCGGCGTGGTCGAAGTGAAGGTGGCTGAGCACCACCACGTCGATGTCCTGGTGCGAAAAGCCGGCCTTGGCCAGCGACTCGAGCAGCACGTGCTGCGGCTCGACCACGCCGTAGCGCTCGCGCATCTTCGGCTCGAAGAAGGCGCCGATGCCGGTCTCGAACAGCACGGTCTTGCCGTTGAGCGGGCTGGCCAGCAGCGCGCGGCAGGCCAGCGGGATCCGGTTCTGTTCGTCCGGCTGCACCCACTTGGCCCACATCGCCCGCGGCGCATTGCCGAACATCGCGCCGCCGTCGAGGCGCTGCGAATTGCCCATGATCGACCAAAGCTTCATGGCCTTGCTCCTAGCGGTAAATGGCGGACTCGTCGGACGACGTGCCCTTGCCCACGCCCTTCCAGCGCGGGTCGGTGCCGGCTTCGACTTCGCCGGTGTCGCGCCGCCACAGCACCACCTGCATGTTGCCCCAGCTGCGGTCGCCGACCTGCACCGCGTGGCCACGCGCCTTCAGCGCCTCGATCTCGGCCGCGGTGAACGCTTCCGGCTCGGCCGAGAGCTGGTCGGGCAGGTACTGGTGGTGGAAGCGGGGCGCATCGGCCGTGGCCTGCGCGCCCTCGCCGTCCAGCAGTTCGAACAGGCCCAGCAGCACCATGGTGACGATGCGGCTGCCGCCCGGCGTGCCCAGCACCGCGACGCGGTCCTGGCCAATCAGGAAGGTCGGCGTCATCGACGACAGCGGGCGCTTGCCGGGCGCGATCGCGTTGGCGTCCTCGCCGACCAGGCCAAAGGCATTGGGCACGCCCGGCTTCACCGAGAAGTCGTCCATCTCGTTGTTGAGCAGGAAGCCGGTGCCGGGCACCACCACCGCGTTGCCGTAAGGCAGGTTCACGGTCTGGGTGACGGCGGCAAGGTTGCCTTCCGCGTCAATGACCGAGAAATGCGTGGTGTCGGGACGCGCGGGCGAGAGCGTGACGCCCGGCAGCATGTCGCTGGGCGTGGCGCGGTCGGGGTTGATGCCGGCGCGCAGGCCCGCGGCGTAGTCCTTGCCCGTCAGCAGCGGCACCGGCACCGGCACGAAGTCCGGGTCGCCGAGGTAGATGGCGCGGTCGCGGTAGGCGCGTCGCATCGCCTCCACCACCAGGTGGGTGCGCGGCACCTTGCCCATCGCGGGGTAGTCGTAGCCGTCGAGGATGTTGAAGATGGTCGCCAGCGCCACGCCGCCCGAGGACGGCGGCGGCGCGGTGACGATCTCGACGCCGCGGTGGCGGATGCGGATCGGCTCGCGCTCGACCACGCGGTATTCCTCGAGGTCGCGCGCGGTCCAGATGCCGCCGGCCTTGCGCACGCCCGCCACCAGGCGGCGGCCGTTGGCGCCGCGGTAGAAGCCGTCGGCGCCTTCGCGCGCGATCGCCTCCAGCGTGCGCGCGTAGTCCTCGTTGCGCATCAGCGTGCCCTGCGCGGGCACCTGGCCATCGCGCAGGAACAGCCTGGCCGCACCGGCGTTCGCGGCCAGCGCGTCGCGGCGGTAGCCCATCATCGCGGCGTTCTTGGGACCGAACTTCCAGCCCTCGCGCGCGAGGCGGATGGCCGGCGCCAGGGACTCGGACAGCGGCAGCTTGCCGTAGCGCTTCGCCAGGTGCTCGAGACCGGCAGGCAGGCCGGGGATGCCCGCGGCCAGTGCGCCGTCCACCGACAGCCGGCGGTTGGCGTTGCCTTCGGCGTCCAGGAACATGTCGCGGGTGGCGGCGAACGGTGCACGCTCGCGCGCATCCACGAACACGTCGCGCTGGTCCCGGGCCACGTGCAGCAGCATGAAGCCGCCGCCGCCCAGGCCCGAGCTTTCCGGCTCGACCAGTCCCAGCGTGGCGCTGACCGCCACCGCGGCGTCGAAGGCATTGCCGCCTTTCGCCAGCACTTCCATGCCGGCGTCGGTGGCGTAGGCGTTGGCGCTGGCGATGGCGGCCTGGCGCGGCTTGGCGGCGGGCGCATCCGCCAGCGCCAGCAGCGGCAGGAACAGCAGGCCAAGGACGAGGGCTCGGTTCACGCGGCGGACTCCTGCTGCAGGTTCAGCAATTTGGCGAGCAGTTGCTCGTGGGTTTCGGGATGGGCCGGGTCGGGGTCGATGCACTCGACCGGGCAAACGACGACGCACTGGGGCTCGTCGTGGTGGCCGACGCACTCGGTGCAGCGGCGCGGGTCGATCACGTAGATCGTTTCACCTTGGCTGATCGCATCGTTCGGGCAGGCCGGCGCGCAGACGTCGCAATTGATGCAAAGCTGGTTGATCAGCAGGGACATTGGCAGTCACGCGCGCCCCGGCCGGAGCCGGGACGCGCGTCGTTTCTCACTTGGCTTCGACGAAGACGTAGGTCGCGCCCGAGGCCTCGACCACCGGCTTCACGCGCTCGCTGTCGGCCGGGGTACCGATGAACAGCACGATCGAGCCCTTCAGCGCAGTCGGCTCGGCGCCGGTGAACGCGGTGACGATCAGGTCGGCCATCTTGGCGCTGTCGGGCGAACCGAAGGCCAGCATGTTGCCCGGCAGCACGGTGCGCAGCACGACGGCGCTGACGTTCTCGAGCTGGCGCGCGTACTGGGTGCGGCCGTCGGCATCGCCCTCGGTCAGCGTGTCGCTGTTGGCCGGCAGGTAGTACGGGAAGATGCGGTCGGTGACGCCGGCCTGGTTCTGGGCCACGACCTTGCCCAGGTATTCCTTCCAGGCCATGTCGTCGCCGTCGGCCGGGGCGACCAGCGCGGCCGGGGCCGGCGCGGCCTCTTCTTCCTTCTGGCAGCCGGCGAGCAGGGTGAGCGAGAGCAGCAGGGCAAGCGGAGCAAGGATGCGGTTCATGGTGTTGCCTCTCTTGTAATGGGTATCAGGGACGCTTCCAACGGGCCGACAGGGCCTTGGCCACGGCCGGGTGCACGAACCCGGACACGTCGCCGCCCAGGCGCGCGACTTCACGCACCAGGCTGGAGGAGATGAAGCTGTGTTGCTCGGCCGGCGTCAGGAACAGGGTCTCGACGTCGGGGATGAGGTGGCGGTTCATGCTGGCGAGCTGGAACTCGTACTCAAAGTCCGAGACCGCGCGCAGCCCGCGCAGCAGCACCCCGGCGCCGATCTCGTGCACGAAGTGGGCCAGCAGCGAGTTGAAGCCGGCGACCTCGACGTTGCCGAACTCGGCCAGGGCCAGGCGCGCCAGCTCCACGCGCTCGGCCAGCGGCAGGGCCGGACCCTTGCCGGGGCTTTCGGCCACGCCGACGATGACCCGGTCGAACAGCGACGAGGCCCGGGCGACCAGGTCGATGTGGCCGTTGGTGATCGGGTCGAAGGTGCCGGGGTAGAGCGCGACACGGTTTCGGGCCAGGGTCATTCCGGGGTTTCGCCCTGCTCAGTGGAGTCGCCGGCAAGTGTAGCAGCGGATGATTCGCCCCGGCCGTCCCCGGCCTGGAACAGCGCGAAGCGTACCTCGCGGGTCTGGCCCTCCCGGTGCAGGCGCCAGCCTTCGGGCACCGAAGGCGACGTTTTCGCCGGGCTTTCGACGTAGATCCAGGCACCGGGCGCCAGCCAGGGGCCGAGCCGGGCCAGGGCCGCGTCCCAGAGGCCGGCATCGAAGGGCGGGTCCAGGAAGACGAGGTCGAAGGCCTCGCCGGGCGCGCGCTGCAGCCAGGCCAGGGCATCGGCGACCTCGACCCGGGCGGAAGCGACCTTCAGGCGGGAGGCGTTCGCGCGCAGGGCCTCAGCCAGGGCCGGGTCGCGCTCGATCATCAGCACGCCCGCGGCCCCGCGCGAGGCGGCCTCGAAGCCCAGGGCCCCGGTGCCCGCGAACAGATCCAGCACCCGGGCGCCGGGCGTGCCAGCCTGCAGCCAGTTGAAAAGGGTCTCGCGCACGCGGTCGCTGGTCGGGCGCAGGCCCGGGCGGTCGGGCACCGCGAGCTTCGAGCCGCGCAGGTGGCCGGCGATGATGCGGACGGATCCGGGCGGGCGCGGGTTCATCGGGGAGCGAGGGGGCCGGGTGGTAACATCCGCGCATTGTCCGCGAAAGCAGCGCGATGTTCGATTTCCTGAAGAAGAAACCCGAGAAACCCGAGCCGGCCAAGCCCGCCGAGGCGCCCACGCGCGCGGGTTTCAGCCCCGAGGACCTGGCGCGCGCGTTCACCGTGCACCAGGAGGAGAAGCAGGCCCGGCTGGAGGCCGAGCGCGCCGAGGGCCGCGAGGCCATGCGCGGCACCTTGGGCGGCACGCTGTTCGCGCGCAGCCTGGGCGGTCTGTTCGCGCGCAACCCGAAGCTGGACGAGGACCTGCTCGACGAGATCGAGACCGCGCTGATCACGGCCGACGTCGGCGTCACCGCCACCCGCGAGATCGTCGAGCGCATGCGCAAGCGCATGAAGGCGCGCGACTTCGCCGACGCCCAGGCCCTGCTGACCGCCCTTCGCAACGACCTGCTGGCGATGCTCAAGCCGGTGGCCAAGCCGCTCGGGATCGACGCCGAAGCCAAGCCCTTCGTCATCCTCACCGTCGGCGTGAACGGCGTCGGCAAGACCACCACCATCGGCAAGCTGGCGCGCCGCTTCCAGCTCGACGGCCATACGCTGATGCTCGCCGCGGGCGACACCTTCCGCGCCGCCGCGGTCGAGCAGCTCAAGATCTGGGGCGAGCGCAACAACGTCGCCGTGATCGCCCAGGGCCAGGACGCCGATCCGGCGTCGGTCGCCTTCGACGGCCTGCAGGCGGCGAAGGCGCGCGGCGTGGACGTGCTGATCGCCGACACCGCCGGCCGGCTGCACACCCAGCAGGGCCTGATGGCCGAGCTGGGCAAGATCCGCCGCGTGCTGGGCAAGGTGGATGCGCGCGCGCCGCACGAGGTGCTGCTGGTGATCGACGGCACCACCGGCCAGAACGCACTCAACCAGTTGCGCCAGTTCCACGCCGCGGTGAACGTGACCGGCCTGGTCGTCACCAAGCTCGACGGCACCGCCAAGGGCGGCGTGCTGTTCGCGCTGGCGCGTGAGTTCGGCATCCCGATCCGCTTCATCGGCCTGGGCGAAAAGCCCGAGGACCTGCGCGTGTTCGATCCCGAGGGCTTCGTGGACGCGCTGCTGCCCGGCACGCTCGGGGCCTGATGGCGGACGCGCCGCGCAAACGCCGCTGGCCCTGGATCCTGGCGGCCCTCGTCGCCCTGGCCGGGCTGGCTGCTGTCTGGGTCAATCGGCAGCTCGAACCCAACCGGCTCACGGCCACGGTGCTCGCGCGCGCCGGCGAGGCGATGGGGCTCGAGTTGACGATCGAAGGCACGCCCGAGTACGCGCTGCGGCCCGAGCCGCGGTTGGTGTTGCCGGGACTGAAGGTGCGGCAGCCCGGTGCCGCCGCGCCCTGGATACTTCGCGCCGAGCGCGCCGAGGTTTCGCTGCCCTGGGACACGCTGACCGGCGGCGACTCGCGGGTGATCACGCGCCTGGAGCTGCAGCGGCCCGAGCTGGACCTGGACGCGTTCGAAACCTGGCAGGCATCGCGGCCGCCTTCCGCCGCGCCCTTCGAGTTACCTACGTTCACCGATGGGCTGTTGCTGCGCGACGGGCGAATCCTTGGCACGGACTGGGCGATCGAAGCCTTCGCGCTCGAACTGCCCGAACTGGTGCCGGACGCGCCGGCGAGCGCCGAACTCTCCGGCCGCTTCGTGCAGCCGACGACAGAGATCGTGTTCGCCGGCCGGCTGGATGCCGATCGCGCCGGTCTCGCGACCCCGCTTGCGCTGGATGCGAACGGACGCCTGCGCAGCGGCGACACCGACGTGCCCTGGACCCTGGCGATGGCCGGCCAGCTCGACGCGACCGGCGAGCCGCTGTCGATCTCTTTCGACAAGCTGCAGTGGCGCTCGGAGTCCCCGCTGCCCGACCTGGACGGCGCTGGCCGCGTGGACTACGGCGAGGCGCTGTCGCTGCAGCTCAAGGGCGAACTGCCGCGCTGGCCCGCCGGCTGGCCGGCCCTGCCCGAGCCGCTGGCTTCGTCGACGGCGGCCTTCGGATTCGCGCTGCAATACGACGGCCCGCCCGACGCCAGCGGGCCGTTTGCGCTGCTGCTGCGCCGGGACGAGACGGTGCTGGAAACCACGCTGGTCGTTCCCGGACTGATGGCCTGGCTCGACGCCGACGCCGCCAACCCGCTGCCGCCGCTGTCGGGCACGCTGCAAGCGCCGCGCCTCGACGTCGGCGGCGCAACATTAGAGGGCGTGCGCATTACCCTCGATGACGAGGCAACCGACACCGCCCCTGCAGGAGGGACTTCAGTCCCGAACGCCGCGGCGATCGGGACTGAAGTCCCTCCCACAAAAGGCGACGGCGATGAGTGATTTCGCCCAGCGCCTGCTGCAGTGGTTCGACCGCGACGGCCGCCACGACCTGCCCTGGCAGCACCCGCGCACGCCCTACCGCGTCTGGCTGTCGGAAATCATGCTGCAGCAGACCCAGGTGCAGACCGTCATTCCGTACTACCTGCGGTTCCTGGACGAGCTGCCCACCCTGCCCGACCTCGCCGCCGCCGACACCGACCGCGTGCTGGCGCTGTGGGCGGGCCTGGGCTACTACGCCCGCGCGCGCAACCTGCACAAGGCCGCGCGCGTTTGCGTGGCGGAACACGGCGGCGAGCTGCCCCGCGATTTCGAGGCGATGGCCGCCCTGCCCGGCATCGGCCGCAGCACCGCCGGCGCAATCCTGGCGCAGGCGCACGGCGACCGGTTCCCCATCCTCGACGGCAACGTGAAGCGCACGCTGGCGCGCTACCACGGCATCGGCGGCTGGCCCGGCAGCAGCGCGGTGGAAAAGCAGATGTGGGCGCTGGCCGAACAGCACTTGCCCGACAAGCGCCTGGCCGACTACACGCAGGCGATCATGGATTTCGGCGCAACCCTGTGCACGCGCCACGACCCCGCCTGCGTGCTGTGCCCGCTGCAGGACGAATGCGTCGCGCGGCGCGAGGGCCGGGTCGAGCAGCTGCCCGAGGCCAAGCCCGGCAAGCCGCTGCCCGAGCGCCGCACGCTGATGCTGCTGGTGCGCGACGCGCGCGGCCAGGTGCTGCTGGCGCGCCGCCCGGAGACCGGGGTTTGGTCGGGGATGTGGTCGCTGCCCGAGGCCGCCAGCCACGACGAAGCGCGCGATTTCCTGCGCCCGCACGCGCTCGACTTTGATGCCGCCGAGCCGCTGCCGCTGATCGAGCACACCTTCAGCCACTACCGCCTGCGCATCGAACCGATGGGCTGGCGCGTGGCCGAGCCCGCCGCCACGATCGGCGTGGATGCCGGATTGCGCTGGCAGCCCCTCGACCGCCTGCACGAGGTCGGCCTGCCCGCCCCCGTCAAGAAACTACTGGGAAGCCTGACGCCATGAGCCGCACCGTCTTCTGCGAAAAACTCCAGCGCGACAGCGAAGGCCTGGCCTTCGTGCCCTGGCCCGGCGCGCTGGGCAAGCGCGTGTTCGAACACATCGGCCGCGAGGCCTGGCAGCAGTGGCTGGCGCACCAGACCATGCTGATCAACGAAAACCGCCTCTCGCCCATGGACCCCAAGCACCGGGCCTTCCTGGAGGCCGAGATGGAGAAATTCCTGTTCGCAGGCGGCGCCGAGAAACCCGCGGGCTACGTGCCGCCCGAGGCCTGAAGACACGAAGCCCGCGCAACTGGCGCGGGCTTCGCGGTGAAGCACGGACGACCGGGGATCAGCTGGCGCTGGAGGCCACGGCGTTTTCCCGGGCGGCACGCATCGCGGCCACGTCCACCTTGCGCAAACCTTCGATCTTGCAGCGCTCGCCCTGGCTGCCGACGATGTAGCCGTTCGAGGTGTTCATGGTCTGCATCTCGTTGACCATGTCGATGCGGATCGACAGCGAGTTGGACATGCGGCGGCAGCCGGCGTCCTGCTTGAGGTCGACCAGCCAGGCGGTGCGCTGGTTCTGCCACACGAGCAGGTGGTGGTTGCCCAGCACTTCGTACTTGTAGGGCTCGTTGAGGAAGCGGACCTTCTCGACCGGCTCGCCGGCGTGGGCGCGGGCCAGTTCGAGGTTCTCGGCGTAGCGGGCCTCGCGCTCTTCCTTCGATTCCCGGGCCATGGCCGGGGAGGACAGGGAAACCACGAGGGCGGCGGTGATTGCGGCAAGCACGGGGCGGACGGACATTGCACAGCTCCTGGTTCGGACCCCAAGCGGGCCACGTCCCTACCCTAACCTCGACCACGGCCGACGCGTCCCCACCCCCGGCCAGGCGTTCATAAGGAATTTAGGGCCCTGAACCGGCTTGCCCCGGCCAGCCGGGTTCCGCTATGATTCGCCGCTCGCCCGGGCCCGCCCGGTGCGCATGCCAGCCAAATCCTGGCCGAGTAGCTCAGTTGGTAGAGCAGGGGATTGAAAATCCCCGTGTCGGCGGTTCAATTCCGTCCTCGGCCACCATATTCGTCAAGCACTTACGAAAGCCGCACTAGTTGCGGCTTTTGTTTGTGTGTCAAAAACGTGCCATCGATGCGGCTGGCCGCGCCCCGCAGGTGATCGGCCGCCAGATGCGCGTACCGAAGCACCATCTCGTAGCTCGCCCAGCCTCCCAGCTCCATCAGCTCCTGCAGCGGCGTGCCGTTCTGGACGTGCCAGGACGCCCAGGTGTGCCGCAGGTCGTGCCAACGAAAGCCGGGCTCGATGCCCGCCCTTTCCACCGCTTGCTTCCATGCCCTGGTCGAACACCGGGCGACGGGCTGGCCTTGGTAGGCGAACACGTATTCCCGATGCCCTCCCAGACGCCGACGCAACACGTCGAACGCGTCCTCGTTCAATGGAACGCCAATGGCCCTGCCGGCCTTGGCCTCGTCCGGATGGATCCACGCGACGCGACGGCTCATGTCCACCTGGTCCCATCGCAGGTAAGACACGTTGCGCTGCCGGAGCCCCGTCGTAAGCGCCAGCTGCGCCATATCCCGTAGGTGGAGCGGCAACTCGGTCAGGAGCCGCCGCGCCTCGTTCGGGGAAAGGAAGCAAATACGCTTCTTCGGTTCCCGGAAGAGCCGGACCTTGGGAATGTGATCCACCCACTCCCAATCGTCCTTTGCCCGTCGCAAGATCGACCGCACCAAGGCCAAGGTGCGATTGGCGGTGGAAGGGCTCGACTGAGCGGACTTCTTCTCGCCAATCTTCTCGACCACCTCCCGCGTCACCTGACTCAACATCAGGTGGCCCAGGAAGGGATGCAGCCAACGCAGGTTGGCCACATCCTTGTCGTGCGATCGCTTGTGGCTGGTTTCCTTCACCCACCTCACAGCGGCGTCCTGCCAGCTGCGATCAGGCTTCACGCCTAACCGCTGTTCTTCCCAGTACCTGACCTTCAATCGGTCGAGGAATTCCTGGGCTGCGGTTTGGTCGGGAGTCCCAGCAGAGCGGCGTATTCTTTCGCCGTTCGGCGTGGTGAAGGCGACCCACCAGACGTCACCCCGTTTTGATAGCCCCATGAAGATTTCTCCTCGTTGGAGCCACTTAACGGCGCTTGCCTGTGGGCAGCGTAAAGCTGACCGAGATACGTAGCAAGTGAATCGCCCCGGGTTCTCTAGACATCTCCAGGCCGTACATTACGGCAATTACGGAGGTGGGTATGGGTACCAAGCAGTACACGGACGAGTTCAAGGCCGAGGCGGCCCGGCAAGTGATCGAGCACGGCCGTTCAGTGCGTGAAGTCTCGACCCGGCTGGGAGTCAGCATCGATTCGATGTACGCCTGGGTCCGGCAGCACCGCAAGGCGCCGGTGGAACGGCAGGCCGATGCCGGGCTTGCCGCCGAGAATCGGCGGCTGCAGGCCGAGGTGAAGCGCCTGACCGAGGAGCGCGACATCCTAAAAAAGGCCGCAGCGTACTTTGCCAAGGGGTAAGGGCGAAGTACGCGTTCATGAAGGCGCATCAGCAGGAGTTCCGCGTGACCACGATGTGCCGAGTGCTGGGCGTCCAGCGCGCCGGCTTCTACGCGTGGCTGGCGGCGCCTGTCAGCGACCGGGCGAAGGAAGATCGCCGGCTCTCGGGACTGGTCAAGCAGGCCTGGCTCGAAAGCGGCACGGTCTACGGATATCGCAAGGTGGCCGGTGATCTTCGGGACTTGGGAGAAACCTGCGGCAAGCATCGGATCTATCGTCTGATGCGGGCGGAAGGGCTCAAGGCGCAGGTCGGCTATGGTCGCCGACCGAGGCCGCGAGGCGGCCTGCCGTCGACGGTGGCGCCGAACCGGCTCGACCGGCAGTTCACGGTGCCGGCTGCGAACACGCACTGGGTTACCGACATCACCTATATCCGAACCCACGAAGGTTGGATTTACCTGGCTGTCGTCTTGGATCTGTTTTCGCGCCAGATCGTCGGTTGGGCCACGCAGGGCCACATGCAGGCCGACCTGGTGCTGCAGGCGCTGACGTCGGCCGTATGGCGTCGCAAACCGGAGTCGGGGCTGATGCTTCACTCGGACCAGGGCAGCCAGTTCACCGGAGGCGACTGGCAGGCCTTCCTCAAAGCCCATGGCATCGTTTGCAGCATGAGCCGACGCGGTAATTGCCACGACAACGCGGTCGCTGAGAGCTTCTTCCAGCTGCTGAAGCGGGAGCGGATCCGTCGCAAGATCTACCTGACCCGGGCAGCGGCCCGGAGTGATCTGTTCGACTACATCGAGATGTTCTACAACCCCCGCCGCCGCCACGGCTCCAACGGAGGCTTGTCTCCGGTAGAGTTTGAAAGGCGGTCGGGACATTCAGGCCAGTAGATGTCTACGAAACCCGGGGCGATTCAAACAGACTAGCCTGCGCGATACAGCTGAATCAGGTGAGATTGGACTCCAAATAGCACCGCTATTGAAATTGGGGGACTCGGTGGAGCCCCGTCTCGGCGCCGTAGTACTACCCCGGGTAGCTCAGGGTCGTTAACCAGCCGAGCCAGGCGGCCAGGCACGAGGCTCCCAACGAATCAACGGTACCTGCTGCCCCCCTCCAGCGCTTAATCGTGAGGCATGGGAGAGCTGCGGCGTATCGATAACGTGCGCGTGTCTATTCGGACCTGTACTCAGCGCAACTCTCTATCCGCTCATTCACCGGCTGATCGACTTCGAAGTCGGGATCGGAATCTTCTCCAATGAACTGAAACGTCTTAACAAGGCAACTTTCGATTTCTCCGTCCGTAACACTGACCTCGATAACCCGTTGAATGACGTTGTGGGTGGACGCCTCCGGAAGACCGCAGCCGCTCAAAGTGGCTGTTCGTCGGGAAACTGCAACCCAAGTGAACTTCGCATTCACTCCCTGGCGCTCTGCATCAGAAGGAGGCCCTAAGGCCTCTAAACCCGCGGCGTTCGAACCCAACCGTTGGAACTCGGAAAAACCGTCCTTGAGCTCTTGCCCGACGACCACTTCCGGCATGCCTTCGATGACCACAGGTTTGCAGTCTACATTGGTGTCTTGGCAACCAAGGAGCAAGAGGACTAAAAAAGTAGTAATCCTCATCTCATCACCATCCTAAGTTATTGCAGTTGAAGCATTCAAATTCGTAGTTGTAAATCTGACTGTGAGTAAATGTCCCATGCCCCACCTCATGGGCGAGCAGAGACGCCAGTGAACAGGGGAACTTAGAAAACGCAATTGGATAGATCGCTACGCGGCCACTTCCCAGGTACTGGCCGTACATCGCAGGGATCGGCTTGCCAGCTGCGTCCCGAAGGAGCTTACCCTTTGCGTCTCCTTTGTACGTCTGTGGATGGTACTCAAACTGAGCGTTCTGGAGGTCCGTAATCAAGTCCTGCTTCTCAAACGGATCAATACAATAGTTCTTCTTTCGATCGCCTTCACCACAGTCCATGCACTTTGTGCAAGTCTTCATCGTAGCGACAGCATCGTCCAGAGCGCGCCTCATCAGCATTTCTTGGTTTTTATCAAACCCGATGAACGTAGCAAGCCCGAAGACATCGATGTTCCGCGTTGGACTTCCCTTCCCGTAAAGATAAGTAGCCGTGCTGACCTGAGACGGATCGTGTAGCCAGTTGGCTGGTGAGTTCTCTACCCTTAACAGGCAAGGAGAGCTCCATGAAGAAGCGATTCACCGACGAGCAGATCATCGGCATCCTGCGCGAGGCCGAGGTCGGCGCCATGTCGATCAAGGCCCTGTGCAAGAAGCACAACCTGACCGAGCAGACCTTTTTCCGCTGGCGCAACAAGTTCGGCGGCCTGGACGTGCCCGACGCCCGGCGGCTCAAGGACCTCGAGTCCGAGAACGCCCGGCTCAAGCGGCTGGTGGCCGAGCAGATGCTGGTCATCGACGGGATGAAGGAGATCGTCCGAAAAAAATGATGACCCCGTCGGAACGACGCGACACGGTCCAGGTGCTGGTCCGTCGGGGACTCTCGCAGCGAAAGGCCCTTCATTACCTGGGCCTGAGCCGCCGCATCGCCAGCTACGCCCCGCGCCAGGCCGCCAAGGACCAGGCGGTGGCCGAGCGACTGCTCGCCGCGTCGCCGAAGGTGCCGCGCTTCGGGTATCGCCGGATGGCGGCGTGGCTGGATCTGGGCGAGGCCCGGGTGCGGCGTCTGTGGCGCCAGCTGGGGTTGAACATTCCCCGCCGCCGGCCGCGTCGCCGCCGTTCCGGCAACGACATTCGCCTGCCGGGCGCGGTTCGCCCGAATGCGGTTTGGAGCTACGACTTCGTCCACGACCAGATGGTCGACGGGCGCGCCCTGAAGATGCTGTGCGTGATCGACGAATACACCCGCGAATGCCTGGCCATCGAGGTCGGGGCCAGCCTGCGGGCGCAGGACGTGATCCTGACCTTGTCGCGGCTGATGCGGATCTACGGCAAGCCGGCTTTTGTCCGCTCCGACAACGGCGCCGAGTTCACCGCGGCTAAGGTGATGCGCTGGCTGCGCGACGCGGCGATCGGTCCGGCCTTCATCGCGCCGGGCAGCCCTTGGCAGAACGGGTTCGTCGAGAGCTTCAACGGCAAGCTTCGGGACGAGTTGCTGAACCGGGAATGGTTCCGCAGCCGCGCCGAGGCAAAGGTGCTGATCGAACGCTGGCGGCAGTTCTACAACGAGCAGCGACCGCACAGCGCCCATGGCTACAAGCCCCCGGCGACCATTCGCCGGAACTGGTCGGAACCCGATACCATCCACCCCGGACTCACTGGCTGATTGGCTACAAGTTCCATACTCAGGTCACCCGCCCTCAAGAAAAAGGCCCGGCCAAAACGGCCGGGCCTTGGGGTCACGCAGGTACGGTCAGTCTTCGGCCGACTGGTACTGCACCTGGAACCGGCTGGCGGCCACGGCGTAGGCGGCGCGCGTCACCGCCTGGCCCGGATCGAAGTAGGCCTTGATGGTCGGCTGCAGGTCGAACGGCCCCTGCACCAGCGCGAACCGTGCGTTGATCACGCCCGTATCCAGCGCGTACTGCACGTAGCCGCGCTGGCTGGCCGGGATCGCGCCGGCGTCCTCGAGGGCGATGCGCTGGCCGTTGAACAGCACGGTGAGCGGACCATTGAACGACGTGGCGAGATCCTGCAGGCCCTGGGCCTGCACCAGCGCATAGGCCAGGTCGAGGCGGCTCACGTTGGCACCGGGCTTGAACTGCCCGTTCACCAGGCGCATCACGCCGGCGTCGTCCTGGCCCAGGTCGCGCAGCGGCGCACCCTTGGCGATGGCCGCTTCGGCGTAGGCGTACTCCCGGGTGCTGGGCGACACGTCGCCAAAGCTCGGCACGCCCGACAGCGGCAGCGACTGGCGGATGCTGGCGCCCATCAACAGGTACTGTGCCAGCTCGGCCCGCTTGAGCTGCTGGTCGGGGCGGAACTTCCTGTCCGAGTAGCCGTCCACGAGGCGATTGGCGACGGCGAACTCGATCGCAGTGCGCGCCGGATGCGAGTGCACGTCGTCAAGGCCCGTGTAGCCGCCGCTGTTGATGAAGCTGATCTCGCCCTCGATGATGCCTGGCGCGGCGACGCCATTGGTGCTGCGGGTCGGATCCACCGCCACGCCGGACACAGAACCGATGCCGCTCACCGAGATCTTCCAGGTGCCGGCCTTGCCGGGCGCGCCGGTGGTGATGGTGCTCCCGAGCACCGGCAGCGCGATCGACGAACCGTAGCGAACGCCATCCGGATCGGTCAGCACGATCGCCACCGTGTTGGTGTCGGTGGTGGCGCGGGCCGAGACGAAGGCCACTTCCGGGCCAACTTCGAACGCAACTTCCTCCGGCTCGCCGACCGGCGAGAACAGGATTGAGAACGGCAGCGGCTCGCCGCCCGGGGCCAGCAGCGCATTGCTGTTGAACTCGCGCAGGACGTTCACGGTACGGCCGTAATCGGTGCGCAGCCCCTGCGCCGCCGCGACCGCGGCATACGCGTTGACGTGGCCGGCACCGGCCTCCCAGGCCAGGCGGCCGGTCATGTTGGCGGCGGTTTCCTCGAGGATGGACTTCGCCTCCATGGGCGTGAGGTTCGGGTTGGCCTCGAACATCAGGGCGAGGATGCCCGACACGTGCGGAGTCGCCATCGAGGTGCCGCTGGAGTGGGTGTAGAACGGCAGGTGCGCCGGCGCCATCGCCGCCGCGTCCTGCTCCGCCGACAGCGCGCCCAGTGCGCTGGTGCTGGCGCGGGTGGAGATGATGTCCACGCCGGTGGCGACGACGGTGGGCTCGTTGAAGTAAGTCCACGACTTGCCGTCCGGCATCGTGAAGGTGCCGCTCTCGCCGCGGTTGCCGCGCGAGGAGAACGACGTGAGCACGCCATCCTTCTCGCCCGCGCCGACCGAGATCACCCAGGGCGCCTGCGCGTACGGGTTGTGGGTGTCTTCGCCCGGGCCGTCATTGCCGGCGGCGAAGACGCTGACGATACCGCGCTTGTAGAGCTCGTACGTCGCGATGCTCACCGGGTGCATCGGATCGAACTTTCCCGAGGTGCCCCAGGAGTTGCTGGTGACGCGGATCGGGTGGTCGAAGCTGAACTGGTGCGTCGCCGCATAGTCCAGGCCGCCGACCGCGTCCAGGATGAAGAGTGCGCCGCCCGAGCCGTAGCCCACCAGCTTCGCGCCGGGCGCCACGCCGCGGTACAGGCCGCCCGAACGCTCGCCGGTGCCGCCGACGGTGCCGGCGACATGGGTGCCGTGGCCCGAGCCACCGAGGTCGGTGTTGAGCTGGTCCTCGACATACAGCATCGGCGAGATGCCCGGGCCCGCGAGGTCGTTGGCCAGGCTGGCGAGGATGTTCTGCGCGGCCTGGACGTTCTGCACGACGTTCTCGCCGAACTTCAGGTCCTCGTGGGTCGCGTCGATGCCGGAGTCGTTCACCACCACGGTCACGCCGCGGCCGCTGTAGGGAATCGCGCGGCTGAAGTCGGCCGGGTTCTCGACCACCCGCGCGGCGCCGCTGATCTCGCGCTGCTCCTTGTTGAAGAAGCGCAGCGGGGCGTTGAAATAGATCGAAGCAACGTCGTCGCGCGCGGCCAGAGCGCGGATCTCGGCGGGGGTCGCCAGCGCGCCGGCGATCGGCAGGGTGTGCATGTGCACGCCGCGGTCGATGCCCAGGTCGCGCAGCGCGGCGATCTGGGCGGCGGTGACCGGTCCGGACTGCTCGTAGCTGATGACGATCTGCAGGTCCTCGGTGGCCGGGGTGCTGGCGAGCAGGCGGGTGAGTTCAGGGTCGATCCGGGCCTCGGCGACCGCGAGGCCGCTGGCGAGCATGCCGACCGACAGGGCCGACAGGCGGGCAATACGTGAAATGGTGACAGGCATCACACTCTCTCCGTTCTGGGTTAGCCGCTTTCGGGTTTGTGCGGCTCGCCAAGCAGCTTCTGCCCGCCCCCCGCCGCCACCAATCCGGCAGAGCCCCCAACCGGCGTGGGGGAAAACCCCTAGAGACTTGCGGCCGGCTGCTGGCCTAAGATGCAGCGGTCGCCCGGCACAGGCGCGACGAAATGACGCATCGGACGCGCACCCACCCACGGAGTTCCCGATGACTGCCGTCGCTCGAAAGCTGTTCGCCCTCTTGCTCGCGCTGTCGCCGTTGCCGGCGCTGGCGCAGCCCGTCCCCGTCACCGTCGAGGTTTCCGGGAACTCCGCCATGGTGCGGATCGGCGGAAGCGTCGCGCCGCTGGCCGACCTGCGCCTCGATTTCGACGACGCCAGCGGTCTCAGCGCCGCCTCGCTGGGCGTCAGCGCGGAGTTGGTGAACCCGGGTGCCGCCTCGGTGCTGTCGCGCTTGCCCGTGGGCGGCGGCGCGCTCGTGCCGGCGGAGCTTCCGCTGATGATCACCATCGAACCTGCCTCGCTCGGCGGCCTGTCGTTCCGCCGCCTGGTGCACGTCGAGCTGCACACCCACGCCCTGGTCTACACCGCGGGCTCGCGGTACCGCTTGCTCAAGGCACCGCTGGGCGGCGGCTTCCGGGACATCACCGGCTCCGTCAGCCCCGGCAGCGTGCGCACGCGCGGCACCACCGGCGGCTTCTCGCAGTTCCTGGTGGTGCTCGACGCGCGCCCCACGCTCGACGTCGTCTCGGCCAAGCTGGCCCGGCTGCGGGCCGAGGCGGCCAAGCTGCCGGCGCTGGAGGCGGCGCCACTGCAGGCGCAGCTGGATGCGATCGAGTCGGGCCTGGGCGACGAACGCTACGCGGACGCCATCGGCGCGGCCGAGGCGATGCGGCAGCGGGTGTCGGCGCGGGCGGGCCTGGCCATCCCCCAGGAGTGGCGTGCGCTGCGTGACCGCGACAACGTCGCGGGCGAGCTCCTGGCCGGCCTCGACACCCTCGTCTTCAGCATCGGCTACCTTCGCGACCACGGCGACTGACGCCCCATGGACCGCGCCCCAGCGCTGGCGCCGCCGGCCACCGGCGGCGCTAAGATGGGGCCATGCCCGCGCGCCTGACCGCCTACCTACCCGAGTGCGCCGCCGAACGGTTCGTGCTGTCCGGGGACGGCCCCCATCCGATCGGGCGCGCCGACGGTTGCGCGGTGCAACTGGCCCACGCGTCGGTGTCGCGCCGGCACGCCACGCTGGCGTTCGCCGGGGATAACTGGATCCTCGCGGACGCGGGCAGCAAGAACGGCAGCTTCATCGATGGCGTCGCGTCCGACGGCCTTCCGCGGCGCGGCGGCGCCTGGCTTCGATTCGGTGACGTCGCCTGCGAGCTGGAAATCATCGACGACGCGACCCTGGCGCGCACTCGCCTCGAATCGGGCCAACGCCGGGACGCCGCCACCGCACTCACCCTCGCCCTCGCGCGCGAACCCGCGCGCGTCGGACTGCTGGAGGCAACGCTGGACGCGATCATCGACCTGGCCGGCGCCGAGCGCGGCATGCTGCTGCTGCCCGGGAAGGATGGCTTCACTCCGCAGGCGTGGCGGGGATTCGCCGCGGGCACCGACGCGGCGAAATTCGCCGGCAGCACCACGGCCCTCGCCCAGGCCCTCCGCACGCGCCGGCCGGTCGTCGCCCACGACCTGTCGCTCGAGTCGGCGCTGGCGGGCCAGGCATCGGTCGTCTCGGCCGGACTTCGCGCGCTGGCCTGCCTGCCGCTGGTGCTGGGCGAGGACGTCCTGGGCCTGGCCTACGTCGACAGCCGCCGCCCGGGCGCCGCGATCACGCGGATCGACCTGGAGCTGCTGGAGGCCTTCGCGGAGCGCGCAACGCTCTGGCTGGCCGCGCGGCGCAACCAGGCAGCGCTCGCGCCCGGCGCGGCCGCGTTGCCGCCGGGCGGAGGCGCGGCGTGAGCGATGCTCTTCTTCCAGGCGACGACCCAACGCTGACCGGCTCCGGCGCGGTCGTGGACCTCGCGCCCGGCACGCGGCTCGCGGATCGCTTCACCATCGAACGGCGCATCGGCACCGGCGGCATGGGGGTGGTCTACCGCGCCCGCGACGAGGATTTGGGCATAACGGTCGCGCTGAAGCTGCTGCGCAGCGAGCTGGCCGCGCGTCCCGAGGCGTTCGAGCGCTTCCGGCAGGAACTGCTGCTCGCGCGACAGGTATCGAGTCCGCGCGTGGTCCGCATCCACGACATCGCGCGGGACGGAGATCGCTGGTTCATCAGCATGGATTTCGTGGACGGCCAGTCGCTGGACCAGTGGCTCGACCACCGCGGCCCGGTGGACGTCGAACAGGCCCTGGCCATCGCACGGCAGATCGCCGAGGGACTGCGGGCCGCGCACGCGAGCGGCATCGTCCATCGGGACCTCAAGCCCGCCAACGTCCTGATCGACGCTGAGGGCAACGCGCTCATCAGCGACTTCGGCGTGGCGCGCTCGCTCGGCGCCACCGGCATCACGCACACCGGCGCCATCGTCGGCACACCCGACTACCTGGCCCCGGAACAAGCCCGCGGCGGTACCGTGGATGCCCGGGCCGACCTCTACGCGTTGGGCCTGATCCTCTACGAAATGCTGGCGGGCGAGCCCGCGTTTGCAGGTGCGACCGCCGCCGAGTCCATGGCGCGGCGGATGGTCTCCGGCCCGCCCCCCATCGAGTCCCGGCGCGCCGCGCTGCCCCGTTGGGTAGCCCGCCTGGTGGCGCGCATGCTTCGCCCCACTCCGGCCCATCGCTTGCGCGATGCCGAAGCCGTGATCCAAGCCATCGACGCACGCCAGGTCCCGGCGGCGCTGCCGCGCGCGGCGTGGCCGCTGCTGGGCCTTGCCGCGGCAGGCGCCCTCGCCGCGCTGGCGCTGCTGGCGCCCTGGCGGGATCCGGTCCCGGCCATTCCCCCGGCGCCACCACGGATCGTACTGATGGCGGAAGCCGGTGCCGACGATCCGGTGCTGGGCGGTGCCGCCGAGGCACTGCGGCTGGGCCTGGAAGGCCAACCGGGCGTCGCCGTCGCCGATGGCGAGCGGATCCAGTTGGCCCTGGCCCAATCCGGGCTGGCCGGCAAGGGCGCCGCGGACGACGTGGCGCTGCGAAGGGCGCTGCCTGCGGATCGCATCGTGCGCCTGCGGTCAGTGCGATCCGGCGACGGCCTGGCGTTCGAAGCGGTGATCAGTGGCGACGGCCGGGCGCCACAGGTGGTGGCCGGCCCGTCGCGCAGCTCTCCGGCGGCGGCCGCGAGGGACCTGCTGCCGCTGCTTGCGGTCGAACTCTCGGTTCCGGCCGCTGGCCCGGTGCTGGCGGGCGACGAGGACCTCGAGGCCTACGGGCAGGCACTCGCCCTGCTGCGCGCCGGCCGCGCCGAGGCCGCCGCCGATGCCCTCGAAGAGATCGCCGAGGCCAATCGCGACCATGCCCCCGCACTCGCCGCGCTGGTGGAGGCGGCACGCATCTCGGGTCGCCGCGCGCTGGCGCTCGACACCGCCCGCCTCGCCGACCAGCTTCCTGGCCAGCCGCTGGGCGAGCCGCTGGCGGCCTGGCGCGCCGCGCTGGAGGGCGACACCGAGCGGGCCATCGCGTTGGCCACCGCGGCGACGCCGGGCCTTGAAGGTGATCCTGGCCACCAGCTGCGGATCGCCGAGATCGCCCTGGATGGCGGCAGCCTCGAGGTCGCCGAAGCGAGCCTCGCGATCGCCGCAGCGAACGACCAGCAGGATCCGCGCGCCTGGTTCCTGCGGGGAAAGACCGCGATTCTCAGGGGTGAGCACCGGGTTGCGGTCGAGGATCACCTCGTGCGCGCGCTGGTGCTGTTCAAACGCTCGCGCGACCTGCGCGGCGAGGCCGAGACGGTGAACGCCCTCGGCGTCGGCTACGCCCGCCTGGGCCAGACCGGTGACGCGCAGGAGAACTACGAAAAAGCCCTGGCGCTGCGCCGCGATCTGGGGGATCGGCGCGGCATCGCCAGCAGCCTGCGAAACCTCGCCCAGATCGACGTTTTCAGCGGGCGTCTCGACCAGGCCGCCACGCGACTGGCGGAAGCACGCGGCCTGTTCACGGACCTGGGCGACAACCCGGGCATCGCCGCCGTCGAAAACGAACTCGGCCTGCTGGAAGAGGAGCGCGGCAACTACCCGGCGGCGCTGGCGGCCTATCGCCGGGGCCTGCGCAGCCGCGAGCGCAGCGGCGATCCCCTCGGCATGGCCGAGAGTCTGAACAACGTCGGCTTCGCGCATTTCCAGCTCGGCGACTATGACAACGCGCGCGCGCTCTGGCGGCAGGCGCGCGATGCCTTCGCCGGCCTCGACGACGCCAATGGCGTGGTGCGGGCCGAGCAGAACCTGGGCTTGCTGGAGACCGCGCGCGGTGACTGGAAACGGTCCCGCCTGCTGCTTGAGGAGTCGCTGCAAACGGCCGAGCAGCGGCAGATGCTGGAGGAAGCCGCAGTGAGCCTGCGCAACCTGGTGGAGCTGGAAATCCTCGAAGGCAACCTGGACACCGCCGAACAACAGCTCGATCGGGCCAGCCGCCTGTTCGAGTCGCGGCAGGACCAGCGCGGGCGCACCGATGCCGCCCTGCTCGCGGCGAGGATCGCCCTGGCCCGCGGAAACCCCGCGGATGCGCTGGCCTTGATCGACACGCTGCCCGACGGCGCCGGGACCGGAACGCCGGAGCAGGCCACGCTCGCGCAACTGCTGCGCGCGCGCGCGCTGGCGGGCACGGATCGCGATGACGACGAACGGCAGGCGCTCGACGACGCCGCGGCGCTGGCAGACCGCGCCGGCATCCGCGTGCTGCAGCTCGAGGCACGCGTGCTGTCTTCACGGGCGCCGGACGCCGCGCTCGACGACGCGGTGCGCCAGTTGGGCCATCTCCCGCTGCAATTGGCCTGGCTCGAGCGCCGCGCCGGGCTGGCGCTCGCCGCCGGCGACCTGGCCGGCGCAGGCGCCGCGCTGGACGAAGCACGGGAGCTTTTGGCCGACGGCCGCGCCTACTATCGCCGGACGCACCTTGAAGCGCTGGCGCGGCAGGCCGGCGCCGACGGCTGGCAGTCGCCATGACCACGCCGGATGCCGACGCTGAACTGGCGCGGCTGGGCCGCGAGTACGCCGACCTGGTGGCGCGCCTGGAGTCGAACCAGGCTAGGTTCCAGCGCCTGGCCCGCGCCATGTACCGGGTACAGGAGGACGAGCGCCGGCGCCTGGCACGCGACCTCCACGACGGGCTTGGCCAGAACCTGACCGCGCTCAAGCACCAGCTGATGCTGCTCCAGGGCAGTCTGGGCCAGACGGAGCCTGCGGGCGCACGGCTATCCGACGCCATCACCCTGTGCGAACAGACCCTGGCCGACACCCGGCTGCTGTCGCGCCTGCTCCGCCCGCAGGTGCTCGACGACCTGGGATTGGTGCCGGCACTGCGCTGGCTGGGCCGCACGCTCGCGCAACCTGCGGGGGTTTCCGTGGAGATCGAGGCGGGCGAGGTTCCGGAACCGGACGAGGACACCCGGACGCTGGTGTTCCGGGTCGCGCAGGAGGCCCTGACAAATTCGATCCGGCACGCCGCGGCCGAGCACGCCGGTTTCCGCCTCAGCGTCGAACGCGGGCGCCTTCGATTCGAAGCCTGGGACGATGGCCGGGGCTTCGACGCCGAACAGGCGCGCCAGGCCGGGCATTCCGGCGAGGGCAGCGGCCTGGGCGCCATGCGCGAGCGCGCGGCGCTGCATGGCGGGACGCTGCAGCTGGTGACGCATCCAGGCGCCGGGACACGGCTCAGGCTCGAGGTGCCGCTGGCCGGCGATGCTGGCAGACTCGCGCCATGAGCGACGCCGCCGCGCCCAGCATTCGCGTCCTGATCGCCGATGACCACCGGATGGTCCGGGAAAGCCTGGTCGCGGTGCTCGAGTCTGCCGGCTGCTGCCGCATCATCGGCCAGGCCGCCGATGGCCAGGAGGCCATCACGCTGTGCATGGAGCTGGCCCCGGACGTCGCCGTCATCGACCTGTCGATGCCCGGCCTCAATGGCCTGGAGGTGGTGCGCCGCCTGCGCGAGAAGTGCCCCGCCACCCGAACCCTGGTCCTGACGATGCACGAGGACGAGGAATACCTGCTGCAGTCCGTTCGCGCCGGTGCATCCGGTTTCCTGCTCAAGGACAGCCCCGCGAGTGAACTGATCGAGGCCATCCGCGGCATCGCGCGGGGCCGCGGCCATTTCAGTGCGGACGCCAGCCGCCTGCTGGCCGCACACCTGCAGCAGCCCGAGCGCGGACTCGAGGATCCCTACCGCGACCTCACGCCACGCGAACGCGAGGTCTTCCACCTGATCGCCGACGGTCTGACCACGAAGGAGATTGCCCGGCGCCTGGACATCAGCACCAAGACCGCGGAGAACCACCGCGCCCGCGTTCTTCACAAGCTGGGCGCGCGCAATACGGCGGAAGTGGTGCGCTACGCGATCAGGCGCGGCCTAGCGCGCTGACGCGCCGACGGCGGCGCGCAACTGGGCTACCCTGTGCACGGCGCCGAGGCGCCCTGACCCACCCCACCGCGCGAACCGGAAGCACCATGCCCAAGCCCACCCGCCCGCCTGCCGGGCGCGCCACCATCCCGCCGGAAAACCTCGGCGAACCCCACGCCCAACTGCGCGATGCCGCGGGCAAGCTGCTCGGCGGCATCGTCCGCAAGGACGGCGAGTGGGTGCTGGGGCTGGACGGCAGGATCGCCGGCACCTCGCACAGCGCCGCGCACGTGCTGGCCATCCTCAAGCGCGCGGCGGCGCTGCTGCGGGCCGAAGGCAAGCAGGTCGACCTGGTGTTCTCGGCGCCGCTGCGCGAGGCCGCGCACGCAGAAGCCGCCGCCGAGGGCCTGGATTTCGAGGCCTTCCAGGAAAAACTGGCGCGGGACATGGCCAGCGGCCGCTGAGCCGGTTCACGGTCCATCCATCCCCGGCGGCGTTACCCTGTGCCTCCCGGTTGGATGGAGCCCGCGCCATGAAAACCTTCCCCTCCCTAGCGCTGCTGCTCGCGCTCGCCGCCCCCGCGGCCGCCGACGAGCCGGCGCCGCTGCAGGCCGTGCCCGAGCTCGACCTCCAGCGCTATTCCGGCACCTGGCACGAAATCGCCCGGCTGCCGATGTACTTCGAGCGCCGCTGCGTCGGCGACATCACGGCCACCTATGTTCCGCTCGAAAGCGGCCGCGTGCAGGTCACCAACGCCTGCCTGCGCGACGACGGCGTGCGCATGAAGTCGGTGGGCATGGCCCGCCGCCCCGGCGACGCGCCGGCCAAGCTCGAGGTGCGCTTCGCCCCGGGCTGGCTGTCCTTCCTGCCGATGGTCTGGGCGGACTACTGGGTGATCGCGCTGGACGAGGACTACCGGTGGGCCCTGGTCGGGGAGCCCGACCGGGAGTACCTCTGGTTCCTGTCGCGCGAGCCGTCCATGGATGCCGAAACCTTCGAACGGCTGAAGGCCCGGGCGCGCGAGCTGGGCTATTCGCTCGACGAGTTGATCGTGGTCGTCCCGCCCCGGGCCGACTGACCCCGCAACGTACGGGCTGGTATGCTCAGCCGGTTCCCCACGCTTCCGGTGACCTTGATGCGAAACGTGAAAATCCTGGCCCTGCTGCTGCTCGCCGCCCTGCTCGCCGCCTGCGCCGGCGGCCCGCCCAAGCGCATCTTCCCGCCCCAGGCCAGCCTGCAGGAATTGCGCGTGCAGCCCGATGGCCAGTGGGCCGCCAGCATCCGCATCCAGAACTTCAGCACGGTGCCGATGCGCTTCTCCAGCCTCGACGCGACGCTGCTGGTCAACGGTGGCGAAGCCGCGCGCTTCACCCTCGACCCCGGCCTGAGCGTCGGCCCGGGCTCGAACGAGCTGGTGACCCACGTCTTCCGTCCCTCCGACGCCGCGCGCGCGGCCGTCGACGCGGCGCTGGCCAGCCGCGGCAGCGTCCGCTACGCGCTGTCGGGCCGCATCGCCGCCAGCGAACCCAAGACCGACCACCCCTTCGACTACCAGAGCGGCCTGAACCCGGTCCCGGGCCTGGCCGGCGTGCTGCGCTGACCCCACAGGAATTGAACGAATGAATCGCTACACCGCCCCCGTGCGCGACATGAAGTTCGCGCTCTACGACGTCATCGGCGCCGACAAGCTGTACGCAAAGCTGGGCATCGAACACGCCCAGCGCGACCTGCTCGATGCCGTGATGGAGGAAGCCGCGAAGTTCACCCAGTCCGTCCTGGCCCCGCTCAACGGCGTCGGCGACGAGCACGGCTGCGTGCACGACAAGGACACCGGTGCCGTCACCACGCCGCCAGGCTTCAAGGAGGCCTACGCGCAGTTCGTCGACGGCGGCTGGGCCGGCATCACTGCGCCCGAGGCCATGGGCGGCCAGGACCTGCCGGAAAGCTTCGGCGCCGCGCTCAAGGAAATGATCGACGCGGCGAACCTGAGCTGGGGCAACTACCCGCTGCTCTCGCACGGCGCCACCGAGGCGCTCAAGCACCACGGCGAGGACTGGCAGAAGGAGGTCTTCCTCAAGAAGATCATCGCCGGCGAATGGACCGGCACCATGTGCCTGACCGAGCCGCACTGCGGCTCCGACCTGGGCCTGCTCAAGACCAAGGCCGAGCCGCAGGCCGACGGCAGCTACAAGGTCAGCGGCACCAAGATCTTCATCACCGGCGGCGAGCACGACTTCACCGACAACATCATCCACCTGGTGCTGGCGCGCCTGCCGGACGCGCCCGCGGGCGTGAAGGGCATCTCGCTGTTCATCGTGCCCAAGGTGCAGGTGGCGCGCGACGGCACCGTCGGCGCGCGCAACGCGGTGCGCTGCGGCTCGATCGAACACAAGATGGGCATCCACGGCTCGGTCACCTGCGTGATGAACTTCGACGGCGCCCAGGGCTACCTGATCGGCCAGCCGAACAAGGGCCTCAATGCGATGTTCACCATGATGAACACCGCGCGACTCGCCGTCGGCCTGCAGGGCCTGGCGCTCATCGACCGCGCCTTCCAGAACGCGCTCGACTACTCGCGCGACCGCCTGCAGGGCCGCGCGCTGTCGGGGGCGAAGAACCCGGACAAGCCGGCCGATCCGCTGATCGTGCACCCCGACATCCGCCGCATGCTGCTCACCTGCAAGGCGCTGGCCGAGGGCGGCCGCATGCTGGCCCTGCACGCCGCCACGCTGGTGGACGTGCTCGAGCGCTCGAAGGACGAGGACGAGCGCAAGGAAGCCGACGTGCTGCTGGGCTTCCTCACCCCGATCGTCAAGGGCCTGCTGACCGAGTGGGGCAACGAGTGCACCTACCACGCGCTGCAGTGCTTCGGCGGCCACGGCTACGTGCGCGAATGGGGCATGGAGCAGCTGGCTCGCGACGCCCGCATCACCACCATCTACGAGGGCACCACCGGCATCCAGGCGCTCGACCTGCTGGGCCGCAAGACCATGCAGCTCCAGGGCGCGGGCCTGCAGCAGTTCCTGAAGATGATCCAGGGCTTCTGCACCGAGCACGCCACCGATGCCTCCATGACCGAGTTCGTGCTGCCGCTGGCCGAGATCGCCAAGCAGTGGGGCGAGCTGACCATGGAAGTCGGCAAGAAGGCGATGGCGAACGCCGACGAAGTGGGCGCGGCCTCGGTCGACTACCTCTTCTACTCCGGCTACGTCGCGCTGGCGTTCTGGTGGGCCAAGGCAGTCGCCGCGGCCGAGGCGGGCTCGCATCCGGCGGAGTTCAAGACTGCCAAGCGCGAGACCGCGCGCTTCTACTTCGCCCGCATCCTGCCGCGCACGCAGACGCATGCCGCCGCGATGCGCAGCGGCAGCGGCAACCTGCTGGCGCTCGACGCCGCGCTGTTCGACAGCTGATCGGCGGCACTACCCCGGAAACGACGAAGCCCGCCGATTGGCGGGCTTCTTCTTTGCGCCGGGCCCCGGGGTCCGGGCCGGGCTGACACGATTGGTCGGGACGGTGAGATTCGAACTCACGACCCCTAGCACCCCATGCTAGTGCGCTACCAGGCTGCGCTACGCCCCGATCGTTGGTGT